>Ga0123352_10015248_pt1 | contig 12231 bp, 8 predicted proteins | sample TergutLab28metaG_FD_89700 | JGI IMG/M metagenome (GOLD analysis project Ga0123352, IMG submission 89700) | Labiotermes labralis P1 segment gut microbial communities from Petit-Saut dam, French Guiana - Lab288 P1 | ecosystem: Host-associated > Arthropoda: Insects > Digestive system > Gut ... | reverse complement strand
TACGGAAAGTACTGCAATGTGAAGCTTGAAGCCTGAGCGGTGGGGATCACTGCTGGTTCAAGAGAAGTACCAGGAAGAAATGCCTGTGACAGGAGACATACATATCGTATAATAATAATAATACGAAAATGATGATGAGATGCAACATTATTGCTTTAAAACTACAATATTTCTATATAGTTAGTTGCTTTTGTATACCCTGCAAGAAAACAACTGGCTTCGTACTAGAAGCTGAAATACGCTCCTGAATTACTTTGTATGTAATTTTATAATTTATTTAAGAATTTTCTCGTATATTCACGCTAAAAAAACATAATAATCTGGTATAATATTGGAGTTAAATTCTTGTCCTCATTCGAAAAATATGAGAACGCATTATCCAAAAGAAAAAGTCTTGGTTCTTTTGCGGCACATTGAAGGAGTTCTTGTTGAGTATATTTTCTAAGGAAGGAGGAGGGTTCAAAATGAGAAAAATAATGAATGCATTTTTCAGAACAACCCGAGACGGCGAGAACGGAAAAAGAAAACAAGTGAAACTTACCGTGTCTGCTAGATCTCATCCAAAACGTCTGATGAGAGAAAGCGACTCGAATAAAGAATATTATTTATATGAAAGGTGTACAATAACGCTGTAATAAGGTCTAGCCCACGGTAACTTACGGGGCAACACTGACACTTATAGGAGCTATAAACGTGAGGCTTGGATACGCTAATTCAGGTCCGCCCTGCGTGTATGTTAATAGCGGTACGAGAACCATGGAGGGATTGGAATTCTGTGATGCCAGAGTCGAAGTAACATCTTGGCAGGAAATAGAATGGAACTGGAACTTAATCGAAAACAGAATTATCATCCCAGGAGACAGACCACTCAAGCACATTAATCGTGTGTTTGAGGTCCAATAAAAGAGCAATATTTGTTGATCTAAATTTGAGCGTAGAAAGAACTGAAGAAATATTCTTGTGACTGAATTAAGTTACCTAAAGTACGACAAGCTATTTGATAAAAAAGCTTAAGGGGTGTTTAAAAATATATAGCACGTGAATCAAATAATGTTCTTAACAAAGCGCGTTGGAGGTCATCATGAACTTAAGATAGGATTAAATAAAGAAAAAGTAGCAGTTAAGGAACATCTGTCCTGCATGTGCCAATTTCAGTTTAGCCTATGCACAGAAACATGCGGCATCCTGAATTTGCAAGCTGAAGCGTAGCCTGTGCACAGGAACATGTCACCCTGCATGTGCATGCTGTAATGTATCCTATGCATAGGAACATCTGTTACCCTGCTTGTGCAAACTGAAGTGTAGCGAAGGTACAGGTATATCTGTTAACCTGCTTGTGCAAGCTGAAGTGTAGCCTTTACACAACCAAGTATTTGCTGCTTCATTTTACGTTGGAATCTTATTTGTCTCAGTTCGTCTGTACAGTAGACGTAGCTGCTTAGAAAAGAAATATCTGGATAACTTAATGATTATGAATACATGTCATTGATTAGGGAATGGATAAAGTTATTTTCATAGGACTGTTTCTAGCATTTACAACTTGTTGACCATTGTTGGTTAAGGATGGCCTGGAGGAGACCAGAAAGGAATAGGAATTCTCACTGGGACATTTGTTCACAAGAGATTGCGTGTGGAGCAAGACGTAAATGGAATAAAGGCAGAGGCACGGTGCCTTCTTATGGGAACGGGATCCATACTTGATTTTAAAGACACAGGCACGGAGCCATCTTACGTAGAGTCCACAATCGATTCTAAAGGCACAGACACGTTACAGTGTTACAGAAAAGATCCACAGTTGATTTTAAAAAAATAGGCACGGTGCTACCTTTACGCGTACGTAGAATCCAAAATTGATTCTAAAGGCACAGGTACAGTACTCTCTCGCCAGAAAGTTGATCCTGAAAGAATAAGTACGGTGTTGTTGCATGTTGATACATTGTTGAACATACAAGCATATTGTACATTTAATTTTCTGTGTTAGGTGTAGATATTGTGAAATATTCATATAGTCATGGTGCTTCGTTTTGGTAAGTTGCACGTTACGAGTATTTTACATCCTGAGCAAGTAGCCTCAGTATGATTTGTGTTACGAGCCTTCTAATTTCTTACGACTGGCGAATGACTTGAGTCAGGGGAGTTGCACTTTTATGCGATTTCTTACGAAACTCTCTAACCTACATTTTTAGCAATGACTAAAAATAAAGTATGCATATGAAAAATAATTTAAATAGTCAAGATGAATTGTTTTTAATTAATAATGAGGTACACGTGTTTGATAAAAATTGAAGACGTTAAAACAAATTAAATAATGATCAATATTAACAATTTCGACTCACGGGAACACTCATGACAAAGCAGCTGTTTCGTAAGGAGAGACAAAGAAGTTGTACGTTTGCAGTGCATCTGAATTGGTTTTATGATACGTCACCTATAGTGACTGAGTTGTGCTTTTGTTTCATTATGCGTATAGACCTATTGCTTAACATGAATTTGGCGTATCAGTTTGTACTGATTATTAGCCTGACATTAACCAATTAAATTGCAGTATTAAATGTACCTAACATCTTCTGTAACTTTAAAAAGAGGTTCAATAATTTTGGTCGCTGGTCGTATTTAAGTGTTTGGTGTGATTGTTGCAATGAAGAGCGACAATTTCCACAAACAACATCGCGGCGGAGAGTGTCGTCTGTTACCTAACAAAAGACTTACGTGTGTAATTTTGATTGATGTTTTTTTTCTTCAAAATATTAACAATGCCTTAATTTTGATACGTGTCTGACACGTGGGGCATAAATCTCCCAAACTCAGAGCCATGGATTGTCAGTTTTGGAGGTTATACCTGGAATTTAGTCGAGATGTGGTCGGCACGTATCTTCTTCCTGTTGGGGTATATTGGTTTGGTAAGGTTCAGTCGCCGGATAACCAACCGCAGGTAATAGGACTGTAGACATCCCTGCGTCTTATAATGGTACAGGTATCCCACTCGTGGCCTACCTAGACTGCATTCACAGTGGTTGTTGGACTGATGAGAATATATGGACTTCACTTTCCCGACCTAAGCCAAGCTAAAGAAAAAAGAAGTAAAGGGGGGAAAAAACTCCCGCTGGTCCGGACAAGACCTCACACCGAAGCTAAACGCAATGATTTATACGTGTATTGTCAAATAATTAAAATATATTACACAACGACCCAGTGAGCTGTAAATTTTAAGCTGATGTTGTTATTCCCTCCGGTGAACGAAAACACAGACTCGTAGTGGGAGGCTGCAGATGTATTGGTTTCGTAATAATGTAACAGAAGTTAACGTGAAGCCAGAAACTGCATGTGCACCGCAAGCCAATTACGCCCAAAGAAACAGTATTTCGTAGACACTGTAGCAAATACTTTTTTCTTGTGGAATTTTAAATTTAAAATTCCACATAAATTCGGGTCGGTTGTAAGTGTGGAAAAAGCACAAAACTCTGGACAAGGAAATGTTTGAAACAGAAGTTTTTTGCATGTGGATTGCAAATGGGCCTGGTGGTTAGATTTTAAAATGTATAAACGGTGATAAGTACTGACTCGCGGGAAATGCTGTATTAAACCATTCAACTCTTTCAAGACTAAATCGATTTTGCATTGTGCATAAAACACTTAAGTTTTTATCGTACAGAGAATATTTTGAATCAATTAGAAAGACAAATCTGCGAGTACCGTGTAGGGTAATATTAGTTTTTTATTGTAAGAATCATACGAAATGTATAAATACGCACTAGGGATAAAATACAGATTATTTGTGTTAACACTGGCTCAACAAGTATCACTAAGCCTTATAGGGTTAATGGGGTCACCGGTCTCAACGTTAAAAAATTCAAAATTTTCTCCCAGAGCGACTCTTCGTTATTATCGGCTCTCGGAATAAAAGCGATAGTTCTCCTGGCCATCAGTAGCTGAATTAATATGCGATTAATGTGCGATGTACGACCCAAAATTTTATATAATATTTGACTCAGATTCGCCTGAATATTTTAATTCTTTGTAGAGTATTTTATGCTACGCTAAACTACTGTGAAACTAAAGCAATCTTAAGTCCTCTAAGGACGAAATTGTGGCATAGATTAACAGAGGTAGGAAAGGTGAAATGTAGCTTCGTAGTGAAAGACAATTAGTTGAGTGCAACTTTATACTTTTTTGTGTGTATTTATCTACACTTTACTTAACCTTTTGACGCCTAATGTCAACTATAGTGGTCGTACCGCACCGCTAACCTCTAAAGTTGCATTTTATATATTTATTCAACAAAATTAGGTACTGAATATTTTAAACATGGTATATACTCTCCGTTCTTTTCTCTTCAAAATGCTGTTTATTTCATAATTCTAACATATTTGGTTCCTGTATTATTCACATTTTATTTACAGGGTGTGCTAAAATTAAAAAAAATAATTCCGGCGCCAAAAGGTTAAAGTCGCCGTCGACAAATTGTCTAGTTGTCTACTCCCCCTATGGGGTTTCATGGCATGCTCTAGGGTGACTTTACCGTACCCAGTATTAAGGTATGTTACAGACTGTGATGACTCCTGCCTCCGCTGTCTGAGTGCATACCAACTTAGGGGCCCCGCACACACTATGCCGAGGGGTCTGTAATTGTAACTTTTTGGTACAGACTAAGGAATATATTTCGCATATATACTTTGTTTTTCAAATGTGTATGTCGTAGTAGTACATAAAATGTGTAACGGCGGATACTGAGTTAAGAATATTCTTTTGACGTGTTCGCATTATCAAGCTAGCTTCGTTGTGTCCATCCATCTGTCTGTCCTGCTCCATGTTCCAGCGAGGGTCCCACTGGACGGATTTCCGTGAAATTTATTATTGGGGAATTTTATGAAAAACTGTATGAAGAAAGGGTCGTGAACGCATTTGAAACATGGTGCTGGGGAAGAATGTTAAAAATAAAACGGATAGAATAAAGAATGATGAAGTTTTTCAAAGGGCGAAAGAAGAAAGATTACTTTTAAGAATTGAAAAAAAAAAGACGCCACTTATGGATAGGGCGTACAATTATGCATAACGAGTTTGTAGTAAACATCCTTGAAGGAGCAATATCCGGAAAAAAAGGCCGTGGGAAGACCTCGACTGCAATACTTAATGCAAGTCGCCAGAAACACAGAAGCTGACAGTTATACAGCAATGAAAAGAATGGCTTGCAACAATTCCAGGTGGAAAGCTGCCAACCAGTCAAAAGACTGAGGGATAAGAAGAAGATGAATAACTGTCGAGAACCAAATTTGGTTAATGTTGAACAAAAATATCGGACACTTTGTGTGGAGACTATGTACGTTTTATTCAATATTTTTATATTGTTGACAGTGACGTGTACCTAAGCAGTACACACAACGAATTGTTGCCTTTCCTTTTCAACAGTGGCTTCGTGAACGCGCCACAATGTTAGGTTATACGGACAATGTCTGCCTTGTTGTGTTGTGAATTTTGTCAATTAACGAAGCCTAAAACTACAGCTATTAATATGTGGGGGTCTGCGAAATGTTAGAAATTAGAAAGAGTTTCTTGTGCTCGAAAAGGCGGGGTGCTCCTCTCTTACTTTGTGGCACCGCATTCTTTTCACTTTGACTGAGGTTTCGTTTTGCAACCATAATATTTCTGCACTGTGGAGTTCATTAGTGGAGGCAAATAACAGAGCCTAATTAAAAGACACGTAAAAAAGGTAAAGTGTATCCTTGTACAGGCACTGAGGCTCTGTACAGGCCGTACGGCCCATAGGGGGAGTAGAGGTAGGGGAGTAGAGGTATAGCTCTACTCTTTCTTGACCACAGCACTAGAACGGTGTGAGGGGTCAGGGTCACGCCCCGACCGCTCTTTACCCCCGGGAAAGACCCGGTACCCATTGTACAGGAGGCAGGGTGGGCCCCAGGGCCGGTCTGGACAGGTGCGGAAAATTTCGCCCCTACCGGGATTCGATCTCCGAACCTTCCAGCCAGTAGTCAGTCGCTATACCGACTGAGCTACTGGGCCCACAAAAGACACGGAACGGCGATATAATTATTTTATCTGGTGTAATTAAAATTCCACAACCAAAAATTTGGCTAGATTATTGTGACATGTGATCTTATAATTTGTTATTTGATTTGTTGTTGAAGCTGTTGCTGTTCTTAAGCCATCCTTCACTCATCCTGCTTTACCGTTGTTGTAAATGAATAACAGATAGCCCTGCAGCATTCCGAGGGAAGGAAACGCAAAGGAGTTGGTGTGGATCCTTGCGTTTGCAGAAGCAATGCGTAGGCCTCTGTGGGAGGACAATATTAAAATACATAGTACCGAGGGACATTATTGCAGCATCAATTGCGCAGCTACTGTACAGAAAACAAAGGTCTTTGTTGTCGGTCTGTTGCATAGGTGATAAATAATAGGCACAATAGGCCACACACAGATAGTTCATCACAATAATTGGCTCTTGTTACAGGCTGATAAGAAGTTGTTTGTTTTGTAAAGAGACTAAAGCTTAGGACGGAACTGTTAACAAGATACGATAAGATAAGATAACAAGATATGAACTTTGCATACGTTGAACAAGTTCCCACGTCACTCTTACCGGGGTGCTAATAAGTCCTTAGCCCGACCAGGAAGGAAACAAGCTCGGAGCCATGTAAGGGACGCGCGCGATTTCAACAACATCGAGACGCGAGCTGTCATCAAGTTTTTTTTTCTGCATGACAAGGCGCCGAAGGAAATTCACACAATTCTGACAGAAACATAAGCTTGTGTCCTTCCTGCTCGGGCTAAGGACTTATCAGCACCCCTGTATATTCTAAGGAATTTAACAGATGGGTTCTGCTCACGCTTCAGGTAAATTAAATTTGTTCAAAGCATTTAGATTCATTTTCGAGACAGCAGACATTTTGGTTCCTCATGCGAGTACAGACACTCCACGACTTGCGAAGTAGCACCGTTAGGAAGGTCCAGGGCAATTCGAATTTTGCTTAAGTCTTAGTAAGTATGGCTATATATGTGCAGCTGAAATCCAAACTCCAACACACTGGAACATGATTTACCAAACCGTGACTGACCCGCCGCCTGTGTTGTCGCCCAGCAGTGTTCTTCCGCCACATTTGTCTCATTGCACTTTTATTCCCGCAACGAAAAATGCGGCGAATTTCGAAATTGTCATTATTTCAATTTTTTCTTTTAAAAGTTGCGTAAATCTGAAATTGCGTAACTTGAAATCGGTAAGTCGGAGAGGGTCAGTCACGCAGTATGGATCTTCAAAATACTGGATTGGCCAATATTAAATTCCGCAGGCAATTTTAATGTGCAGGACGAATATAAAAAATAGTTTGAGTAGTTTAGACGATGACATACAGGGACCTGAACTCCTCATTGTAAGCAATTCGCCTACCGAACGCATACAAACGTAGCGCTATTTCTGCTTCAAGAAAGTGGACGGGGTTTTGAAATGCCTGCGTAGAGTTAAGCCCTTCAATTTCCTACCAAGCGGACACATTTTGTGACTCCCATGGCTTCACATAGGCTATAGGCGCTGTTCTAAGTCAAAACGCCCTGTATTAATGCCTAATTTAAGGCTTTTTTTTCCTCATATAATAACATACACATTAACATGCATGTTGTAAAAATGTTGATACGCAGGAAACATGTATTCAGTTCACATTATTTTTTTCAGGGGTTTAACGGAAATTAATTTGTTAAATCGCTATCCCCTAAGCAGCTACATTGGTTGCGATCTGATTCAAGTTTAATTAAAATCCGAGAAGAATAACGGGTACTTTACATGAACACTTTTATGATCATATCTTTCTCACTTCTTCATAGCGTGAGATGTATTTCACACAACAGTTGTAGAGAAAATCAAAACACAGATTTTATATTCCATAGTGTTTTTCCGAAAATCACGCCCTTTGTGAGAGAATTTGAAAATACGCAATACAGCCGGGTAGGCCATAGATGACAATACGGCGCATGCGCTTTGCTTGCTGACTACGTAAGGCTACAGACACACACTCAGATTGTGTAATACTTATTGCTTCTCCAAAGCAACAATGGTTCCACTTACGCTCCTCAATGTTACGTAAACGTATGTTGACTGTGTATTATTGCGTGTTCGTTGTTGTTTGTTTCACTCAGTCTATCAGCATCACATCTTTACAGGCCTCCAGATCAGGTCTGTAGGCAGGAGGGTGCAAGTGTGTGCAGTGCACCCACTGCGAATCTGGATGCAATCACTAGGAATTTGCAAAGTGTCAGGCGATCGTGCTAATTGGCTCGCTAAAAACCGCGCGACACCCAAACGCATCCACGCGTCGCCTTTTTTGAACCACCGTGCTTGGTAATAACTCATTTCAAAAGATGTGTGTATATGCGATATGTTATGTGCAATGTTATAGTGTAAATTATGTAGAATCTTGATTTTATCGTCCTTACAAAGGCGCTTTTTACGCTTATGCATACACAATAAACACGCAGTGTGTGCGTAGCGCAGTGGCGCAATAGGCTGACGCATTGCCCTGCAAGCTCGAGGAAGGCGTGTTCGTTTCCGGATGGTGTTATTGGAATTACCGCCGCACTGTGGCCTTGAGGTCGATTAATCTCTAATACAGTTGCGTACGAAGAATATTTCCTTTGTTGGGGTGAGGGGTTGGGGGGTATAAAGGTGGCCGGTGCGTAGTGCTGACAACCTTACCACCTTCATGTGCCGATTTCCTTGAAATCTGGGAGCCCCAGCTCCTTGGAAACCTCAGGGCCTGTCCAGGCCTGTACATGGATTGCTCTGTCCTTACCTATATGTGTAACAGAGCGTTATACAGTTACATAAACGTATGTACATTTATCCACCCACAACTGAACCCGCTGCACTAACTGTGTTCATGGTCTGGCCAGGGCCTGCTCTAGATTCGAGTAAAGGGATAATTTTAGAAGAAATTGGTTCTGCTAAGGCAGTTAGTGGTCTGAAAACTAAGTTTGTTGTAATTAGGTACTACAAATGAACCGTTTAGTTATTCGTTTACACAGATGAAGGCAGTGCTTAATTCTTTTTTCATTTGTTCGACTGTCTTGGTCTGTCTCATTGAGAGAGGCATATAGACTAGGGGTGTTCGACAATAGGGAGCTGAAGAAGATATTAGGGCCTGAGAGGGACGAGTTAACAGGGAAGAGGAGAAGACTGCGCGTCGAGGAACTTTATGATCTGTACTCCTCACCAGATTTTATTGGGGTGAACAAATCAAGAAGAATGAGATGATTAGGGCATGTAGCACGTATGGAGGAAAGGAGAGGTGCATACAGGTTTTAGTGGGGAAACCTGAGGGAAAGGAACCACTTGGAAGACCCAGGCCTAATTTGGAGGATAATATTAAAAAGAGGTCTTAAAGAAGTTGGAAGAGGGCATAGACTGGATTGATCTAACTCAGGATAACGGCAGGTGGCGGTTCGTTGCGAATGCGGTAATGAACCGCCGGGTTCCATAAAATGCGGGGAATTACTGGCTGAAGACATGTTGGTTTCTCAAGAAGGACTCTGCTTCATGTAGTTAGTTATTTAGGTAGGTAAGTAGGTAGGCAGTTCGTTGTTCTACTCTTTGAGCTTGGTACTTAAATGGCATTTATTGTAAGTGTCGTCTGTCGAAATGTGGGCGTTTTACGTCATTGAAATCGAGAGGAACGAGTGTTACAGCGAGAATCGAGTGCTTATGCATTGTGGGTATTCCAAAGCAGGAATTCGGTAGTGCGAACTCAAATGATTTCTCATGAGGACATCAGCTATTTTCACGACTGGTAAAGAAGTTGGTTTGCTGAATAAACTTTTAAGTCCTGAGACTTTCTGCATGTGCTCCGAAATTCCGTTGACAATTTTTACGCGGGTATTGTGATTGTGTGGTGTAAGGTTGAAGTCTTTTACCGTAGAAGGCGCCTGTGCACTTGAGTTGCCTTGGATGTAGCAAAATTGCTTGGCGGCTGTTCTGTCGGCTGTGAAAGAACATACAATCATCATTTTCTCACTCATTACACTGCTCTTAATCAAGGTAATTACATATTCATGCTGCGCTTAAAATTTTTAATTGGTAACAGCGTTCAGTGCAAGATTTGTTTTACACATGACATAGGCCATATTATAAGTTTCTTACCAACATAGTAGTCTGTTCCTAACTTTAAATGGGGCTATGTGAAAATTTTCCCTTGAAACCCGCTGTGCAGAAGGAACAGTGTTACTGCCCAATTCCGCAGCTTATGATGTTTATTGTCGTTGAATGTAAGAAATGGGCGTTGGTGAGCGCTGAAAACGAAAACTCACACCGGGGGTTGTTTCCCTGTGTCTGTCTGTCTGTCTTTAGCCCATCAAGTATTCACCCCTCTTGGTACACTGCCTGCAGTGGTATCTTAACACAACCAATTAAATTACTTTCTGTACATGAATACGCACTTGAAGGTTTGTGCAAGCGGTTCAGATTTAGACAGCTGATGTTCCTCTTCCTCCCATGTAGAGATTTACAGTGTGTGTGTGTGTGTGTGTGTTTGAACATATATCCAAGTGAACGAATTCGATTCTCTTGTAAGACGTTTACCATTTCCCTTCCGCTGGGGACTGCATTAATTTGACACGACTTAGTTTTAAGATTTTCTGTGACGGGCATTGCTATCTGCCGTCTTGGATGATGACATTTCAAAACACACATCGTACTGCGATGTTTTAATTACTTGTATAATTAGTAGCCTGTGTTAATGTATATATATATATATATATATATATATATATATATATATATATATATATATTTACCTTCTGGACACTAACCGCATGGCAACATTTGACTTTTCTGACAGATGCAGCGCTCTAGAGAGCAGAAATCGAAATAACAGCTTACACAAAGTAGTTTAAACAACACGTAATAAGAACTTCACCATTGTGGTCAGTGCTGTTATTCTCTCTTAAAACCTCATGTGAACATCAGAGCACAAGTGACATGCCTGCAAAAGAGATTTTTTATGTATACCTTAGCAACTTTTGACCTTGTTTATTTTGTCAGCACGAGGCATACATGATCACATTAGGTTTCTCGAATATGTAAAGTCTGTTATGCTCGTATTTTATATTGGTAATACGAATGTTAAAATTAAAAGAATAATATGAGCTTTAAGTAAGATTGTCATCGAGCCTGTATTTACATTAAGACCAACGGTCACATTCCTGCAGTTATTGTGTTACTAGCATCATCATCATTATTCTCTAGTCTGCCTTAGGTCCATAGACTCTTCCGAAACGAGTTCTTCACAAAATGCTATCTAGTGCTCCCTATTTCAATTTCAAGTATCTTTCCGTTTCCTTAAAGTCATCCAATAGCTGCTTACGTCTTCTTTTTCGTCTGCCAGCGCCTTCCATCTTTCCATCAGTGACGTGTTATGCAAATTGTTACCAATCCAGTTAACCTTCCTTCGTTTTGTTGCATGTAGGATGTGGTATGTTGTAGCATTTGTACAGTACATTACTGGGAACAATTACTGAAATTACTGAGAACATTTGTATAACTAGAAAGGCAATGTACTTACAACGTAACCCTCAGGCGCGTTCGTGCAACCATTTTTGCAGTGGAAAAGCAATGATTATTACACAACCTGAGTGTGTATTTGTAGGTATCCTGCAAGCGACATGCATGCACCATATTGTCATCTGTATCCTTTTCCGCACTACAGCTTTTTTCCACATTAACTCATAAAAGGCACGATTTTTCTAAAACAGTTATTGAACATGAAATGCGTGTTTCGATTTTCTCTACTGCGTTTGTCTGAAACACTTTTCTTTCTAAGAAGAAGTGAGCGAGATGTATTAACAAACGTATATTGATCATGTTAAGTTGTCGTTATTCTTGCCCGATTTTAATGAAACTTGGATTTTCTCGACAGAGTTTCGAAAAATATTCAGGTACAAAATTTCATGAAAATTCGTGCAGTGAGAGCCGAGTTGTTCCATGCGGACAGATAGACGGACGGGTGGAAAGATATGACGAAGCTAATAGTCGCTTTTAGCAATTTTGCAAATGCGCTTAAAATTGGCCGAATTGTTTTATATCAATAGAATGAACCAGTGCTTGAAGTGCTGCCGCTAGGCGTTTGGTTTTGTGTTTGCATTTGGACATCTGTCATCCTTCGTACTTTGTGTTTAGTGTTGCATTTGTATATCTGTCATCCTTCGTGCGTTGTGTTTTGTGTTTGCATTTGGATATGT
>Ga0123352_10015247_pt1 | contig 12232 bp, 9 predicted proteins | sample TergutLab28metaG_FD_89700 | JGI IMG/M metagenome (GOLD analysis project Ga0123352, IMG submission 89700) | Labiotermes labralis P1 segment gut microbial communities from Petit-Saut dam, French Guiana - Lab288 P1 | ecosystem: Host-associated > Arthropoda: Insects > Digestive system > Gut ... | reverse complement strand
TCTAAAGAATTGCTGGCAGCCAAAAAAAAAAATGCAGAGGAGACATTTTTGCAGTCAGTACTATGAAATGAAGGCAACTGGTGGTCTGAGTTCCACAAGTATGTGAAAAGGCGAAAAGGAAATAGGGAAATTATTCCTGCAATCAAAGACCACAACAGAACAATTATTACAGACACCGCTGAAAAAGCTAACATCTTAAATTCCTATTATGCATCCACCTTCAGCTGCGATCATAACATCCCGGAAATAAAATTAGCCAACCCGGATGAAACCTTTATTATTAACATCAGAAAAAGATTAGCAAAAATTAGGAGAGACAAATCAGTAAGGCCAGATGGAGTTCCTAGTGAAATTCTGAAATTGGGTGGGGTAGCCATGACTCCTCACCTAGCTAGACTACTTGAAATATCATTAAACAATGCTACAATCCCAAGTGACTGGAAAAGAGCCACAGTGGTTCCTATTTACAAAGGGGTTGATCGATCGGCAATCTCAAAATATAGACCCATAAGCTCAACATCTGTGGCCTGCAAGCAACTGGAACATGTTATAGCAGGGTATCTGAGGCAAGTCTGGGATAAGAATGATTGGTTATAAGAGGGACAGCATGGGTTTAGACCGGGATACTCATGTGAAAGTCAAATCATCATGGTGTGCCAGGACATAGCAAACTCTTTGGATGAGGGGTTCGGTATAGATGCGATTGTAATAGACTTTTCCAAGGCTTTCAATTTAGTTACTCATGATTGGCTGCTTACAAAACTTGCAGCCTCGGGCGTGGATTCGATGGTAGTTGTATGGGTAAGGGAATTCCTTGTAGGTTGTACACAAAGAGTAAGAGTAGGAGGGCAACTAACCAAGGAAGTCAAAGTAACCTCAGGAGTGCCGCAAGGGAGAGTTTTGGGCTCACTATTGTTTCTAGTGAACATAAATGATACTTAGAGGAACATCAACTCAAGTATTAGACTATTCGCTGATTGTATAATTTATAGGAAAATCACAAATAAGAATGACATAGAAAAGTTGCAGAAGGATCTAGACACCTTGTGGGAATGGGCAATAGAAAACTGGATGAAAATAAATCGTGGTAACAGTAAGACAATAAGATTTACAAGAGCTCGGGTTAAAAATCCGCTGGGTTACTCTCTTTGTGACCAAAAAATTCCAGAAGCGAGCAGTTGTAAATACTTGGGAATAATCTAACGAAGCGATTTAAACTGGGTGGACAGAGTAAATTACACAGTGCAAAAAGCCTGGAAGTCACTTCACTTTGTAATGCGTGTTCTCAAAAAAGGAAAGAGGAATACAAAAAGTTTAGCCTACATGCCATTGGTACACCCAATTCTTGAATATGGGTGTGCATGCTGGCATCTATGCAGAGAAGGACAGATAAATGTGTTAGACTAAGTACAGAGGAAAGCTGCTCAATCTCCAAATCATATGTAGGATTCTGAAAGAGAAACCTTGGTTCAGTGTAGGACGATAGCATGCTTATGCGCACTTTTTTAAAGCATACTGTGGGGAACAGGCTTGGAAAGCTATATGCAACAGGTTGCAAAGGCCTTACTATTTAAGTAGGGTTGATCATGTTTGGAAAATTAGGGACAGGAAGCAAAGAATGGATATCAGGAAGTATTCTTTTGTAAATAGGAGCATTAAAAACTGGAACCAACTACCTGCAGAAATGTTAGGGACTTCCCTTGTAAACCCAAAATTTTTAGAAAGAGTGTTAGGAAAACAATTATAAACGGGGTTAAATGAAAGGAACAGAAGTGTGGCAAAAATCATCTAAAAGTGCAGTGAAGTGAAGTGAGGTGAAGTGTAGTGATGTGAGGTGAAATGGAGTGGTAGGAAATTTAAATGAGGTTAAGCCTAATGAGAGGGTATTGAAGTGTAGTTGGGTGAAGTTTAAATGCGAGGAAGTGAAGTGTCAAAAAGTTGGATTAAGTGTGATGAAAGTGTCAGTAACAGGGTGTCTAACATTATTAGAAGATATATAGATCATATGAAGTTTGCTGCTTATATGGCTTTTTTGTTTATCATATACAGGGTGACCCATGGCAACCTGACATCTTTAAAATAATCAGTACTCAGTTGTTTTTTAAGTAAATTCACATCTATTTATATAAAATTAAAGCTTAAAACACACCATACCAGATGGTTAAGTTTCAAAAATGGTATCGGTAAGATGGTGACCTCCTTCTTGGATGCATTTTTCAAGCCTTTTCTAAAAATCGTCCATGACACAGGTCAACACTGACGATCAATCGGACAAATTTCCTGACGGATGGCTTCCTTCAAATCATTCAACGTACGGGGGTTGTGAGTGTAAACACGCGATTTCATATACCCCAAAGAAAAAATCACACGTTGAAAGATCGGGAGAGTGAGGAGGCCAAGGCACGTCTCCGAAACTGGAAATGAGGTGCCCGGGAAACATGTTTCGAACAGTGGTCATTGACTCGTTCGCAGTGTGCGCTGTGGCACCATCTTGTTGAAACCACACATGTGCACAGTTTATTCTTCTTCGGCACAGTCCCCCCCCTCGGCCTACCTGCTGAGTACTACCTATTCAAAAGATGTCAGGTTCCTGTGGGTCACCCTGTACCTTCATGTTCTTTTGGTTCTTTTTTTATCACTGTATGTATGGTTGTATGTTTTGTATGCTTTTGTTTAATTTTGTAAGTTATATATTTTTATTGTTATGTTTAAGTATTCTTATTGTTATGTATGTTCTGTTTTGTATATTTTGTTTTCATTGTGCCAACTGGCACTCTTCGGCTACCCTGACTGAGGCTTTTCCATGCTTTTATCTCAGTTGTAAGGCAAATGCATGGGGCATGGCTCGCACTCTTCCCAACTAGACGATAATTTTTTACGCGGTTAGTTCACTGTTAATTTTAGTTTGATCACTCTGGGTTCGAATCCCAGAAAGCCTTCCAACCAAAGTTGTTAATTGTGTTATTCTATGTATTGTTGGTGTGTAAATGTGTACTGTAGTACTGCCACTGGGTGTCAACACAATTGCAGTTAACAAATATACCAATATTAGGAAAAATATCATCACATAAACTTACAAATATGTTAAACAAGATTAAAAAATCAAACATTTAATATAGCAATAACATTATTTAAGGATGAACATTAATATATCTATTGGTTGTCCATACACTGCTACCCAAACTGTTATAAACCACTTAAAAGTCTATATGGTGTCACAATCCAGAAGACTACAGCAAGAACATATTTGAAATTGTCACAATAATGATGATGATGATAATAATAATAATAATGTGCAAATAAATAGCAATATGTAAATATGCTGACATTATGTAACAAGAACACTACAGTACAGATGAAGGGTTGTACTTTGCCCAGTTCCCCTAGACGATACACAATTACTAACACACAGATTTCACTACATTCCCAGTAAAATCCCAAACCTATGAACCATATTCGAGATCCATTTCACTATCAGTATTTAAACTCAAAGGCATTTATATTCCTTCTATAAAGTATTAGTTTATTTCCATATTACCCTTCAGTGAAAATGCACTTAATCAGTGATGGCTTGCTTGCTATTATTACCGTTGTATTTTTCAGTACTAACAACATTCTTGCCAACTTTAAAATATGGTCTCCAGCCCTAGATAAGCTGTTGATTCAACATTTAAAAGACCTGTGTCTGCATATGTGAACACACACACACACACACAAATAAATCCTAGAAATGGATTTTATATATTTATGTAAAAATGAAATTTACTTCCACTTTTAAGATACGCTATGTAATCTCTGCTTTTACTATTCAACAAAATGTCATTTATTTAATAATTTTACCCTTTTCTGTTCAAACAATACTCATGAGCTAACATTTAAATACCAACCCAGTCTGATGGTAGTTACCCTAAACTGTTACCCCACAATTAATGAATTGCCATAACTATATAGATGTGAGGGGCTTAACCCTCTATTCTCAGAACACAAAGGTTAAAGTAAATGTTCTTAACACACAACTAAAAAGAGTCAAATATTCTTCCATAAATCAGCATATACGAAAACTGTCTATGATGTCAAAAGGTAAGGAAAGAGCTTTCAGCACATCACTTCTCATTAACGTCTTGGCTTACTTTACCAGCACATCAACTACAAATATGCAGAGAATGACAAAATGATGATGTATGAAAAAGAGGGAAGAGCACAGGGTGAAGTGGCTGTGGCCATGTGAAGACTGTATCCCAACAATGAAGGACTGGCAAGAACATCATATGGATAGCCAGCATAACTAAAGGAGTGCTATACACTACACTATAACATAAATTATACACAATACAAAGGCCTTATCTCTCGCTGACTTGCAAACATGCACACCCATGAACACAAACATATACTCACTTGATGACCAGCTGAAGTCATATGATCCCATGATGCAGTGTGAAAGTTTCAGACTGCACCAATTAAACAGCTCACACTTTCAGGGTCACAAGTACACGTGCCCCTAGTAGGTACTCCAGACAGATCACAGAGTAGTTATTTGCTGTGTAATTTTTCAGCTATTGCCCTCATCACCTAGCCATCACATCAACAAGCAATACAGAAATCTGACCTTTTTTACAACAGCTTATTGCCAAAATAACATATTCTGTAGGCATAAATAAAACTGAAGTATCCACCTGGGAAAATTAAGTTAAAAATGGAGCATTATATGCAAGACAAACTAAATATGCTGCTGTGTGTGTGTCAGATGCCCTGTGGTAAGGTTTGTCTAGGCTCTGCCAACCTACATGAAGACAGACAATCTGTCCCTAATGTGGGTGTGCCCACAGGGTGCATCCCTATCCACAGTGAGAGGGTGATTATAAAAATAATAGCTGGCTGAGGGGAACTACAGCTTACTGTGAGGTCTGAACCACATGAAGCACAGTTTAATCTTTGGTAGAGGTGGTTTCAAACTGTGGGCACAAAAATCCACATACATGGGTAGGAATATGGTTCACACTTAGAATCCATTAAATCAGATTAACCCAAGACCATCATACCCCAAATAAAGAATATAAACCCTGACAACAGATTTTGAAGGAATTAATCCCATTGTGTAATAATAAATTAATAGTAATCTATATATTACCATCAAACACAAGAACCTTTGTTATTATATTCAACATCACATATTATATATTCACACAAACATCTTCAGGCTAACTGTACATAATTCAGTTACTTAGTTACCTGGTGCACACAAACAACATGCCACAGCATACAGTGAGCACAACATAAATAAACATTCCACATAAATGATTAAATATAAAATGTAACACACCTATACCATAGGAACATCAACACATGGAACCAAACAAAAAGTGAATGTCAAAGAAGCATAAAATGTCATATACCTAGAACATATTGATTTGTTTGCATGCAGAGAAATATAAAAACACCTGGGAACTAAATATCCAAACAAGTCCAAGAGAACACAGTTTGCACAGAAAACACTTTAACTATTATATAAACAATAACAAAAAAGGTGAATTAAGTCATACTCCAATGTAATGATTACTGTAAACTTTACAAAATCTCATTTTGCTATATATCTGAATGCATTCCAATTGGTTGAAAATGCTCATATTGACCAAAACATGTGGTACGCATTGTTGAATGTAATAAACAAAGCTGTTGCATTTGATGGTAATATATAAATTACTGTTAATCTAAGGGTGGAAAAAGTACATTCTGTACTACTCTAATGTGCATCTCCTCACTTACATACAATCTACATCTACCAGTACTATTTAATGTCTTCCATATGCTGCACATGCACCCAAATCACACTAACTCAATGACCAATGACTTTGGTCAGCGTCTTGCCACACCTAAAGTTACATTCTACAAGACAGCAGGTTTATAGTACAGGCAGAAACAGAGAAACACTGCAACATTTCAGGATTTCCAGCATTCAAAAGATGCCATGCATGGTAACGCTAAGAATATCGTGCAACTGTTAATACTGTGAATTATCATGGCACATTTTTTTCTTTATCTCATTTTTATCATCATGCATTTATTCCAGTATAATTTTCCCTCAACAACAATACATTTCACCATTGTAAATCTTACACCATGTGCCTCAATAGTGTGATCTGGCAACCCAGCACACTCATGAGAAGAAGCATACAGGACCTACAGTAAAAATTTACAACTGCTTATAAGTGTAGCCCTCGCCACATACAAATCAATGCTACAGTGTATAACCATCACTAAATAACTTGCCTAATGTTTAGAATAATGCACCAGAACATAATAAATTTAAATAAAACATCCCCTGCCATGCTTCATATATCAAACAAAAAGGCATTTAAACAACAAAAACGAGTTCATCTGCATACATTCAGTTTAAATAGCATGACAGAAGGTTAACAAAAATACCACATGGAAAACAAAAACAAATAAAACTGTTTCACAACCAATATATGGCAAGTACGTTGAAAGTGACTGGCATATGAAAATTATGACAAATTCTCGCACTACAAAAAGTACACTAAGAAGAGATCTTTGTATTGAACTTGCTTATAGGAACAGCACGTAAAATGAAACATGGATTTTAACAAGCAAGGCACAAAAACTGTATATGGGATGAATGACAAAAGAAACATCCCCATTGAATGCCTCATGACATACATACATATATATATTATGACCACCCATTATGTGCTTAATTTGTGAAGAACAAATTACTGTCCAGTATATGTTCAATTGCTGAACAAAAACATTACAGCCCTTTTCGTGGACACAGTAATGTAAAATTAATGATATGTCAGAGTGCCATGTCAATTACACAGAATCTCTTCATTCTTCCTACAGTAAACTACTGAGGTTAGAAAACGTTATTCATAATCATGAAATTAACTCCCTACAAATTGTTGTCATCAGTAGTAAACTAGATTATTAATCAATGTAGAACAATTACTGAAACATGTTTTAAACAGGCACAAAATCAGAATGAACATTTAACACCAAATTATTTGTTACAAACTTCACTGTACTTCTCAGAGGATGAAGTTGTATTTGCCATCAGCCCAACCCAACACAGCCTACAGTGGCAACTACAGTACCAATATATTCTAGAGGTCAATGCTAGTATCACCATAACTAACCTCTTGTAACATATCCTGGGCCGCAACTGCCTTCAATATGTTCTTCTTGCTGGTCTCCTGAATCTCTCCACCAAGTAACAATTCACCCAAAATGAAATATGCTTTCTCAAAGTTGAAGATAACATCTAACTCACACACCTGGGGGAAAATGAAAATTACACTGACACTTGGAGATATAAAATTTCTATCAGTGCATGAAAATCTGTGCAAGATACACATAAAAATTAATGTGAATGTTAAAGAATCCACTCTCCTGAAATATAACAAGTCTGAGACTTGTACTGAAAGAATAAGGAACTGAAAGCTGAACATACCAATGTAATCACAATACACACCCTACCTTTGTGAAATTCTTGCATCTTTATTCCCCACAAGGCAAGGAGGTAAAAGGTAAAGTTCACCCTAGAAGAGGTCATGAAGGCCCAGAAGGGGGAGCAGTGACATAGCTTTACTCTTTCCTTAACCTCAGAACTAGACGGGGGCAGGTGGTCAACACCATACCCCGCCTGCTTTACCCTAAGGATGACCTGGTACCCAATATACAGAAAGCTGGGTGAACACAATTTCCTACAAGCCACACCATGTTGCCCAGTCACAGTCATCAACATACACATATGCACAAAAAGTGTTACACTCACCTACACCCACTCCATTTTGATTCCTTCTTGAACTCCATTTTTTTAAAGTATGGCCCTACACTAAAACAATCAAACCATGGCAAGCAGCAGGGTTACAGCACAAATAACACACTTATGAAAGCAACAAAAAATAAAAATATTGTAATGCATCACATAGTAAAACACAGACAATGGTTATTTATATACATGGAATAAATGCACTTCTGTCCAAACAGCTCCATGCCCATCAAATCCAAATGAATGTAAGAAAAAACCTGAACAATGCTGCAAATGGTTAACTATTCAACTAATAACCACATCTTACCTTCCAACACCAGGCAGGGACACTGGCCGGACAGTTTGGTCAAAATGGGCAATTTGGAATGGAAAGGCAAAACACAACTGAACTCTAAGATGTTATCAGCTGAATTCCCAAACACAGCAATTATTAGTATGCAGGTAAGACAGTGGATGTGGCATTTTGGGAGGAAGAGGAAAAAAGGGGCAGAAGAGAATGCATATGTTGTGATGCTCAAATGTTGGCCAAGGAAGTTAATGGTCAAGACACAATGTAATCAACCAAGGTTAGGCTTTAACTCAGTGATAAATACTGCATTACAGGTGGCAACCAGCATACACTATGGTGTCCATTAGATTACAAATGAGAACATACCAAAGAACAAAGGAAAATAAAATTTCCTTTATATTACAACTTTAACCCCAAAATTCTGTTTAACATGCAGAAATAATACTCACTATCAGTCTAGACAAATTAACAGCATTAAACATTTTGAATTACAAGTGACACAAATGAGTCTGATATTCTATGTTACTTCATTAATTATAGAGACATTCATATCCGTCTTGAATCAACGGTTGTCAACAATTTCACCAATGTAATTTTATGAGATAGTTACACTGCCAAAATATTTGTCCAGCAGCTCAACATAACGATGAATAATTTCAAGGATCAAAAGTTCATTGTCTCTTTGCTCAATAGCATAACAGAAATAAAGACTAGCATATCTACTAAACAAGACAACATGAGCCATTAATAAAAGACAGAGTAAGATATGACAAATATGTCCTTATGCTTAGACATGAATGAAAAAGTGGGCAGAAACCTCCACACATTCCTAACCTTGGCACTATTATGATGTAAGGTCATGGAAAGAAATCCCATGACTTAACTCCATCCACCCCTCTCTCAGATTGTTAGCACATTTCCCAATATTCCCCTCCCATCATCCAGCCTCCCTGCTCACACAAATGTTCATTAAAAACAATTTTCACCAGCAAAAGTGCTTTGGGTTGGTTGATTTAGTGTAGAGGCGACTAGAAGAGAATATAAAAGATGGAATGGAAGAAGCATTGGGTGTCCTCACCCACACCACCAAAGGACTTACCTACCCTGGCCTCCATGCAGATGGAGGTGAAGATTCAACTGCATCTCAGGGCCATTTTACATAATACTATAATAAGTTACTGCATTTACCCTGTTTCATACCTTACTACAACCTACTGCTGCAGAACTGCATGTGGTTAAGTGGACCCTTGCTTAGCATGCATGATGTTTATAATGCTAAGCATCTTAAGCATGATGAGTGCACAAAATGGATGAGACCCACATCACCTTGAAACTGAAGATTTGAAGTCTCTCAGTACTAGGGGACTAACAGACTTTAACTTGCGGGTTAACACTAGTAACATACAAAAATGCACTACCTGGCCAACTGGACTGCAGGTATACAGCACTATAACAGTGCAACACACAGCCAATATATGCTAAGCAGAATTGCTACGTCAGATTTCATGGCAGTCACATTTTATGCAAACCTGAAATAGTATAATATGGAAAATACCAATAAAGGCTCACTTTATGCATGACATGTGGCAATGTATAAATTCAAACAATTAATTTTCCTTATTCATTTATATTGTGCCTAAAAAGTATGTGTAAAAGCAAAAATATGCTAAAATAGTTACACATTTATGTGCTCCAACAACACATCCCCTCCACATTCATTCCAATGGGAAAACTGGTCTTGAATTACAAGGGGTCTGCATGAATACATCCTTTGCATAAAATGTAATTACACTGCATATGAGTTGAGGAATAAATACAAACAAGACAATATAAAACTTCTGAATAAACAAAATGACTACTCCAATGACTGACATCACAGTTCAGATGTAAGACATAAATATGTTACCTTTTATGAACAATTTTCAGATCCTTCCATTCAAGAAACCTGCTCATTTTTGGTTTCTAGGCCAAAATTGTGGTAATCAACTCTCTTGTAATTTTCTTCTTCAATTTGTCTGGATGGGCCACATACCACTTCTGAAGACGCAATTTGCCTTGTCGGCTAAACAGCAACATAAACTCTATCTGCAAAACAATAATGAAGTTCTTCAGAAATAAGATGTAACAATTTTACCATATTTGTCAGTTACATGACCTAAAATTAACTGCTGTGGTTTAAGTTACCAGTCCTAACAAACAATTTAAACTTTATGCGTGTACTCACTATATAGCACAAACTACAGCTAGAAAAGATAAAAAAAGATTAAACGCCCTACATTTTGTTCAACTTGCTTACACTTTAAAACTACAATATGATAACCATGTTCACCCCTCCTGTTTATGCTACATGCTCCCGTATCTCAACCTCCTTGACATGATAACCTTAGTATTATAAATTAGAACCCTATTCAGAAAATACAGCGACAAAGTGTTTGGCATCATTTTCAGATAGTCCAAGATAAAATCTCTGCCCCCAGAACAAATTTTCTGTGGTCTCCTCAGTTTTACAACTAAATGCCAAGTTTGTATCTTACATTTTACCACGGCCACTTCCTTCTACAGCCTTTCCACATACACTATTGACTCAACATCTCACCATTCGCATCGGGCGTACCGAAAGCGTTATTAAATTAATCACAATCAATACACATAAAACCACTCGTCATTACACACATTTTCTACAGCTTCCTATTACTTCCTCAGACTCCTTTCGGGTTGAATAATTTCTCCTGCAACATGTTCTTAAAACATCCTCGATCTATGCTCTACATTCGGAAACACTCGCGTTTTTTACTGTTCACTCTTGAATTACGACACGAAATTAGCTTCTAGCCGTTCCTGCAACACATGTTTTGGGTTTATAATGAAAAATTAAAGGTAATATCTTTTAACTGGGGGGAATGCGGGAATGTACTTTAGATTCCTGGACCCAAGATGGCCGCCATCACGGATATAATGGGGAGCGGAGCCCACATTATATCCTTGACGCAATGTGGGGGGAGTGACGTCATGGGTATGACGTACATTAGGAGTACACAAACCTGCAGCAGGAGATGCCCATTCCTGTGATCACGGTCGCCTGCAGAAGTAGAGGACACAGTACACTTGTTCCAATCCGTGTTAGCGACGAGGTGTTGCACTGCACCTTACTCCGAAGCAGGCCCACGTCCTTTAGAAACTGCATAGCAAGGCCACTTTCGCAGAAAAGGTAAGTGAGAAAATCCGTGTTTTGACCACCAGCTTGACGTAGCATCCGACGTCTGAACGAACCCCGCGGAATGAATGGCACCTCCTGCAGGCGTTTCTCGTAACTATCCACGATTTCGTTAATTTTTCCCACCATTTTTGCACTTAGGACACTGCACAGAAATTAAACAAAGCGGAACTGCACTTGCCAACGTTTTAGGCGCGGATGAATTGTGTGCAGGAAGTGTTTTCGCGATGGGGGGAAAAAAGAGCGGGGGAAAGGTAAACGGAATACATGTTGTTCGCTCTGGTACGAACATAAGTTGGTTGAACAATCTGTTCCAATATATACGAAGCTGGTTCAGTAAGAAATTTATTGACGCGACACTAAATAGTTCAAAACAGTATATATATATTTCCTTAATTTTAAATCATTCTATGCAAGACCATAATATCATCATTGACTGTCACACCTTTATATATAATTATGGACACAAAAACTTATGAATTTAAATATTAGACCCTTGTGGTCTGTAAACTGTGTCTAGCTCACAAGTGTTTCAATCGAGATTCCTACGACAACTGCAACATTGATTTCTTAACACATCATTAAATTAACACAATAACTGATGTGATTGTGGTTGCCTTGAAAAACTACAACCCTTTGTTGTATCACAAGTATAACTAACTTGTTGTCTCTTCAATCCCCCTTGGATTGTTTACACAAGTACACAGTATCACTGACGCTGGAAGACTGCGACCGGCTCAAGCCACGGAAAGATGCGAAGTAAGTTCAGACAAAAAACAGACGCTGGACGACTGAAGCCAAGCTAAACTGAACAAAAAGCTATGACGTTACACATCTCATGATGAATGCCTCATGCAACACAGTCACGAGTTGTGCAATCACTTGCAAGAAAGAAAATTGAAATGTAAAAATTCTGCCCTTAGCGTAACATACTGCCATCCCC
>Ga0123352_10015246_pt1 | contig 12232 bp, 6 predicted proteins | sample TergutLab28metaG_FD_89700 | JGI IMG/M metagenome (GOLD analysis project Ga0123352, IMG submission 89700) | Labiotermes labralis P1 segment gut microbial communities from Petit-Saut dam, French Guiana - Lab288 P1 | ecosystem: Host-associated > Arthropoda: Insects > Digestive system > Gut ... | reverse complement strand
GGTGGCGGACGCTTGTGAGTGCGGTAATGAACCTTCGGGTTCCATGAAATGCGGGGAATTTCTTGACTAGCTGCAAACCAGCTAGCTTCTCAAGAAGGACTCTGCACCATGGAGTAAGTAAGTGAAATTTCACTCAGTGATGAAACATTGGCCGATCCCAGTGACCGTGGCGTTTAAGGCGTGGGTCCGCGGCTGGTCGTTTGCTGGGATTGTGGGTTTGAATCCCCATGGAGACATGGATGTCTGTCAGATGTGATTGTTCTGTGTTGTCAGGTAGAGGTCTCTGTTTCGGGCTGACTATTCGTCCAGAAGAGTCCTACCGAATGTCATGAGTCTGAATGTGATCATGAAGCCTCGATTACGAGGAGGCCCTGGCCCAATATGGACTGTTGTGACATAGAAAATAATTCGAAATATTGTACTTTCATGCTTTTCCTTCGTACGTAGCCTCTGCACATTCAGTTCTGCCAACATTCCCTGTGCTGTGCTTGTTTTTAAACGCAGACTGTATTGTGTGGATTTTGAGCATCACATTTTTTCATCTTTATGATGCGATGAATATGTTTCCTTTTAGATATGAATGGAGAATGCTATACTTAATCGAAGGGAGTATCTTTTAAGTTATCATACCTTTGTTGATCTCTGATGTTGGAAATTTGGCCACGAATGTTAGATTTGTGTAATTTGTTAGTTATAACAGCTATTTAAACGCTTTAATGTGTAAAGACGCATATCGTACGGAGTTCTGTGTAATATGGAGTACTGTTTATCTAGTCCAGGAGTGCGCAAACTCCGGACGCCTGGTCACCCAGCCGACGTGTGGCGCGTAATGTATGTAGCATAATAACTGCAGCTCTTTCTCACAAGCAAAGATGTATATCAGTTATCTGTTGGGAGCAGAGAGAGCCAAGTGACAGTGAGGTGCACAGGCCACTTCAGAACTGTGGGTCCTCAGTATGAGACTTTCTTCATGTTATCATTTCTAGCGCCTAGAATTTCGAAGTGGCTCCTAGAGTTTAAGAAAATATGTGGACACCTGGCCCGACCATGATTTCGTTATGTGTCAGTAACTGAAGTCGTTTTCATAGGAGTGCTGGCCATACAGTGTAATTGCTTCGTATGGATCAACATTGATTTCCATCTCTATTTATGTGGACTTCATTCATCTTCCCAGGCTCTTGTATCAAACCACAAATTTGGAAAATGCATTTTAATTCCTTCTTCATGTGGCAAGGTTAAGAAGAGTTTTCTGTTCTGCTATGTCCTTGGGTACAGCAACTCTGAAACCCGGTGCAGCAGCTCTGTCTGACGGTCCAACAAAATAAGAAACTCTTCACCTTCTCCCCGTTACAAGACGGAATATGCAAATGTAGCCTATTTGAAAACTAATTTGCAGCAAGGCCGAAGTTAATGGTTTTGTTGTCACTATTCAGAACGTGGGCCAACACGCAACAGACACATCCTGCTGTCGAGTTCGTAGCAGAGAGATTCTTGAAAACACCAACCTTCCACGAATTCCAAGAGCATTTTCAAGGTGGTTATACTGCAGAATATTATAACGCTGCTCTGTTCAATTTAATAAGACGTTTATTACATTTTCTATTTTTTTTCTGCTGTTGTCTCCAATGAATATACATGTTCCTTGGAGACAAAATCAAGGCATAAACAGTGGAAGGCATAATTCAGTGCGATGTGGCTTCCACTGTGGCCGGTGTATAAATAACAGGCTTGTCGTGCATTGAGAATGTATGACAGCCCATATATAAAGTCCCGAAAGTCATTTCGCACCTATACTGCATTCGCCAGGAACATCCCTCGCACTGAACTGTTACATTTCTTTTCAAAAAGATCATGCATGTACATGCATCTGTACAAGCTCGTAGGTGACCTTTTCTAACGTTGTTATAACTGGAGTAGATATGAGAAATATATTTTATTGTAAACTCTGAATAAGCTTACGGTCCACACTAGATACATTTGCGTTCGACTCATCTATGTAAGCCATAAGAAATTAAGAGCAGATTGAAATCAGGGAATGCTCGGTATCATTCGGTGCAGAATTTTTTGTCTTCCAGTTTGCTATCCCAAAATTTAAATATTGAGATATACAGAACTATAATTCTGCCTGTTGTGTTGTATGGGTGTGAAACTTGGTCGCTGACGTTGATGGAGGAACGCAGGCTGAAGGTGTTTGAGAAGAGGGTGCTGAGGAGAATATTTGGGCTTAAGAGGAACAAGGTAACAGGGGAGTGGAGGAAGCTGCATAATGAGGAGCTGAATGATCTGTACTCCTCACCCAATATTGTTCGGGTGATAAAATCGAGAAGAATGAGATGGGCGGGGCATGTAGCGCGTATGGCGGATAGGAGAGGCGTATACAGGGTTTTCGTGGGGAAACCTGAGAGAAATAGACCATTTGGGAGACCCAGGCGTAGATGGAACGATAATGGTTCTTCAGGAAGTAGGGTTTGGGGGTATGGACTGGATCGAGGTGGCTCAGGATAAGGACAGGTGGCGGGCACTTGTGAATGCGGTAGTGAACCTTCGAGTTCCCTAAAATGCACGAAATTTCTTGACTAGCTGAAAACCGGTTAGCTTCACAAGAAGGACTCTGTTCCATGGAGTAAGTAAGTAAGCAAGTGGACAGCTGACGATAAACTTCACATAGAGCTTGTAGTGTTGAGACTAACTGAAGGAAGGCTAGAGTTGTGTTTATCTTCTCTGGGTTTTGCTCTGTCACACACATCTCCCTTGATTACAGCTGGAAGGTTAGAGTTGCAATGAACTAAACTTTATGCTGACACAAAAACAAAAGACAATCCTTTTCAATACTTTTAGACGTTGCCTTAAATTCCTTGATCAGAAATATCTTCTCCGTTTATTTCTTAATTGTGAGAACTGTTGTTTGTTTCCTGACCCTTCCTTTTTCTTGAAAAAAATACGTAAAACTCGTATAATATTTTATTGCCACGCTGTCTGGGTTAGCATTGTCTTGGCTTTGAGTCTGCTGCGTTGGTGAGAAGTTCTTGGCAAAGATACAGAGTTCTAAAGACTACTTATGCGTTCTTTCTGTATAGCCGGCGCAAGAATGCGTCACATGTGACCTCCCTAAGCATAAAACCGTGGCTTCAAATCGAAATATAAGTAGAAGAAATTGAAATTTTCTAGAAGCTTATTTTGGGTACTTTCCAAGACAAGCAGAAGTATCTCTGTCTTATTTCCCACAAAATGCCGCTTCTTTAATTACTTAGTCCTGATTGGTTCATATAACATTGGCGTTTTTAGTGAACCATGCGCAAAAATTTAAATGGATAGCGAAAAGAATGTCGTACGCGAAAGCGGACTGTTGCCATTGAAACGCGATGCCGAAAGGGTAGAGCCAATAATAGACTTATATTATTTAATGCTTTCAACTCCGCCAATTATAAGTGCCAATCAGGCAACCCTCCAAATTTTTTTCTTCTTCTTCTTTTCTAATTGCCTTATAAAATTCTAGTTACACAAATCTCCACAAGGTGGCACATTTACGCCTCGAACCTGTCCTGTATTATTAACTGGGAACTCAGCTCCTCCTCCACTCCATCCCACCTTATTTCTCTCATACCATCTTGAATATCCATAATCGCTCTGCTGAATCCGCCTTTAACCTACACCACTGGTCCTTAAGGATTTCTCAGCGTCTCATAATTAATCTACTTTTCTTTTCGAATAGCCTCCGTAGCTTGTCACACTTTCGTAAACCATCTGTACAGACCCACTTTGTCTCCTCCATCCGCTCCCCAGTCTTTGTAGCGCCACCCGTGAAGTGTTTTGCTGCACTAGCTCTGCTGTCAAAACCGTTGTTGAAGAGTGGCATGAACCCAAGCGGGAGGGAGTGGGGGGGGGTGCTAGAGGACTGCAGGGTAGTCGCTCAAATTCTAAATAAAAACATTTCAATTAGGTGAATGAGTCGTGCAACATTGAGTTATGTTTATGATATGATTTATATAACGTAGCTTTTAGAATTCAATGTGGATCATGTATAACTTCAGGGTTAGCCCCCCTCCCGTCTAAAGAAACAATGTGGGTGCGCGCCTGGATAATGAAATAATCTTATGACGTGTTACCTTCTTAACACTAACGTATTTGGTTTGTAAAGTGTGTTGTTGTTGTTGTTGTTGTTGTTGTTGTTGTTGCTGCTGCTGCTCCTGCTGCTGCGGCTTCTGTTGCCCCTTCTCTCAATCCACTTCTTCCTCGACGACTAAAAACCTAGGTCCTTCTAACCCACGTGACTTCTTCAGTCTTTCGCGTTCGTTTGTTTAAATTGCTGCGTCATTACATTAGCTAGACATGGGCAATTTTTACCTCTAAGGCTGAATATACTGCTGTAGAATGAATGTCGGTGCAGTATATGAAGAAAGGAAACTGCGCAGTTCATTTCCGCCAGCTTTTAGTGTTTTAAGCTTTTCATAGTCACGCACAATATGCTACGAAATTTACATATGGAAAATCGGAGTGTATGATGAAAATGTCGAAATAATAATTACAAGTGGAAGTTACACATTGCCTTTCAAAATCTACTTTGTGTACGAGATCCACGTCGTTCAACCACTGACTGTTATAATTATGGCTACAGTACAGTGTGTATGTGTGTCCGTTGTTTAGTGCAGTCTGGGGGCAGGTATTTTGACGATTTGTTTTCTTAACAATTTTCCGTTTAGATTTCCTTGAACTATATGGTAGTACGTTCATAAGATTATTGTAAAGAATAAACAATTTTAAGATTTTATTAAGGATAAGGTGCTTGTGTTTTAAATTTCTTTTCGAGTTAAAGAGAGTATAAAAAGCTACAGGTAAAGTTCACCCTACAACAGGCCACGAAGTCCCAAAGGGGAGCAGATGTATGACTCTACTCTTCCTTCAACATCGGCACTAGATGGGGTGGGTGGTCAACGCCACGCCCCGGCCGCTTTACCCCCGGGAAAGACCCGGTACCCAATGCATAGGAGGCTGGATGCAAAAGGGAGTATACTGTATATATATCATCCTTGTAATAAATGGATTGTTGAATTACTTTAGTACATTTTATTGTAAGGATACCCAATATTATAATCGGGAATAAAATACAAACATAGTAGTTTTCGGCCATAGTCATTCTGACTCATCTGTCATTCGGGATATATGTTTTTGCATTTTATTTTTTTTTTCAGCAGGAGTACAAAATAAGACTATTGTAAGAAATGGCACATTTAATTATTTAAGTATAATTTAAATGAAGAAAATAATACGAAAGATGGATTTCCTAGGTAATTAACCTTCATTTTCATTGCGATTTTGACAAGTCCCCGGCTTTAAATGCTGGGCTACTGGCTTTTAGATGCAGGACTGCTGGCTCGAAGTCAATATTCGGAAGGTCCTGCGATCGGCCATCTCGACACAGGTTTTTTCTTGGTTTCCCTGTGCCTAAAAGCAAATGCTGAGATGGTTCCCAATATTCCAAGTTGCCACTACATGCTTCTCATGTGCCCCTCCCGACTTAAATTTAGCAGTAACCAATTTCATGTTTTATATACATGTAAAATAACCACTGCCACCGGGTAACAACCCAATTGCGGTAAATAATAATTATTATTATTATCATTATTAAATCCCGACTTGTATAATTAAAAACCCCCATCTTTTATTTGGTGTTCTAAAGGGCGCGACCTGATTATCCAGTTTTCGTAAAAGATAAGCCGCAATTATCACTACCTGGTTGTTTTATGCTGTTCCCGCACTTGCAGAAACGTAGCTGTGATAAACATCTAGGGTCGATTGCCCTAACCATGAATCATTGACGGCTTGGCGTTGTTGAAGATTTGTGTGGCGACGGCCTTCATTTTGTACTCCCACAAATGACTTAACTTGATTGCTGTTTCATATTATCTTTCAGGCAGTCATTGATCAATCTGTTATTCAACCAATTTCATATTTTGTATGCATGTAAAATAACCACTGCCACCGGGTGATAACCCACTTGCAGTTAATAATAATTATTATTATTATTAAATACAACTGGTTGTTTGGCCAAGAAGTGGCATATGTTGCCTTCCTGCCTGACCAATCAGGAACTGTTCATTTGAAACATTTTGGGAAGTATGTCACGTACGAAGGTCATCATGTTTCTTAGAGTGTGGTGCCTCGAACACTGTCATTAATGATTCTGAACTGTACACAAAAGACAAATCTTTGCGAAACCTAGCGAAAACCGAGCATTCCTGCCTGTCGCGTGCCGTGCTGCTTATTCGGTTTCTTTGACCACAGCCACATGTAGGATAATTGAAAATATTAAAGTTGATTTCTTATGTGTAGTGAAGCAATGTGTGCTAATTGTCAGGCAAAAATAAACATTTATATCGATAATGTAGTACCAATACTCGCTGCGTAACAGCACAGAAGAGCGCGGTTCTCAACTACTTCGCGGCGGAAGCGTGAAATCAAGCGTGTATGTGTTAATGTATACTGTACTATTCCATACCCTGAGTGCTGTATCCAGCACTGCTGAATACATACCTTGTTTCGTGCTTCTGCTGACCCCAGCCATCACCTAGTGACCCTACCTCATTCGTTACCTATTATTTACCTGGAAATGTGTTGGCGCTGAACAACTAGGTGGTAACCGCGACAACAGACTTGCCATTGTTCGTTTAATGGACAGAGTATATTCTGTCTAGACACAGTACGGAGACTAAAAAATCTGCAAACGAGAGCCGATACTTTGTAAACTTATGCCTGCACAGTGTTCGTTTCAGTGCTTATTGTCTTTTTTCCAACGCGAGATATATGTCCTCCAGTGGTTGCATCAGAAAGGGTTTGGGGTGTAGCTTGAGGGGAACAGGGGTGTCTTTGCAAGGCGCCACCTCAAAGTTTGGCAAGATGTGAACCATTCCTGTTTTCATCTGCATCATTGCGAATCGCCTTCCTGTAACAGAGAGAAAGAAGTAATTTTGGCTTCTAAAAATTGGTCTATTTCACGCTAAATAACAATATTTGAACGGATATAATACCCGTGTATATTAGAACTGTTTGGATGTAATGTTACCATAAAATGCTTGTAAAAGTTTTCAGCGTTCATTCTGTTAGCACTCACTTCGGAAAATTCTTGGTGTATGTTCGTGGAACTCACCTAAGCAAATTCTGGGCCCTGCTCCGAAGGGAAGGTAAGTGTACTGATGCCTTTCCTTCACTTTTTCTGGCGTAAAACGCTCCGGATCAAATCTCTGTGGATCCGGATAGTACTGAGGATCATGGTGAATACCGTACACCGGTATGTAGGTTGCAGTTCCACGCGGTAGTGTGACATTAGAGTGTCCGGAAGAATCCGGAAATTTCCAGTCCTTGGCGCACGCTCGGTCTATGAATGGGACTACAGGATATTTTCTCAAGGCCTCTGTAAAGAAGACAGTGGTAATATATTTCTGGAATTTGTTGTACACAGTCCGGGAATGTGAGGCAGATAACTATGACACTCACCCGATACCACCATGTCGAGGTATGGCATATCCTGAATGGCTTCATATGTCAATACCTGATTGTATTTCTCCATCACCTGCGCGATTTCCTTCCTCAGCCTGTCCTGAATAGCCGGGTGCAGAGCTAATTCATAAAGTGCGAAGGCCATCGTGGAAGACGTAGTCTCAAAGCCCGCTAGGAGGAAGGCGTAGGACTGAGCAACTAAATCGTCTCCATCGATAGCTAGACAAATGAACAGAACCGTTTATTCACGTTTTAATAGCTATTTTACCTGGTTTTTGCATCAACTGCAATTCGTGTACTGTACTTTATTTAGGGCCAGTAGAGTTGTAAATATCTGCTTTGCTTGCGGGAGACTACATCCTTTAACACTGTAGTTTAACAAGGAATAGTTAAAATGCTGAATGCCTATCCTAGGTTTTAATTCTTCAAGTACAGATAATTACAGGAAACAGTATATATTGGTCAAAAAGCGTATAATTATGTCCTGTCTTGTTTTTATGATGGCGAGGCTTTGTTTTCGTATTTTTGTTAAGGAAGTAGGATGTTAAAAATTACTCCCATGTAGAATACGATATGTTGCATGTAATAAGCTATATTTGGTCTTAAGAAACACCAAGTGGGTCATGGAGAAATTTGTGTAACATACAATCAGCTTCGTAATATATGCCTTAATAATGTTAGACTAGTTCAGTCAAATGCTTTAGGAAGGAGTTTGTGTGTACCTGGGACGAAATGATGAAGAAATGCGTACAGTATCATCATGAAAATGGAACTTACGAAATCAAGGTTTAGTTGTATATGGCTGAATGCGTTTGAATTGATTCGGGATAGAATACGGAGGAAGACTTTTATGTTACGAGGTGCTACTGAAACTTCGGCTTCTACTACTTTAGTTACCCAGAAATTTGCTTCAAGCGGCAATGCTTCTTTCTTGCAATTAGGAAGTGCCCGGTTCTATTTTCTGTCGGAGCATAGACTGTCCTGACTGAGCTTCTTTGTGTGTGTGTGTGTGTGTGTTTTTTTTTTATTCCTTCCAGGCAAATGTCAGGCAATATTTGGTTGTCTGATCACGAATTTGAAACATCTAATTATGCAGCTTTTTTCGCTTCCTGGTACTTTCGCCCACTTAACTCTTAATGTTCTCCTCAGCACTGTTCTCAACAGTTCTCACTGTCCGTTCTTTACTCACAATGGAGAACCAAGTTTCACATTCACTTTGTGTACGTTGAAGATAACAATTGAAGTTCTTCAATCACTTATGATATCAGTCGTACCATCTCCATGAAACATAATCTGTTTTCATTTTTGAGGTTGCTTTCTCCTTCCCTTCTGAATCTTCAGAAAAATTTATAGAGTGTTCAAGCTGCTTAATTTAAACTTATTTAATGTCTGGCATCAGCAGTTTTTATGTAGACGTTATATTACTCTACACAAACGGAACTGGGAAGTGTGTGTGTGACTAATCTTCCGCGTTCTTACGAATCCCTAGTTAAAAAAAAAATTGGGCAAATTCTTGACAAGCCACAGTCTGCTTCTCTGGGCGGGTTTCAAATTAGATGTTTCCAAATCGCATTTTGCATAGGTTGAGAGAAATTAACATGCAGGCAATTGGTAGGGGAACGCGTAGGGTTGAGACCGTTTGAAAGTCTCATACACAATGAGTGGATAATTTAAAAATTCATTTTTAAAGAAAGCTGACGTGGATTGGATTCATTTGAACATAGTAGTGAACCTTCAGTTTCCATAGAAATCGGGGAGTTTTTTTTTATGTCGAGCTGAGGAACTGTTACTTTCGCAAAAGGACTGTGCTGCATGGATTTGGTTAGTTGTTTCTACAACGTTAATCACCACTTTAGGGGCGTTTGGTCTCTTGCACATTATATTCGATTGTTGTTGCTCGGCGCAACTAACACCGCGCCAGCTTCTTTCACTGTCTCAGTTGTGTATGTCCACAGTCGCGATTATTGACGCGTGTTTCAGCTATAATGTAGTGCCTTCCATTCTTGCTGCAGTTTCCTTCATATTGTGTTCCTTAGCTGTAAGTTTAGATACTCACCGAGAACATTTTGCGCACCGCTTTCCACTTGACCCCTCTTCCTAAGCAACATCATACTATCCAGGAAGTCTTTGCGGTCCACATTATTCTTCTCCCTGAAATTCAAATATGGGCCTCTTTGTTAAGAGAGTAGATGCCTGGCCTATCCCATAACAGCCTATGTTTAAAACAATTTTATTTGCTTTTCATAAAATTCCTTTGGAAGTTCACGATTGCATTGTTTCACCGTCGTTAATTTTAAATTATGTACCGTAGATAGATGATTCAAGTTGTCTGAAATTTTATGCCGTTTCGATTGACATTTATCCGCGTTTCGGAGCGTCAACTACCTCTGCCTTCAGTGTCCAAGACCTATATACCGAAACATGGTAGTAGAGTGTTCTTGCGATATCTATTTTCCCCCTTTGTAGTCCAATTTCCTTTTTGTAGCAGTTCCCCCTGAAATTGTTTTACAGGTTTCAGAGAAGCATATACGCCCAGGAAGCCAAGACAAGTATTGGGTAGAGGGAGTGCTACTTGAAGTTTTATGCCTGCATTTGTACAAAGGTCGATAGTGCGGAGATTTGTTTTGAACGGAAGATTTCTCTCTTTCTGGTATGTGACCCTACAGTGCGGTAAATGTGTACCGACGTTTGAGCGGAATCTTTCGCCGCCACCATGAGGGTAGTTCCCAGAAGACGGCCATCTTCACTGTGTTCTAGCCTTGACAACTTCAAATAGCAGTGTTATTGCCATTTATTAAGAAGTGAGTAGGCCTTCTATAACCAATGAGTTATGCTTCTTTATTTTGGAGAGTGTTATTCACATTTAGCTGCACCATGTTTCGACTTACCTGTACTGCACCGTACTCCACACTGACTTCCTCAAGAATGTCAATATATCGTCATCTAAAATCTTCAGCCTCAAGACACTCTGAAGGGTGGGCGCGAAGGATATCGCCAAAGTTGCGAATGATTTCAGAGTTGTGTATTCGACGAATTTGCGCGTGTACTTGTTGAATTCGGCGTCAGGGTTTTTGAGTGAGTTACTTTCAATCCCAAAGGCGACCGAAGTTATGGCGTCGGTGGTGTACCTGCCCATCGCATCTTTTATATCCAGAGGTAAACCTGTTGGAAGGAACAGGCGTAGTTCATATTCAGACCAGATGCCACACAGAGAACTAGCGGTTAATAGGCACGACAGTACCACGCGTAAGACTACTGTTTTTCAATTTTTTATATTATTATTATTATTATTATTATATTACATAATTTAGAGACATCGTTTTAATTAGGCACGGTAGCATCTTAGACAAGGGCGTCGTTATGTGCAAATGATCATGGGGCTTGTATTATTGGTTTGAGAGATTCTTTGGTATTTGAGGGGGAAACTGATATACATAAATAGGATTTATTTTCATTTCTTATCGGCCCACGCTAAACAAAATACTATGAAATAAGTAATAGTATAATAAACTGAAAATGGAAAGTAAATTATTTTGCGTTTTTATAAACTTCAAATTAATCATTATAATTTACTGTGGTTAATTTATAATTCAAATTATACACTGAGATCTATAAAATTAATGTGAGACGGGTTTGATTACAATAAAAGCAATTACGTAGGCTAGTTATCAAGGAACCAGGAATGTTATCGTTATCTCACATTATCACACAGTTGGACTCCATTCCTAGCCAATCAAAGCCATTGAACAATCTTACATGCATTTTTTATACGTCGCAACTTTCGTTACGCCTCGATCTGACAAGTCTCACATTTACATGAGACGTTCGGACCACAGTGTATTTATTTACATCTCAAAATTCTTCTTGCGTCCTCCATGCCCTGTCCTTTTCAGCGCCAGTGATCATTGACTTCTATGGTTAGTCATTGTGAACATGTTATATCTGTATACTCAACATTCAGTTAAAATATTCTTCGGGCTTTATGTGGTGTACTGTTTATTACAGGAGTGCGTACAGTCGTCCCTGTACTCAGAAACGCTGGATTCAGAAAGGTGCGTCTTTAATTTTATTTCCCGTCCGTTCTGTACGAAATACGCATATACGAACCTACACGAAATTTATTTAAAGAACATATTACTGTCTGTAGTTACCCATCATTTTTTTTTTAAAGAATTGTAGTTCTTTATTTTTCTGTGAATGGTTTTGTACTGTTGTTTTGTGTATGTTGTCCATAAAGTTCTTCTATATAAAAAAGGGAGCGTTTGTTAATTTCATTTTACTGGTATAGACTGTACCGTTATGTGAACTAAACTACATGTTAAACTGGTCCTTCTGCCTAAGCATACGAACGCGCCCCACACCTTACATCAGATGGAGACTTACGAAAACACAGACGCATGTCTTTACTAAAGTAGAAGAATAAAGGTGCTTGGCACACGTTTTCCCTCCTCTTCAATAATTTTTTTAATTATATCACACAATTCTTGCACGTCTTCATCTTCATACTGTGATGTCGGCATGTACACTCGCACTAACAAAATACGAGGGGGTGCTAATAAGTCCTTAGCCTGACCTACTTCCCGATGTCCTAGGACAGAATCGATAGTGTCGTTGGAAAGAGGGGCCTGTTCATGTGCCGAATTGCAAGTCCTTTCTGTGTACGAAGGCTGAAAGGAAGTATGTGAGGCGACGCGCGAGATTTCAACAACAGGGAGACGCGAGCCGTCAAATCCCCCCT
>Ga0123352_10015242_pt1 | contig 12234 bp, 14 predicted proteins | sample TergutLab28metaG_FD_89700 | JGI IMG/M metagenome (GOLD analysis project Ga0123352, IMG submission 89700) | Labiotermes labralis P1 segment gut microbial communities from Petit-Saut dam, French Guiana - Lab288 P1 | ecosystem: Host-associated > Arthropoda: Insects > Digestive system > Gut ... | reverse complement strand
TGGGTTTATTTTCGGGTGTAAAAATGGGGGGAACTCCCCCCCCCCCGCCCCCCCCCCCCCCGTCCTTTCGTGCAGTGTACATACGCTGCTCTACCGAACTCCCTCTTGTGTCCAGTCTTCTGTTCCCTTTTTCAAATAAAAGTACAGTGCCACAGACCCTATTTCAGTTTTGTGAAATTTGTTATTAACATTACGTCATAATGTGTCTCCATGACGTCACAGTTTATAGAATCTTGTGACCATCAGTATCAATATGGCCGTCGTACGAACCTGTGAATTGGGTGCAAGAATTGTGCCATTGAACATGAGCTCTGAAATAATAATAATAACAACAACATCATTTATTATTATTATTATTATTATTATTATTAGTGGTGGTGGTGGTTTTGTGCTTTATTTTGCCAGCTACTGGTTGGAAAGGGAATTATTGTGTATCAATAACGTTGCGAATTTCTCTTCCATTTCATTACTTAACTGTTACTGGAAAATGAGAATTTATTCAAAGCATATGGATCCAGTTGGCGTCAGACGTTAGATTTTAATCTAAAGCTTGGGAGACTGCAATTTTAACTACTGGAATTTACTTTTTATTTCATCCATATATGAATCTGTTAGAGGCAACATGTCACAGCCTCACTTCCGTAAACTCGTACGTTGCCGACATCTGTACAAGAGCTGTCCTGAACCCTCAGTGCTTTACGCTGGGTTGCAACTCCGTTCTTGGTGACCCTGTTGGCTGTACTGTCGTATGACGTCAGAAGGGTTGTATCTGACGCTACAGTTTCCTTTATCTCCCAAGCATTAAATGAGTTTATAGCACCTGAAAAGATGGTAAAGAAAATGGATGAGTTGCAGAAAAGGGTGTAAGAAAATGCGGCGTTGAAGAAGAGTAATTATCAAATGAAGTTTTATTGGGGAGAAGAGGAAACGTGAAAGAAAGCAGTTGAGAAGGAAAATTAGAAGATAAAGGTTTATGGTGTGAAGAAGAGGAAGCCGAAAATGTGGGACGTAGCGGGGGTAGATTATAAAAATCAATTCAATTCTTGTTTATTGAGATGCAGACTTAAGGGCGTAGTGGCCAATTTAAACATCAATACTAACACAAAACACGACTGACACACAAAAACAAATAAATTAGAAGAAGCAACAATATAATAATATCGTACAGTACAAAAATGAGGCGGAGAATGGAACGCAAGTGAATGTAGAATAAGGGAAGTCTTGGAAGACGCACGAAAATGCAAAGAAAGTAAATTTAAGATCGAGAAGAACAGGATGATGAAAGGGGTAGAATAAGGAAAATTGTACAGGGAATCGAATTGTGGTAGAATGACAAGGATTAACAAGAGGAAGGAGATGCGAAGTACAATTGAAGTGTGAAGAACATTTAAATGATAACGGATGGAGATAAGAATAATAAGAGGTGGAGATGAACGTCAGAAAATTTAAAGGAGAGGAAATGAAAATTGAAGAAGAAATAGTGGTGGCGAAAAAACGAATTAGAACACGTGGAAGCCTACAGAAAAGTGATGGTAAGGATAATGATAAAGGAATGGAAAGGAGAAGAAGGAGAAGATAAGTTAATTACCAGGCTATGGTTCTTTCACTCTACTTCTTTGGAACTGTTTTATCATTGCACCTGCGCAATGACTTCCGTCCGAAATTAAGCGAACTATTGGGAAAGGAAACGCAGGGGTGGGTAGAATTGTTGGAACGAGTTGGTTTTGACGTCCTGTACCGAATGGTAAATGAGACTCGACTTCCGCCCCAGTTGTCTGTATCGATTTACCCCCCCCCCAACCCGCCCTCACCATCCCCATACATACACGCACGCACACACACACACACACACACACACACAGAGGGGAAAAAAAAGAAAGAACGACAAAGCAAAAAAACACACAACACAAAAAGGGAGACAAAAAGAAGTTATTTTTTTTAACATGTAGACATCCGAAACAAAACGACGCTTCCATGGAATTCCAAATTACTTTTTCTGTTTCGACAAACGTTCAGAAGAGGGGTTGGGCGCTCCGAGAAGTTTGGGGTTGTATTCTATAGTTGATGGACTATAGAGAAGGTCTGACCTATCGTGAAATGATGTTAAATATTAGCATTTATGCTTTGTTGTGAATTTGGCGTACAGATATCAAAAGTATTCGGTTCACAGTTAAGAGTCATATGTGTTCATTCCCTCCTCCATCTTTTCCCCCTTTCCATCCTTGGCTTCTTTCTCCTAATTGCCTCCTCCTTATTCTTATTCTTGTCTTGACAAGTTACATCGAAGGTCTTTCCGACTTCATGGCCTTCTTTTGGTCTGCCTGTTTGCTCATATCTTTCTAGCTTTTACCGAGGGGCGTGTTTTTTGTAGATCTGTATGTATGTATGTATGTATGTGTGGCATGCATGTATGTACGTATGTATGGCATGTATGTATGTATGTATGTATGTATGTATGTATGCATGCATATATGTATGTATGTATGTATGTATGTACATATGTATGTATGGATTGATGGATGCACGCATGCATGTATGAATGTAAGTATGTATGTGTGTATGTAATGTGTGTGTACGTACGTAATGTACATATATATTTTTATATATGTATGTATCTTTTCCAGCTAAGTAAATTCTTAGTTCAAAATGAATTCCCTGTAGCGTGGAGTTAGTTCCTTCAGGTCAAGTACCTAAGTAAGATCCTTGATCAGGCGTAACTTGACTCGCTCTTACACTGGTAGGTAGGACGTTAATGTAATCAGACTGACTGTTCTAATGTATCCGATAAGCATTTCGTAGTTGATAGCGTTGCTTAATCGTGTTTTGGTTTTCTCAATTCCGCTAACAAAATGGCGCAATATTTCCTGCCACAAATCACTCGACGCTGCTTTTTCTCACATTTCTATTGTTTGTCGTTAACAAACGCCACTTAATACATAATCCATGGCATTCATTTCATCTGGATTCAAGTTTCACGATTATGTTATTCGTCATATAATATTTTGCTCATTAACTCAACATGTTCTTTGCTGTATTTTGGAATAATGCTGTGTTAAATCCCCTTCGGTTTAGATTCACAGTAATTGTGTCACTATTCACAGTAATTCTGTCACTATTCCATTCCCCGTACGACTGAAAGGAATGTAAGCCGCTCTCTATTTGCGCGAAACGAATTTGGGCTGATACGTTTCTTTCTCTTCTGTTCTCCTTACGATTCACGCTTCACTGCCCTGTTATATTGCTCGTCTAGCAAGTGCTTTACATACCCCAGTTCGTTTGTGTATTGAAACTAATTGCACTGTGAAAATTTTGTTAATGATGCATACAGCTTTTGTGTTATTATTCCTACACTCATATCATTCATGCATACGCACAGTATATTGTCATTTGATACAGTATCGTGAAAGATTAGAATATTCGAGCACCCAAACAGCTAACGAAATCAACCAATCAGTCACCGAAAGAACCCCTAAACAATTGATTGACTAACCGTAAAAATATAAACCTTTCAGAGAATCAGATAGTAAGTAAACCAATTACTCATTCAGCTATCGACAAGATATCCAGCCAATTAACGATTCGCTTGTATACCTGACCGCTTACTTAGACATATAATTGGTCAACCAAACCGAGTATGCAACCCACGAACCACTAAAGCAGGAAGCTAACTAACCATTTGTTCTTCCCATTAGAGAAATGATCATTCAACCAACTGATCGACCAATCATTCTGCTAGTCAATAATATAAACAGCCAACTAGATGCAACAATAATAATTTTATTAATAATTTCAATCAACTCAACATGTTTCGGCCGATAATTTCGCCCATCCTCAGGAGCACTAGACTGTGTTTACAGCTTGTGGTATATTGCAGGTGTAATGCAGTTCCACCTCATCCTGGTCACCAGCATGCAGCATCGTCAGTGCATTATACCACAAGCTGTAAACACAGTCTAGCGCTCCTGAGGATGGGCGAAACTAACGCCCGAAACATGTTGAGCTGATTGAAGTTATTAATAAAGTTATTATTGTTGCATCCAGTTGGCTGTTTATATTATTGTATCAGTGATGTACGGTCACACAAACATCAAATTCTGCTAGTCCTCTGTGGGTCTGACTTTCCCTTGCAATTGTATGAATAACTGCTTCCAAAATCTCTTCCGGTTCCAAAATTCTTCTTTCAAATGGTGTAGAATTTCTGTGATGTACAAAGACATTATGATAAACTTAATTTGTTTTTATTAGGTTCCAGTTCACTTTGCCTGTTTTCTCAGTAACTTGTCTCCGGAACTCTCTCGTACTTTTCCTTCCATCCTTCTTTTCTTCTATGGTAAGTGATGTGAACAAAACGTTGACCCCCTGCTTAAGAAAGAAGTAGGAGCAATTTGTGAAGCTTTTGCATTGCATTCTTCCTTACGAACTTACGAAGCCTAAAAGAGCAAGGGGTTACAATGCATTGACATTCTTTAGAAGCTTATTACGTTAGTATTGTAATACAGGCTTGTAGCCATTGTAAACTATCGCTTTATACATTCGTTGTAGAAAGCAGAACGATGTCTTTGCTAAACTCTCGGAACCTGGCTGGAGATTACATGTCAGACAGAATTCACTGCAGTTTTAACTAGTGGAAATATAAGAATATATATATATATATATGTTTATATGTCGATTACTCTGTGTAATATAGGTCTGTCTTTTTGTGTTGTATGGGTGTGAAAGATTGTTTTTCACTGTAAGGAGGAATGTTGGGGGACAAATCGCTGAGGATGATAATGGACCCGCTTTATTATTTACGGTGGGATTATTTAACGGCTGTGTTTCAGTTGCATACATTATACATCGTAAAGGGATGTGGAAAGGTTAATTTTAACTGTGAGTAAGTAACGATTTGTTGGGTGTGGTGGTGCTCATTTTCAATTTGTGTCAAAATGGGCTATACGCACTGAATTAAAACCACGGAAAGACTCAGTTAAGATAGTAACAGTTTGATACATGAGGGGTAAAATACCATTGTAGTTAAGGAAGGCACATAGTGAAGATTTTTTAGCATGGATTCTTCCCCTATTATGCCTACAATAATTTGTAACTTTTCGTGCATGGACGTGATATGGCGTGATGAAAATAAATGTACATTTTATTTTTTGATAATCTGTCGCATGGTAAACTCTGATAGTGTTGGGTGCATGCAGTCCTATCACAAAATAACAGGAAACGAGGTTACTGCTTAGATTGAACCGGCTTACGGTAGCTTAGATTTGTTGCATATAGCGATGAAAATGATTACGATTCGAGTTTAATTTGGCCAACTGAATACCTGACCAGCTTCTCGAGGAAGGCTGTGTAGAGTGCATTTAGTTAGACGTCCATTTGGAAGATAATAGAAAGTTTAAATGTATGGTGCCCTGTTTGTACTTGTGTCGCTACAGCACGAACTTGTGACAAAGGGGATTCACCGTCCCCCTCAGAGTTGTCACCGACCGGACCACGCCGAACAATGGCTACCATTGTGAGGTTTCTCCACCCAAATTCACTCTCGACTCAAAAGGGAAATCAGTTTCTCGTTCACTGACTTTGGCCCTTTTAGATGTTATAAAAATAGCAATTTCTTCAACTAGCCTACTCCATCCGTCTATTACATTTTCTCAACCTCTCCCCCACTCCCTACAGGTTGTCTCGTAAACGAAATCACCCAATTGCTATGGTAAGTTTCGAGTTGTCTAAATTAAGTGTAAAGTTGTGCATGTGGCGATCTAAAGGTCAAGCTGAATCGACTCCAAACATCGGCGTTCGACAGAAGTTGGCGGTCAGGTACACGTTTCGTCCCGTTTCCTTGCTTCCATTTCTATTGGATATGAGGTAGGTAGGATCTCGGGACAAATGATGATGTTAGGTCTGTATACTGTGATGCCAGCGTGTTTGTATATTGTAATTGTCTGGATGACAATTGATCTGATACTGAAGTGACATGAAGACGAGGAAGTAAACGTAAGCAGCTACTAGATGACCTTAAGGGAAAAAAGGGGATGCTGGAAATTGAAAGAGGAGTCACCAACTCGCACTCAGTGGAGAACTCGCTTTGTAAGGGGCTATGGATCTGTCTTAAGAGACAAACAGAATGAATGAGTCTACATCCGATTTTTTCAACTTTAATTACTGATTAAACTTTTTTTTATTTAGTTCTTTATAAGCCCTGCCGACAAAAGAGCGTGTTAAATAGCCGAACAGATGTGGGCAGACACTTCGGCACTAAGAATGAGTCCGAACCTGCGAAACCTTCTGAGGATATTTGGGGTGGACGATAATGCCTGGAAGTCACCATCAGAAAAAGGGGCAAAAAGTCTAACAAATTCCGAAGTTAGTACGTCTTGGAATTTCGTATACTTTGCCACTACCTCCCACCCCCTCACATATGCAAACACACAAACACATATGTGTTTTCAGACACCCGCCCATCGAGACAAAACTGCCACTAGGAATACTTCCCCTTCGTCCTTTGTTAAACACAAGACAGATTCATGTGCCCTCACACATGAAATCTGTCAAATGTGGAATACAGTATTCTTCAAGTTAACTCTTTGTGATTTCCACATACTTGTAGTGGAATTTGTAGGCATTAATAGCCCGTACATGCACATGTTCTGTCGATAGAATCCTCACCCTTCTTGCAGATGTACAGCAGTTACGTATATCTCTCAAATTTCCAATCATACGGTCTGTTAAAGATTTCATATTTGCAGCTGAAGGTATGTGTGGTGAACACAACTGTGATTCACTGTTCTGGTCTAATTTTTAATGTGTTTTTTTCTGTTATACAAATGATAAATTTAATAATATAAACAGCCAAATAGATGCAACAATAATAAATTTGATAATTACAATCAGCTCAACATGTTTCGGGCGATAATTTCGCCCATCCTCAAGAGCACTAGACTGTGTTTACAGCTTGTGGTATAAAGCACCGACGATGCTGCCTGCAGGCAGCTGATTATAATTATCAATCAAATTTATTATTGTTGCATCTAGTTGGCTGTTTATATTATTGTATCAGTGATGCACGGTCACACAAACATCAAAGATAAATTTAATTATTGTTCTCAGCTTTTGCATCTATCGGCGGTTTCTAATAAGACAGAGAAATTAGCAAAATTCGCTCTAAAATTGTGTACTTTCAATTGTTTACAATCAGTAATACCAACATAGCAACCTGCGGACTTGAGGTGTGCCAGTTGCACAACGCCACTTTATGTAGGGGCCTGAAATAAAGAGCGATCTTAGTAGTAATAGCTAGGGGGACATGCTTAGTGTGACGTAAACTGTTTAGCACACCGTTGAAGGCGTTCATTCGTACCGATCCACTCGGACTACACACGTTAAAATGGACAGATACAAATTTTAAGGTCGTGCCTTCTGGTATGTTACACCCAGTCACCTGGTAAACGAATACCGACGTTTCGAAGAAGTTTGGTGCCTTTGAAATGGCGGTAACTTTGACGCGGCTTAACATCACAGAAGACCTGCATCTTCAGCAATGCTGCTGTGAACACCTCAGATTTTGCCCTCGTATAGACTTACAGTGCTGCAGGATTTTTTTTTTTACACACTGTCATGTCGACAGTGCGAAATTTAGCTGTATATCTCGCGAAGTTCAAAGTTGTTGGAATTTTGTCAATGAAACTTTTGCACAGAAGTGAGACAGCTGTATAGTTCAGTTCATAATTGTTGATGGCGTCTTTACACAATGAAGGGCTTAAAGATTTCTTGGGTATACTAAAGTCTATTCCATGTGCATGTGACTTATGTGATTTTTGTCCTGTGTATATGACTTGGAAATGTGTTATGGGGAACCCCCGAACTGTTTATTGCAGGGAGACAGTTCTGTATTATGTAGGGAAGTACTTGAAAATAGGTCGTCATTCATATGAGATGTCAAGGTTTGGCCTTACTTTATACGGACATTACCCAAATTGAAAAGAAGGAGAAAAGGAGGAGAGACAAAACATATACAGTTGCATTAGGCAAATGGAAGCAGCTTGTAGGTATTTTCCCCCTTTAAGGGACGGTCGTGTCGTCTAACTGAAGACGTATGGAGAGGCAAGAAGGGCCAAAAATATTGTAGTTTTTTAAAAAACATGTTCACTTAGGAGTCTGACTTTCTTCCCTTTTTTTCTTCACTCCATTCACAGCAAAATGGAACTTGCGCCGGATTTATGTATACAATAGCGGGCTGTTCGACTCGCTGTCTTACCGACCGGTTCACTAACTCAGCAGTTCATTGAATATTTTACTACCAAATCAAAAAGCAGACCTTGCTCCATAGGTGCACAGTTGAATAATAGATTTACTGCATTTGTACATCCGAAGATTATCTCCGTATTTACAAATCAACAACTTAATCCATCCCTTAACCACTTTTAATTTACGTCCTATACCTCCATGTTTAGCGCCATAGACCCTTCTAGGCCCTCACTTCCTTCAAAAGGCACCCTCCATTCTTCTCTACCCCCCCCCCCCCACCTCGACTCCTCCATCATCGTATTCCTCGGCTCTGTAATGCATCCATCTGGACGACGTCCTCCCATTTTGTTCTTGGTTTTGCTACTGATCTTGTGTTATGGAATTTCCCTTTTAAGAATCTCTTTTTGTGACCCCTTCATCTTCCATTTTTGTGATGTGACCGCCCATCCTAGTATTTTTATCTCCACATCATCCACGATATTTAGATCTTTGTGCAGACTATAAATTTCGCAATCCCTTCTAGGGCGCCAACGCCTTTGCTCTTCGTAATATTTTCCTTTCATATGCGTAGAGCAAATGTTCAGTCATTTGTGTTGGGATCTGGTTTACGTTTACAAAACAATACTGGCATGGTCAATATAATTTTTGATCTTGTTTCACTATTTTGGTGGATTTTTTGGGGTCTAAATATTCTTGGCAGAGGGTAAGGGGCTTTATTAGAAGACAGAATTCTGGTTTTGATTTCTTCAGTTTCATCAGTAGTATTTTTGATTACAGTTCCTAGGCATTTGAAGCTTCTAACAAATTCCACATCATGGCCATTAATGGTCAGTATTTCACTTCTTCTTTTCCTGATTTTGTCACCTATTTTGTATTTTCGATACTGATGTTCAGCTCTACTTATTTTGCTATCTCTTCCAGTTCTTCGTGTTCTTCAGAAATAGCTCTTTTGTTTTTCTCGTGATATTTATGTCAACTGCATATCCTATTAGTCACACTATATTCCATACCTATAAAAGTCATATCCAATTCACTATTTGCTGTTGCTTACACATTGGTGTCCAAGGTCTTCTCTTTTTTTAGGGAAGTTGGGAAAATTGTGGAAAGCTACTATTAGCTTCGTCATGTCTGTCCGTCCGCAAGGAACAACTCGGCTTCCACTGATAGGATTTTCATGAAATTTGATGTTTGGGTATTTTTCGAAGATCTGGCGAGAAAAATCAATTTTAAGTCTGAAAAGAATAATGGGTACTTTACATGAAGACCATATACATTTATGATAATATCTCGCTGAGTTTCTCCTAGAATGAGAAATGTTTCAGACAAAAGTTATAGAGAAAGTCAAAACACACATTTTATATTCATTAACGTTTCGTTTGAGGGTCGTACCGTTTATTAGATAAAGTGGAAAAATATTGTTGAGCCCGACGGGCTACAGATGACAATATGCCACATGCGCATTGCATGCTGGACGCCTAAGGCTACAAACTCAATCACAATATGAAATGTTTAATGATTTTCCATTGCAGCAATGGTTGCACTAACACGCCTCAATGTTACATTGTATGTACAGTGCCTGTGTTGTTTATGTGTGGTTTTTGTGTTTTGATCTGCTAAAGGAATTTTTTATTCTTCGTCCATGCTTTTTCCGCCTATCTCTTCATATTTATTAAGCGATTCAAAACATGAAATTTCATTTCGCTTCTCAACAAATTTTAATAATGGCCTGTGTTATTCCCTTGTTCTTCGTGTTTCTTCTGAGTAATTTCGCCTCCCCGTTAGGGAACTATCTGTCCATTACTAACATTGTATGTGATCCTTTAGAAAATGAGACTCACCAAATAAATAAATAAATAAATAAATAAATTGTTTCCCCACCTCACAGAAAACAAAATCTTCACTACAAAATGCAAACAGATAACGCTGTTCCGGTCTATATTCGGTGCTTATCCTAAGCATCTAATGAAAGACGTAAGTACACTGTGTGGCAAAAGGCACAGTGTATTAACGTCTCACCGAATGGTACAAATGGCTCAGATGAAGAGTATTTTAGTACTGTAAGTGCCTAAGTTATGATTCTCTTTAGCTTCGAAAAGGAGTCTAAATCGTATGAGTTTTAAACAAGGGGTCACTCTGGTGCTATGAGAGGACTTGTTGAATGAGTAACACGTGTAAAGCAGTGACCCTCGCCGGAGCCGCCGAAGCGGGATGAGAACAGCGCTGCCGCATTCTTGTTCCGGTGCCCGGAAGGACGAAATGGCAGACAGGAAGGGCGACTCAAGGGGAAATCTTATTTTCGGACGTAAAGTGGAATGTAGAAGAGGAGGGTTGGACGCAGTAACTTGAAGTATAAACGAATTCGTTTGCATCAGTTTGTTATGCTTCACTGCATAAGACGTGGGGAGATACTTCACTGAAGAGGGCAGGGTGCTGGGTGGAAGGAAGATGGACGATTGCTGCAGACTTCTGAAACGCGTAATGAAAGAGGAAAGTGTGTGTCGGTTTTATCATTTCATACGCTTCAAACTGACTAAGCAGACTACTTGGCTGCTTATATCCGTCTCATAAAATAGTACGTAACTGACCAGTGAACCTTCTAAACTATCTTACTGAATGTTCATGTTTGTACCGTGCATCAATGACGATTGAAATACTTTATTATCCAATAGATGCACAAATGCATGATTCGTAGATACGATTAGAATTGTTATAAAATATTATAAAATATTTAAAATTTGCTCCAACATGTTTCGGATCACAAGGGATACACCATCAGAGAGCTTTTATACAGTGTTTGGCTAAAATTACAGTAATGGTTCTATCGTGCCTGTTAATATGGACGTAGTCGGTGTTATGGCAGCATATTTACCCGTGGTGCATGTGTTTATTGTACAGTGTAGAGAGGCACTGTGCAGTACACACATGTTGGAGCAAATTTTAAATATTTTATAATAATTCTAATTGTATCTACGAATTATATATTTGTGCAGCTGTTGGATAATAAAGTGTTTTATCTTACTGAATCTTATAAATTAAACCAACAAATACATGGTGTTTATACAACAAGCCCCAATTGGCTAAAATTTACTTCCTCCTACATGTTTTGGCCTTGCACAGACTAATGTCAAGAACACACAGTAATAACAAAAAGTGCTATATGACCAGACAGGCAGTGTACGTACAACGTAACACCGATGCGCCTTCGTGCCACCATTGTTGCAGTGGAAAAACAATGAATACTACACAACCTTAGTGTGTGTATTTGTAGGCTTAGGTATCCAGCATGCAAAGCGCATGCGCCATCTTGCCATCTGTAGCCTGTCAGAATCTACAGCATTTTTCCACGTTATCTAAAAAAGATACGATTTTCAAAAAAAGGTACGATTTTAAAAAAAGTACGATTTTCAAAAAACGGTACGATTTAAAAAAATTGTACGATTTTCAAAAAACGGTACGATTTTAAAAAATGTACGATTTTCAAAAAAAAGGTACGATTTTAAAAAAAGTTGTTGAACACAAACTTGTGTCTTGATTCTCTGTACAACGATTGTGTGAAACATGTTTCTATAGCAGAACCAATTATACGCACCAATGTATCAAATTTATTTATATTGGAATATCAGTCTACATGTTTCGTAGGTCTTTCCGTCCATCATCAGGAGTTTAAGACTGTACATACAGCAACAGGCATTTGCTGTATGTACAGTCAGATACTGCTACTGCCTACTAGCAAGCAGACAGCAGTATCTGTTTGTCATATGCCTGTTGCTCTATATACAGTCTTGAACTCCTGACGATGGACGGAAAGACCGTACGAAACATGTAGAGTGTTATTCCAATATAAATAAATTTGATACATTGGTGCATATAGTTGGTTTTACTTACTTACTTACTTACTCCATGGTGCAGAGTCCTTCTTGAGCAGCTAACTGGTTTGCAGCTAGTCAAGAAATTCCCCGCATTTCACGGAACCCGAAAGTTCATTACCGCACTCACAAG
>Ga0123352_10015239_pt1 | contig 12237 bp, 9 predicted proteins | sample TergutLab28metaG_FD_89700 | JGI IMG/M metagenome (GOLD analysis project Ga0123352, IMG submission 89700) | Labiotermes labralis P1 segment gut microbial communities from Petit-Saut dam, French Guiana - Lab288 P1 | ecosystem: Host-associated > Arthropoda: Insects > Digestive system > Gut ... | reverse complement strand
TTGCGCCCAGGGCACGGGTATCGGCGAAATACTGCAACCCCTGCCCCAGCTGCCCTATATGCACATAGTGCTGGCAAAGCCTCCGGTGATAGTGTCTACAGAAGAGGTCTTTAGGGATTTTGATATCGACACTGTAACCAAGAGACCGGATACCCAAGGGCTAATAGACGGAATCGAAAACCGCGACCTATCAGAGATTTGCGCAGGCATGGCCAATGTGCTGGAAAGTGTAACAGCGAAGAAACACCCCATCATAAACGATCTAAAGGCCTTCTTAATGGATAAAGGAGCCGAGGTAGCCATGATGACAGGTTCCGGCCCAACGGTTTTTGGCATCTTTAATGGAAGAAAAGCCGCCGAAGAAGCCGCAAAAGCACTAAAAAAAGCATATAGAAACTTTAATGACATTTTCGTAACAAGACCAATAAACCAATAAGGATGCAATTTAACCCAAGGAGGGAAATTATGAAAAGGACTATTTCAAAAATCGCGGCTTCTATGCTTTGCGCAATTTTTATTCTTAGCAGCGGCACGGTTCTACAAGCCGCCAATTTCCGCGATATCGGCCCAAACCAGGCCTGGGCGCGGGATGCCATAGAGGCTGTTACACAGGCCGGCATAATGGCCGGGGATTTGCAGGGCAATTTTAATCCTGCCAGCCCCATTAGCAAATTTGATATGGTGCGTATACTAGCCAGAATGTCCGGCTTTAATCCTGATGACCTAAGCCCCCAAGAGGCCGCCTATCATAATGCTATTTTCGAGGCACGCAGAGGCACTATAGAGGCCGTTTCCAGCCGCTTTACCAGCTGGAATTCTGCCACAGACAGAGAAATCGCTTTCTTGCTATATTCCGGCGTGCTTATTCCATCCGATTTAGAAAACTTCATTATAATGCATGAAGGCCAGGAGCGTCTGCGCGCATTAACGCGGGAAGAAGCCGCGGTATTTATGGTTCGCTTTATGGGGCGCACACAGGAGGCCCTACGCACCATCGGCGTACCTGTTTTTGGAGACGACAACCTCATTGCACCGGGGGCTAGACCCCATGTGTATTTCCTGCGCCACCTTGGCATTTTAAACGGCGATGGCTCCGGCAATGTAAACCCGCGTGGCGTAGCCACCAGAGCCGCTATGGCCGTAATGGTGCAGTCTGTACTGGATGAAATGTCTTCGCCTGTCTTAGGCCACACACCACCACAAAACGCCGTTGCTTTCGAGACCATGGCAGGCACAATAGCCAATACATACCCTCCTTTCCGCTCTATTCTAACACACTCAACCCATGCCGAACATAACAACCGCATTTTCCCCATCACATCCACAGCCATTATCACAATCAATGGCCTAAACGCCAATTTTGGTGATCTGTTACGGGACATGTCCTTTACCGCCACCGTTCACAATGGCGAAATAGTCTCTATCAACGCGCAAACGGCCAATGCGCCACAGCAGATACAACCGGGGCAAACCCCATTGCCGGGAGTTTCCCCAACCCCTACCCCATCTACACAAACCGGGCAAGCCGCACAGCCCACCGGGGAGCGTTTGGTGCTGGACGGCACAGTTTCCAGAATTAACCAAACCGCTAATACCATAGGCATAGAAACCCGCATGCTAAACCCAAGGGGCGAAATTATCACAAATGTGCGGGACTTTACCATCGCGCCCCAAGCCACAATAACCCGCAGCGGGGCTAACATAGACCGCAGTAATATCGAGGTAGGCGACCTTGTTATTGCCATTGTCTATGGCAATCAGGCGCACAATCTGGAGCTGGAAGAGCGCGTGCGCCAAGTCTCCGGCACATTGGTAGAGAAAAATTTCAGCACAAATTCTCTTTTCCCGATTATTGTGGTGCAGGATGCCGCCGGCCGCAACCATAGCTTTGGCACGGATGCCACAAGCCGCATATACCGCTTTGGTACGGGCAGCATCCAGCCGCGCTCCCTGCGCATAGGTGATGATATCGAGGTTACAGCTGAATTTGGGCTGGTTACGCAGGCTGATGCCCGGGGCACAGGATCTGTTGTGGATGTCTATATTCGTGATATTTTCATATCCTATAGAGAACAAAGCCATGTTGTGGTAAGCAGTCAGCTTTCCGGCACTCCGGACAGCCTGCATCTTATTATAGACGGCGCGGTGGATGTATATGAACTGACCGTGGGCTCTAGGGTGCGCATGTGGCTGGATTCCCAGGAGGTGCAAAACATAGCCCTGCTTGCCCCTGCCACCATCGGCAGTTTTACCGGGCATGTTATACATGTTAGCCAATTTGAAATAACGGTGCGCGATGCCAATTTTAACACCCGCACATTTGCCCACGATGCTGGTACCGTGTTTTTTAATTCTGTAACAGGTGGGCCTGTGCAGGTAGGAGAGATTTTCCCTGCAATGCGCGTGCAGGTGGTGGCAGATGCGGCAAACAACAGCCGCGTGGCTACCATTACTGTGCTGACAAATTAAGGGTATCTTGATTTGGAGGAAATATCCCATGAAACATATCTTGCTGCTTTTAATTTTCTTAATGCTGGCGGCCTGCGGCTCCTCGGACAGCGAAGACGCATATTTGCCGAGCCCCTATGAAGAAGAGATTGTAGAGGATATTTTGGATTATGAACCGGAAGCGCATCTGGCAGTAGATTTTGAAACCACTTCCGGCACATTTCAGCATTTGGGCTTCTTTAGCACTACACAGGTGCAGGATAGGCAATATTTCTTCACCGGTGATGATGATGCGGCCAATTTAATCATCCTATCCGATTGGGAGCGGATTATTGACAAAATCGGCGGCTTGATTGATTTTGAAACCATTCCGCTTGAAATTTTCTTCTACGAAGAAGGTGCGGAGCATCAGCGGTTTGACAGCGGCCGCAATATTTTTATCAATCCCCATGATATCAACAACTTTGGACGGCTTCTTGGCCGCTTAAACGAAGCGCGCCTGCCTATATGGCTGTATGTTGGGCTGGAGGCCGTAGCGAGGGCCGATGCTGGGCAGGTTGTGCCGGGGCTTGGGATGAGCCACGAATCCATAGCATATTTCGGCGACATGAGCTTTGCACCCATAACCCATGGCAACCCAGAACAGCTAAAAGCAATAGCCACAGCCTACGGATTTATCTCCTTTCTTTACGAAAGCGGGGATTTGGCAGAGCTGACAAGGCTTTATGCAACACAAGAAACAAACGAAGCCAACGAAATAGCCGCCCGCCTGTTTTATGAATTTGCAGACAAACCCATGTTTACCGCATTTAGTCTGCATTTTGACGGCAGCCTGCAATTTCGTGGACAGCAGCCCACAAATGTGACATATGAATATAGGATAACTGCATACACAGATTTTGGGAATTATCATTTCCTGTTCCCGGAAAACAGCACGGCCTTGGATGTCCAAGCCATACGGGACTATGTGCATCATTTTGACAATTCCGCGCTATTTGTAAAAGACTTTTTTGCGGGTTTTGCGGAATTTGATTTTAGACCGGTAGACACATTTATTGTATATGATAGCGGTCTGCTCGCCTTTAACGCTATAGATGCAAATCTTTGGGATGAGTGGATAAGAATCTTTGGCCTAGCAAATACTTCAGCATCATCCTTTGTCCACGAAATGGCCCACTATATTTCATTTTGGGCGCAAGGCGATACCTTTGGGCCGTATTCGACAGAATTTGAAGAAGGCATTGCCATGGCTCTGGAAAGATACCACGACATGCATGAGGGATTTGGCAGAAGCTATCATTGGTATAGAGAGCATCGGCGAACCCATTTCGGGTCTTACATTGGTGCGCTTAACGATATTTTTGGAGATGATGACACCGCAGAAGCCGCCTGGGATTTTTTGATGGCAGATTTTGATTCTATTGGCCTGGCCCATGTGATGGGATATCATTGGCTGCGCCACAGGGATTTCGAGACACGGGCAGCCCAGCTAGGGTCGACTTTTGCCGAAATAGGAACCCACCCCACAGCCGGTTCTTTTGTTTTATTTCTAATAGAAAATTATGGTATCGAAAGCTACATGCAAGCACATTTTGACCGGGACAGCTTCGAAGATGTTTATGGTATTACAATTAATGAAATGATTGCAAGATGGCAGATTTTTCTGGATAGGTTCATCCATGAGCTTGGCCAACATGTTGGAATATAGCTATACAATCTATTTTACCCAAAACCCACCTGATGGAGGTGAAGTTGATGGACAGAGATAGAGATAGACAAACCAGGTCGCCCGTGCGCCCGCCTATTAGAACCACAGCACGAAGACGAACCACCCCCCAAAGGCGGCCAGCCAGCCGACCACCGGCAAATGCCGCCAGAAGATACGCGCCACCAAGAAGACGGCGCAGAAAAAAACCCCGCAGAGACTGGACTTTGACTGTTCTGGATTTTTTTGCCAATATCGGCAGAGGAATAAAGCGGGGGTATTTGCATGCGCGAAGAATACCGCATTTCCGTGTTGTTTCTGCCTTTATCGGCATTGTTTTGGCAATTTCCGCCTCGTCTTTAATCTTTTTTGCCGCCATGCGGCCAAATGCCCTGGAAATATATCTGTACGAAAACCCAACCCCCATCGGTGCTGTGCGACTGGAGGGCAACCGCGAAATAACCCAAGAATATATAACCCGCCATGCCACCGCCCGCCTAGAAACCCAGTTGGGAAGCCATGTGCGCCTTATTAGCGAAATTTCGGCAAACCCCATTAGGGTGGGCACAGGCATTAATGTCCTCACCTTTGATAGCCTGGTGACAGCTCTGGTGGACACATTGGATTACTATGTTTGGGGGGCCACCATTGTTGTCGATGGCAGTCAGGTAGCTACATTGTCATCACAAGATGCCGCAGAAAACCTGCTTTCCGACATCGCACAAAGCCTGGGTGTTGGCGCAAATATGCCTTTTAGCAGCATTTTTGCAGAAAATATAGAAATAGCGCGCAGCTATGTAACCAGGGCAGAGCTAATGACCCGCCAAGAGGCCCACAGCGTGCTAACAACACCCCGCGCCACCCCCGGCATCCACATTGTGCAGCGCGGCGACTCTTTATGGGGTATAGGTCAAATCACCGGTATGAGCGAAGGCGACCTAAGAGCAGCCAACCCCGGTGTCGATCCCTATTCGCTATATGTTGGACAGAGAATAGAGGTGGTATGGACCACGCCGGCACTTACCGCCAGAGGGGATAATTGAACGGGATTCCCACGGAAGACCCCGGAATGACGATTTGTGGAGGACTTGTCATCCTGAACGAAGCGAAGGATCTTTTACTAACAACAGAAGATCCTTCGCTTCGTTCAGGATGACAATATAGATAAACCCATTCTATAACAATTCAATTATTTAACATTTACTTCACAATTCGGAATAGAAATTTAATAAAAAATAGCTTGAAATTTTTATACTTCTGTGATATGATTGTAACGATAATGTCATCTGGATGAAACAGAGTACATAGACCCTTTTGTTTTATCCATAAATTAAACTGAAAGACAATTTTAGGAGGTAGAAAATTTATTACAAAAAGACTTTTGATGCTGCTATCTTTGCTCATCGTTGCAATTCTTGTAATGGCAGCTTGCGGTGGAGCAGATGACCCCGCACAACCAGTAGAAACCGCACCACCAGCCACAGAAGCAGAAGCAACACCAACACCAGAACCAGAAGCTCCACCGGAAGAGCCTGTTGGCCGCACACATCTTAATGTTGTTACAACAAACCTGGCTGTTTCTATGGACCCAGTTAGAAGTAACGACTCCGCTTCTGCACAAGTAAATGTGCAAATCTATGACAGACTTTTCGGTATGGATTATGACACATTCGAAATCCTGCCACAGCTTGCTGTAGCTTGGAATTTGCCAGATGCACAAACAGTTGAAGTTGAGCTTCGTCGTGGCGTAGTATTCCACAATGGCCAACCTATGACAGCGCGTGATGTACAATGGTCTATCGAGCGTGCCGGTGCATCCCCGCATATGGCGGCTGTTACCAGCCCAATCGACACCGTTACCATCGTTGACGATTACAACGTAATCATCCATTTGGAAGTTCCTTTTGCTCCTATCCTTCGTCACCTTGCTCACTCCGGTACAGCTATTGTACCTTATGGCATGGGCGAAGATGAGCTTGCAGAACATCCAATCGGCACAGGCCCATGGATGTTCCAAGAATTGGTTATTGGCGACAGACTTGAGCTTGTAAGAAATGACAACTGGTGGAACACCCTTCCACTTCTTGAGTCTATCACAATGAGAATCGTGCCTGACTCTCCTGGTCGTCTTCTTGCTGTAGAAACAGGCGAAGCTGACCTTGCTCTTGGCCTTATGCCACCAGATGTAGGCCCGGCCGAAATGTTTGATAACGTAGTAATGCTACGTAGACCAAACCTCTCTACCGTATATGTAGGCTTTAACACAGTAACATATCCGTTTGACAACGTACTTGTTCGTCGTGCTGTTAACCATGCTATCGACACACAAACTATCGTAAACGTTGTTCTTCATGGCACCGGCGCTCCTGCCCAAGGCCCAATTTCTGACATCGTATTTGGTTTCTCTCCAGTAGGTAGTCTTGATTTTGACCTTGATCTGGCTAGAGCATTGATGGCAGAAGCCGGATATCCAGATGGTTTTGATGAGCCAGTTGATATCTGGTGGAATGTTCCAAACATGGTTCGTTCTGATATCTCCGACATCGTTCAGCATAGCTTGCGCGAAATCGGTATCGAAGTAAATGTTCATGGTCTTGAATGGGCTACAATCCTTGAAGACCTTGAAGATCCAGGTAGTGGCTGGGATATGTTCGTTATGGGTTGGGTATCTTTGACAGGCGATGCTGACTATGGCTTGTTCCCGCTCTTCCACAGCTCTATGTACGGTGGTGCTGGTAACCGCACATTCTTCTCTACCCCAGAGCTTGATGCTCTTCTAGAAGCTGGCCGTAGCGAGCTGGACGAAACCCTTCGTCTTGACATCTATCGTCAAGCCCTAGAAATTATCCGCGACGAGTCTCCATGGATCTTCATCAACCAAGGCGAAGAGCTTCATGCCGCTTCTCCTGACCTCCGTGGCTTCATCGTTAACCCAGGCGGACACCAAAACTTCTCTAGAATTTGGTTTGACTAAAATTTAATCGCGGGTTGTTAGCTCGCAAATCCTTAACAGTAACCTAGTTATAGGGGCGACAATGCAAGTTGTCGCCCCTATTTTGGGATTTACACCATTACCATTGTTGTCATCCTTCGCGAAGCGAAGGACTCTTCGCTTCGCGAAGGATGACAAACAACATGAAAAAAGAGGGTGACTTTGTGCATAAATATATCATTAAGCGTTTATTGATGCTAATACCTGTTTTGATAGGTGTTGTTTTTATCATGTTTACGCTTAGTTTCTTAACGCCCGGCGACCCTGCCCGTATAATTTTGGGCGAGATCGCGCCGCCGGAAGCAGTAGCAGAGCTACGCTTACAAATGGGTCTAGACGAGCCCTTCATTATACAGTTTTTCTCGTATCTTTGGAATGCCGTCCAGCTTGATTTTGGTCAGTCCTACCAAACCGACCGCGATGTGTTTACAGAGCTCTTTGCTCGTTTCCCAAACACCATACAACTGGCCGCTATGAGCGCGCTTTTGGCTTTGGTAGTGGGCATACCCCTGGGCATCATCTCTGCTACACGGCAATATACCATCTTTGATGCCGGAGCAAACTTCACCGGTCTTTTGGCCACATCTATACCCAACTTCTGGCTGGGCATGATGCTGATTATCTTCTTTTCCGTTACACTACGCATATTGCCGCCTTCGGGCTTTACCACGCCGCTACACTGGATACTGCCTACAATCACCATCGGCATGTCTTCCGCCGGCACAATCATGCGTTTCACTCGTTCTTCCATGCTAGAGGTTATCAGGCAGGACTATATCCGCACAGCCAAGGCCAAAGGCCAAAGGCCGGGTAAAATCATCTTCCGCCACGCGCTTAAAAACGCCCTTATACCTGTAACAACCGTTGCAGGCCTGCAATTTGGCTTTCTTTTGGGCGGTGCGGCTCTAACAGAAACAATTTTCGCTATACCGGGCGTTGGATTGTATGTAATTCAATCCATCAACATGAGAGACTGGCCCGTTGTTATCGGCGGTGTATTACTTACATCCGTTTCGTTTACAGTCGTAAATCTTGGCGTGGACATTCTATACGCTTTCATTGACCCGCGCATACGTGCGCAATACAGATAAGGGGGGAGAAGAACTATATGGAACAAGCAAAGCAAACACGCAAAAAACGCAGCCAGTTCTTCGATATTTGGAAGCGTTTTAAAAGAAATCCTCTTGCAATGGCGGGCCTGGTTGTCATAATCCTTTTGGCACTTCTGGCCGCATTTGCCGGTGTTTTAGCACCCGGTGACGGTCTTAATCCAGGTTATGATATGCAAAGTCTAATCAATGCCTTCCAGGCACCATCTGCCGAGCATATTTTTGGCACAGACCATTTGGGGCGCGACCAGTTTAACAGAATCGCCCATGGCTCCAGAATTACACTTACCGTAGGCTTCATCGTTGTTGGTATCTCTATGACATCGGGCGTTGCCCTTGGTGCTATCGCCGGTTTCTATGGCGGCGTTACGGACAACCTCATCATGCGCCTTATAGATATCATTTTGGCTGTTCCTACAATCCTGCTTGCTATCGCTATTTCGGCGGCACAGCTGTTCCCTTCCGGCCTTACAAATGTAATGGTTGCCGTGGGCATAGGTGCTATTCCGGGATTTGCGCGGCAGGCTCGCGCCCAGGTTCTAACCATAAAAGGGCAGGAATTTGTAGAAGCCGCCCACTCCTGCGGCGCAGGGGATTTCCGCGCAATCACCCGCCATATTTTGCCAAACTGTATGGCACCCATTATTGTTGAGGCCACAATGGGCATGGCCGGTGCTATCGCTTCTGCGGCCGCCCTGTCCTTCCTTGGTCTTGGCCTGCAATCGCCAACGCCGGAATGGGGCGCAATGCTCTCCGATGGCCGCCGTTTCATGCTTCTTGGCCATTGGCATATGACATTATTCCCCGGTCTTGCAATCGCGCTTATAATATTCGCGCTAAACCTAATGGGTGATGGCCTGCGCGATGCTTTTGACCCAAGACTGCGCTCTGCCAGCGTCTCTAAGAAGAAATTCAGACGCATGCAGCTCGCAAGGATGAACGCACAAACTGACAATGGGGGTGGGCGGTAATTATGGCTAATGATTCAAACAAAGGCAAATTGCTGAACATCAGCGATTTGAGCATACATTATTTTGTAGAAGACGGCGTGGTTTATGCCGTTAATGACCTAAACTTCACCCTGGAACCCGGCGAGACCATTGGCCTTGTGGGCGAAACAGGTGCGGGCAAAACCACCACGGCTCTGGGCATTATGCAGCTTGTGCAAAGCCCTCCTGGCCTTGTGGTTGATGGAAAAGTAGAATTCGAAGGCCGCAACCTGCTGGAAATTTCAGAGGCAGAAATGCGCAAAGTTAGGGGTTCAAAAATCTCCATGATTTTCCAGGATCCTATGACCAGCCTTAACCCCGTTATCCCCGTGCGCGACCAAATCGCAGAGGTTATCTTGCTGCACGAAAATTTAACAGCTCAACAGGCCATATACAAGGCCGAAGAGATGCTGGAAAAAGTTGGTATCCGTAAAGAACGCTCCCGCGAATTCCCTCACCAGTTTTCCGGCGGTATGCGCCAGCGCGTGGGCATAGCCATAGCCCTGGCCTGCAACCCTGCCCTGCTAATAGCAGACGAGCCAACAACAGCTCTGGATGTAACAATCCAAGCGCAGGTGCTGGAGCTAATGAAAGACCTAAAGGTCGAATTTAACACATCCATGATAATGATAACCCACGACCTTGGCATCGTTGCAGAAATTTGCGACAAAGTGGCCATTATGTATGCAGGCAGCGTTGTGGAAACAGCCGATAAATTCGAGCTTTTCAAGCATCCAAAGCATCCATACACAATAGGGCTTTTCAATTCTATTCCGGATATAGAAAAAGACGAAGACGCGCTAAAGCCAATTAAAGGCCTAATGCCAGACCCAATGAATCTGCCAACCGGCTGTCCTTTCCATCCTCGTTGCGACCACGCAAAGCAAGTATGCTCCGAGTTTGTACCAAAGAACACCGAGGTTGCCCAGGGCCATATTGTGCGTTGCCTAATGTTCGAAAGCGAGCATAGCGGGAATTTTAGCAACGAAGAAAAAGGAGGGGTGTAAGCATGTCTGTATTGCTAGAGGTAAAAAATCTAAAAAAATATTTCAAGACAAAGCGCGGCCCCTTACATGCTGTAGATGGCATAGACTTTGCAATCAACAAGGGCGAAACCCTAGGGCTTGTAGGCGAGAGCGGCTGTGGCAAATCCACCACCGGGCGCGTTGTGCTAAAGCTGATAGAAGCCACTGACGGCGAGGTTTTGTATAATGGCGAAGATGTTTTGAAATTTAACAAACAGCAAACTCGCAAGTTCCGCGAAAATGCGCAATTTGTTTTCCAGGACCCCTTTGCGTCGCTTAATCCACGTATGAGCGTCTCCGAAATCATCGCAGAGCCGCTTATAATCAACAAAAAAGGTGACAAGCACGAGAGGCTAAAGCGCGTTCGCGAACTAATGGACATAGTGGGACTGGCAGAGGCACTAGAAAATGTCTACCCCCACGAGCTGGACGGCGGCCGCCGCCAGCGCATAGGTATTGCCCGCTCGCTGGCTCTAAACCCGCAGTTTATCGTGCAGGACGAGCCCGTATCGGCTCTGGACGTTTCCATACAGGCGCAGGTTCTTAATCTGCTGGCAGATTTACAAAAAGAGCTGGGCCTCACATATCTGTTCATTTCCCATGACCTTGGCGTTATCAAGCATGTTAGCGATAATATCGCAGTTATGTATCTGGGCAAAATTGTGGAGATGTCTGACTATAAGACCATGTTTTCAGACCCACAGCATCCTTACACACAGGCTCTGCTGTCGGCCATACCCATTCCCGACCCGGAAATTAAGCGCGAGCGCATCATCCTGGAAGGCGACGTGCCAAGCCCAATAATGCCGCCGCCGGGCTGCCGCTTCTATGGCAGATGTTTTAGACGTTCGGACGAATGTAAAGATATAGATCCTGTGCTGACAGAAATCTACCCCGGCAAGTTTGTAGCTTGCCATATGTGCAAAAAAGATGGATAAGCAAACCAAACGCAAGGAAAGACTAGCAGTGGTCATGAAGATTTTGACCACATCTGCGGCGTTTGTATCAATAGTAGCGGCCGCCAGCGTGATTTATGCATTCTTCACGCACGGCCGCTTCTGGCCTGTATACATCTTTACTGCAAACCTGGCCGTCGCCGCTTTCCTTACTCTCACAGGGATAGTGCTGTTTGCTTTGCCCGCGCGCCTAAAGAAAGACAAGCTACTGGACCATTCTACCCTGGCCGAAAGAGCCATGGAAGCACGGGAAAAAAAGCGTGTGATGGCGTATAGCCTTATATATACCGGCATTTGCAACGGCATCATTACAATAATTGCCCAGTATCTTTTAAGTCTGATTTGGAGGTAATGTCTCAAATGCAATAAAAGGGGGATTACAGGCCTAGCCTTGCAATCCCCTTTGTTGTAGTATTTGTTGTAGCAATTATTGCTCTGTCGATTCTGTTGCGGTCTGCTCTGCCGCACCCTTTAGCTTACCTATAATATCGATACCCGTAAGGGCCTCCACCGTTGCCGGCAGTGTAGAGATAATGTCTGTAACATATCCCGAAACCTTAGAAGCCCCACCACCAGAGCCATTGCCGCTGTCGATAACGACGATTTTCTCTGTTTTAGAAAGGGGGTCAGCCACGTTTTTAGCAATTTCTGGCAGACGCTCTATAACCATTTGTGTAACAGCCGCGTCGTTGTATTGCTTAAAGGCCTCGGCCTTTTTCATCATAGCCTCGGCTTCAGCCATGCCACGCTCGCGTATAACCTCAACCTCTGCCATACCCTGCAAACGCTTGGATTCTGCAAGCGAAGCGCCCTCTGTGCGAATAGCTTCGGCCCGGGCCTGGGCATTTTGAATCTCGCGATATTTAGCCACATCGGCCTCTTTTTCCAAACGATATTTCTCCGCATTGGCCTGTTTGATAACCGTCGCATCCAGCTCTTTTTCTTTGCGCAGAGCCTCTTGTTCGGCCAGCTCTATTTCCTTTTGCTTGCGGATAATTTCAACCTGCCTATTG
>Ga0123352_10015238_pt1 | contig 12237 bp, 7 predicted proteins | sample TergutLab28metaG_FD_89700 | JGI IMG/M metagenome (GOLD analysis project Ga0123352, IMG submission 89700) | Labiotermes labralis P1 segment gut microbial communities from Petit-Saut dam, French Guiana - Lab288 P1 | ecosystem: Host-associated > Arthropoda: Insects > Digestive system > Gut ... | reverse complement strand
TTACTACAGGTGTATTGCAGGAGTCCTCACAGTATCATAAAACCTATCATTTGAACCAAGAATTACAAATACTTTGTGCAGTGTACAAGCCTTCTGTAACACCAAATGAAGCATTTCATGACCACTTTTGAGCCATTACAACTATAAGTAACCAAGAGTAAACCATACCTATTGGTTGAGTGATCCCCCCCCCAAATTGTATTTCTATCAACAGACTTACAACTCTTTTGTATGGCACTTCAGTGATTATTCTGCCCAACTCACTCAACGGAGCAGATTCCACCTTCTGAAATTTATACTTCTAACTGCTGTCTGGATGATTATCAGTACTAAGATTAAAAAAAAAATCCTTTATATCACATCCAACAACCCACAGTCAGCACATGCCCTCCATACCCTAAATAGTGCACATGATTATGGGCCCATAGAAACCACTATGACTTTATTACATTCTGCACATAAGAGCAAATGAATGAACAACTTGGAAAATTACTACATTCAGTTCTTTCACTGATTATTACGGAACAAAATTGAAAAAAAATCCCCTATTCGAATTAATCTATGACATACAACCGCATCATGTGTGCATTTGTTGGTCTATAAATACATTTTACACACCCCATTAATGCACGGAATATGGAACATATCAAAATTCTACACAGTGTTTTTGGATACCTTGGTTTGCAGATATATAAATTAATAGCCATCAACCAATGTTTCCTATCATTCTTGCTGAATCCATCTTACTCAGTCACAAAAGTAAGACAGTAGAATTATCAGTATATCATGTGAGACACTCACTATGGGAAATGTGCCCAATCCAGAAGACGGTAGGACTTATTTTTTACTTCTTCAGAAGAACACAGAAGATGGCACTCAGGTTCCCTACAGCTATCTTCTGATGTTATAAACAAAGACCCGGATCTGAATTCACATTAGATAGCACTTAATTCTTCAGTAATCTTATAATAATATGACTTCATGATATTAGACCCATGCAATCCATACCCTGTATGTTACTGTCACACATGATGATGTGAAAACATTCAGGGGAGTGCGGAGAGAGTATGTGTACATACACATACACGTGCGCCTACACCCCAAGATTTCACTTTACATTAAATATTTGAAACACGAAACTTGGATGAAAATGCAACGAATTCCTTTTACATGAAACACTTAAAATAGAAAACTAGGACCATTGTGCAACAAACATAGTTATGTAAACTGTCTGTCAAAGACAACTTCTACAGGAGAGCACAAACGTTCTAAAAATATAGAAGTCACTGCAAAATTCTCAGAACCAGATGGGTGGCATGCAGCAAGTTGTATACTTAGCAGCCACAATATTAGGTGTAACCTTACAAAATTTAACTGCCCATGCATTCCTGGTGCAAGGGATTTTTGCACCACAGGGATACTATAAAGCCTATGACAGCTCATTCATCAATATCATAAGCTGGGAGATGTACCTCACAGAGAATACAATGCCTCTGTTTTCAAACTGTTTCATTGGCCTCGTGTACGTCTCAGAGAACTTGGACTGTCAAGGTTATTATGGCCAATAACAGCAAGGGACCAAGAATGCATGTAGGCCTGGCACTTTTGTCTGATATAACCAAAGTCAGAATATGTTAATAAACTTTATTAGAAACCTCCAACAAAAAAAATTTCAAGAAAATCTGTCTGATGGAAGTTTCTCTGTTCCATTCACATGAAGACACAGCTGAACAGATGCGATGATACTAACAGGCACTTTCTGCAATTATTTTGTGAAACTGCACCTGACAGCTTTAGTGAAGTTTCAAAATGTATGTTGCAGTTTGAAACTTTTTTTATATATTTTATTTTACGTAAGAGCTGCATTCTTATGTGTGTTTTCTGTTATGCTGTCCAACTGGATAATGAAAAGTTAAATCTTTCATGTCAATTCAAAGCATTCACCACGGTTTAGGAATAAAAATTTTATTTCTGAATATCATTAAGGAAATACGATCCCTCACTCATTACTATCAATCAGTTATGTACATTATCATCTCCTGGCACAAATGTCATACAAGCTGGCTCAATTGTTTATGCTTTTCAAAAGAACCTATACCCTACATATTCAGGGTAAAAAAATATTAAATCAGATAATTCTTCTAGGACAAAAATCAAGGCAGTTAAGTTTCTCCAAAAGTTTGGGTTACTTCAACTAGATACCATGTTGTCACAACCTTGAAGATAGCAATATTTACCGTCACAATTATGAGGACCCCCAACTCTCAAATAACTTCTGTAATTTCATGCAACAGCCGTAACTGTACCAGCAACATTCAACTCTGAAGAATGGCTGTACCAGGATATTATTCCCCTCGCACATCTGTAAACATGCAAACTACTAACCAATATACAAGACGTCAGATTCAAATTAGTGGCATCCTTAACATCATTCCAACAATTTATTCAAGCTACTGTAATTAAGGCCTTCGACTTCACTGAATATGAACTACGAACATGAAATTAATTATTTTAGATTGTGAATATGTACTGAGCTTATATAAACCTTTAGAACTCATGTTCTTAGGCCTACTACCAGCATTCAATAGTAAAATTGATATACATGCCAGACAAAATGTTTTAAGAATTACATTAGCCTGCACATAACATAACCTTTGATGTACAGAAAAGATGTACTTAAGTTACCTGAAATGCAGCTATTAGTGTGTGATTTTGCTTGAAGCCAGGTGAATAACAATGGAACTTCACGACCATTTTAAAAATTCAAGAACTACATACAATTCTGTTGGTAAAGCAGTGGTCTTCTGAGAACAATAAAGCCAACCTTACATGAACAACTGCTCAAGCAATGATCTCAGTTTTAAACACTACATTATACAAAGTTGGAATTCTTAATGAATATGACAAAGTTTAATAGAGATTAAACACAGACAAAACCAGCTTTTGCAATGGACGATCTTCAAGAGAGTACTATATAACTTTACAACGTTCAATAAATTTTCTGTGTTTCTAAAATACTGACTTCAGTGATTGTGGTAAAAAACTATATCATATGACACTGGGAAGAATTTTCAGAGGTAAAAGTGCAATGATATCTACAGCCAATTTCACATCAGCCAACTTACCAGCCTCTATCTTACACACATCACACAACTCCTCACTGTTGCTTATACGACTGCATGAAGTCCGAAAAACTGCCGAAGCCATTGAGATCAACTGGATCTTCATCAAGTGGTGGTAAATCAACATTCCCGATGAGATCTACATACGAGTAGTCCATCTCTCCACCACCAATTCCAGCTCCACCAGCCCCATGGTAGCAGCTGCAGACAGACAGACAGACCCACTGACATGTCAATTATTGCACCAACCCACGTGCATTTATTCAGTAACTGGTCAGGGAAACCAATATACATAAAACATAGTAGTTTCATGACGTCTGACAAGATCATAATTCAGATACTGGATACTTGAAAAATAGTTGTGCCTAGCAATGTGAAGTAAATTGGCATAGAGAAAATTAAAAAAAGAAATCATACATGGCAGTTCTCTACACAGAAGTTAGAGCCACATTTCAAATTGGAGTATATGTGTTACATGAACATCTTTGTCGCAGTGGATCTACCCGGGTGTCAGTGCACAAGTACTGTAATTTTAAAACAGAAAGTATGAAATGAATTCCAAAGGAAACTAAAGTAAAATAGCTGATGGCTCCACATAATCTTGGCTAAATACTGCCAGTTACTAGAAATGTAACGTTGTCAGCCACGCCCAATTATGATCTTGTGATATATGTTCTGGCAGCCCTGACAGTCATCCTGAAACTGTTAAACATGCATATCTTGGGTCAACAGAGGGAATGAAGCAGCTGGATCCTAAGCCAAGGATAGAAAGAAAACTTCGCTCATCTTCTGTCACTCGGTTCTTCCAAATTTAACCAAACTGTTTACCAAATGAAAAATCAACACAACACTGCTTCCATTTTAAAAGATTTTGATAAATGTGAGCCAATCATTCCTCTTGTTGACTCCAAGTGGGTTGGTGACATTGCATGACATGTGCGATGCGTCTGTCTATCTCTCTATCCTCGGACATAATCCTTTGTCTGCATTCTTCACCATACTGACCTCAGTTCTACTAAATGTAGGACAAGGACCATTCCCTTTCTTCAGGGACAACAGCACACTTATAATTTTATAAATCAGATACTTGTTGCAAAATGTATGAAATGTTTGTACATGTACATCAATGCCATTAACAAATACTTATTTATTCATGTTTTACTTCTTCTGTTAACAATATTCAAGAGTACTATAAAAGTTGTGCACATAAAATACATATTACAGCAAGCATAATAATGTAACATTTCTAAACATTACAACCTCATCATCATCACTGACTAACCTCTTTGCCCATTCCAATGACGGTTCTTGTCACCTTTAACAGTGCCATCCCTGGAACCTACACACTACTTTTACCGATATGGCAACGTCAAGGTTTGGTTTTCAGGTATGTTTTCCCCCTATATATTCCAGCTTTTATTCTGACAGATTTGTATTGTTTACACTATTTATTATACAAACAAGACAATTATTCTTTTTGTTTACTGATGTCTTACTCAACAATACTATCAGTAGCTAAGACTACAAAGTATCCATTGATAAGATGACAGAGGTATACTGAATTGGAAAGGTAATGGAAGTAAGCCCACGTGTCCTAATTTGTTGTACTCCCAGCATGTACCTGGACAGAATGAGAAAAACCATGAAAAACCTCAGTCAGCATAGCCTGTCTCGGGCTAAAACTTGAACATGGAACCTCCTAGAAACGCAGTAGAATTGCTACCCACTGGACTGCTACATTCCATAACAAGACAATTAATAAATGTAATTAAGTACAGCCACCATATTACTCAGACCACTACTTAAAATTACACTGTATATGCAAACAAGATCAGAAGAATTTTAAATAATGCTCTTAGTATTTTATGTATAGAATTCAGGCTTTTTTTTTTTGGCAGGGGTACAGCTAAAGTTCTTCTTGGATACAATGCGGTATCACTGGGTACTCAATTCTTGATGTTTCGAGACAAAAGAAGAGGACTCATCGTCAAAGCTCAACCTTTAAGATGATGCCACTATATTGCCTCAAAACTTCAAGAACAAATACCCCTATGACATAGCATCTCCCAAAAAAGCATAAAACCCATAATTTAATAACGTATATGGCCTAAGGCTTCACGCATTTTACAGCATTGTGAAGGATATAACTGCACCACCTCAACTCTTGAAAATACCGTACGACAAATGGCATGTGTCATCACACTTCAAAGCTTTATGAACCCTGATGCACTGCTGCTTGTTTGCTACATTAAAGGAAGTATTTGCTGACAATGACCTGTGGCTTCAAAACACATGTCACGATGCTGTACTAATAGGACACGAGGCAGGGAAGAAAGGAGAGGAGGAGAAAAAAGAAGTGAAAAAAAGGGTGGGGGGGAGAATAAAACATGCGAGAGATGTTAAAATAGCACTGCAGATTCAGCATGAATTAACAAGCACAAATGAGATTCTTTACTTTCTTACATTAAGTTTTTATCTCAAGCAAGGGATACAAGACTCCACTGACTGAAATCAAAATTCACCCAACATTACAAAACTGTCAATATCTGTTCGTAGAAACTGAGTGGATTTGTGTTAATTATAGAAATCCACACTATTACACAAAACTGAAATGGTTAAGAAGTGTGTTATAGAATCCATTTTATCTCTGGATTATATGTTACTTCAGACTTCTTCTGAGACAACAGCACTGAGTTATAAATCAATGCAAGACAACAAGGAATCACAGAAGGCATGCAAACCTGAATAAGTTCTGTCTGTTTTGATGACACACTGAAAAGTCATTTTCAACAAACATGACACTCAACAAATGTCAAAGTGCAGAACAATATGGCTTTTAATAACTATTCACATCAGTCCTGTAATAGACACTCCTTAAATTGTGGTACTGTTCGCCCTTAAATAAATGAAATGTGCCAAACTTAGCCCAAACTGACATGACTTTTACAACTACAGTTTACTTAAAAGCTTCATGTTCATTCAGAAATTATGGCAAAAACTGTGATGTTGGTAACACCGTAGGTTGTCCTCGTTTGAATGTAGATGTAGTCTCTTACAGTAATGAAACACTATTTAGGTAAACTCCATAAGGTTCTGATTAGGGTATATCATACCAACCAGGAAGGAAACAACCTCGGAAGCATGTCAGGTACGTGCGAAATTTCAAAGTCGAGGCACAAGCTGTCATCAAGTTTTTCTTCCTGCAAGGCAAGGTGCCAAAGGAAATTCACACCATTCTGACAGAAACATTAGCTTGTTACCTTCCTGGTCAGGCTAAGGACTCATCACCACCCCTGTACTTATGAGTGGTCAGCTTCAAAACAATCCATTGGCCTGGAGGGAAGAGTGGTGGACAACAGAAACCGAACCTATGTCCACCACTGGACAACAAGGTGGGGATGCACCTATTCAGTTAGGCCTATTTGATAGGCCTTTTCTCAATCTCTGGATGATAGGAAAGTCCAAAACATAACAGTTCGAAGCTATTACAACACATATGGCAAATCAGCCACATTTCTGCCAACTAATGGAAACTGCCATGTAGCCAGTAATATATGATCATATACATTACAAACAGGTACTTCTAACTGCAATCTGATAATGCCTCAGCATTTTTGTATTTTAATGTAACAAATATTAACACAGTACAAATGATCACTTCAATGACTTCCGTATTTCACTCATGCAATATAAAGAGTTATACCTGCACATATCATATCATATTCTTTACACTTGCAGGCCAAGGATTTACCAAATGATCAAACCAAGGTATTGTCTTCTTTCCCAAAACAGAAAGACTGGCCAGCTCAGACAGATGAAATTACAATTAACATGACTGTATAACACATGGGAAGAATCCGTGATACTCACTTCCCTTTCAACAGCTTGGGTATATACACTGGCAGCAGGAGACACATGAATTAATGTTCAAGATTATACAATTTAATTATTTACTTCTGTGCATAATTTCCACCAGTTTAAAGAATTCCAAACAAATTAAAATATAAAACCTCTCACAATGTCCAATGTCATAATGTTAGCATATTTTAACACCAAATTTGAAGGTCTACTGGTAAAACAGCTACATACAAAATGGTGCACAACTTACTGCAAACAATGAAAAGGGAAAGTAAAGACTTCAGTATTCATGTTCCCTTATATTACACAAAAATACAATCCCAATAAAAGTTATACATGAAAGAAGAATGTTAACCAGTAAATCCTAAGAACTTGAAAGACAAACAAGCAAACAGCACCTCCTTTGTCTGCTTTCCTCATTTTATGTGGTATAACATGTAGATGGATTCATAAGTATCTCTCTTCTTTAAACTTAGATATGCCAGATTTTCATTAAACTTGGCATGAATACCACACCACAAAGAACCTTCCCACCTTGGTATATTACTATTTCCTTTTATTAAATAAATATCATGCCACAAGGAGCCTTCTCACATCCATACTTTACAAATTGCTTGCATCAAATATACCAACATGACAACAGTATAAATTGGTGCAGTGGGATGTGGGTGGGGAGTGACTACAGCCACTTGTGCAGCCCTTATATTTTGTGGGCAACAGATCTTAATTTAAAAAACAAGCACCTTTCATTAACACAATTTGTTTTGTACCAATATGTACAACAATAGGCTTGTCTACATAAAATCTCATATTTACCACCCAGTTTGATGGCAGTAATAATGCACTATTGGAGCCAGACATGTGCAACTGGGTATACAGCTACATCTCACATACACACATGACAAATTATACATAAAAAATTACAAATGTGAAAAACATGAAAACTTCACACTGTTGGAAGTTGGTACTAGCGGAAATGATACACAGAAACGGTGCACCAATTACAACAATTCCTCAGTTACAGTTCTTCCTAACCTCACACTACAAGCACTTCAATATTGAAAGCAAAGTATATATCATAAGTTCATCCTGGAATCTTGGTATTGTCAGGAGCATGCTAGAGCAACTTCCATTCGTGTTACTGGTAATCAGAAAACAGAGTATGTGTAACAACCATACTGTAAAGAAGGTATGCTTTATTGACACTACTGGATAACGAAACAATGTTACAATGTGAATGTAACAAATTAATGTACTTCTTCCAACACCATCTTTTTGTTTAATTCAAATACATCAAACATAAGTTGTAAACTCTGATATAATTCTTTCCTCTAGAAATGCTGATATTTTAAGTGTACAACAGATGCAATACAAATTTGCTGGAGTACATGTAAATCCCGTCAGAACAGATACACATAGAAGAACAGTAGTAAAAGAAACATCAACTAAATGGTGGACAGGCTACATTTATATACTCAAATTAGGAAAGATATATTGGATTGAACCATGCCATCAAACATGTAGAGATATCTGTATTTGAGATCTTAAGTTCACGTGGTGGTAACTATGACCATTACATGTACCTATCTACCAAAGTATGTGGGGTCAACCCAGAAGACATTAACTTTTAGTTAAAAAAAGAAATTTGCAGCCACTGATGCATGAGTGTAATAAAAAGATTGTTGTGTGGGATGTTCTTCAATGCATGAACATAAACATAATGTGCACAGTTTGACCTCAAAACATAATTTTGGTATTACAAGAAAATAAATCTTAATAAAACATAGAACAAGTCAAAGAGGATCTTAAATGTACAGATATATATAACAAGAGGCAATTTCTTATAAAAAGAATATAGTAATGTAAAAATATATTCATGTGACATTTTTCAACAAATACCAGCCAAAAAACTCAAGAAACAGATTGAAGAAAGAATGCAGAATGCTTATTTCTGTACAAATCACATAGAAATGTGAAAAAATGATACTTGTTACCAGGCCCTTTTCCAATTTTAACATGCATTTACGAATGAGCATTTAAAGCAGCAGACCCACATTCCCTTGCTGGCCAGATTTCAATCCCAATATTGAACTAGAATGTGTCCTTTAGTCTACAGACAGCCAGCTAGAGATACCACTATTGTGACCTGAAAGACAAAGGGACTTTAAAAGTTAAACACTGTGGCTGTAAGTGGTTAAGATCAATTAGACATGAGTCCCACAGATTAAAAAAACATTTAGTAATACTGGTCAGTTTCAGCATGAGTAAAATTCTGCAAGAATGTAAATAAAATGTATGTACTATAAACAACACAGCGACATTACCACAGAATGCTGGCTTAGAAACACACACAGACTATACAAAGTACATATTCACATCTCTTCACCTGAACACAACACAATATTAGAAATTATGAACCTAAATCTTTCTGACAAAGTGACACAGTTAACATAACTGGAAGTAGACAAAATCGTGTGAGATTTGAGACACTGGTGCCGATAACGAATCAAGTCTTCTCGAATATGATGTTACAAGGACCATTCTTACCAATGTTTCTGATGAGTTTGTTGCCCCCATCTCCAAAGTCCAAGAACAGGAAAAAGGGACTTCTTGGAACCTGAATATGGATGCAACAAGCTCCTCTGAAACGTTAGTGACCACATACCAATCTATATGGCATCACACCTATGAAGATTTGAATCTTCTCAATCAAAACCACATTCCAGATGAAAATAATAACAGAATAAAATGTGGACATGCAAACTATTATTTCATTTAAAACATTTTATGTTTATAGTTTATATGTAAAAACCTACAAATATCAATTACCGTACATTGATTAGAGAGGCAGTGGTAAAGGTAAAAAAAGGTAAAGTTGCCCCCGTCCATGCAAAGACGTAGGGGGAGCAGACACTCATTCCTAACCTTCACACTACATGGAAGTGAGTGGTCTACTTCATCCCCAGCCACTTTACCCCCAGGAAAGAACCCCAGTACCCATTGAATATGGGGCTGGGTGGGCCCCAGAGCTGGTATGAATGTTGTGGAGAGGAAAAAATCTCCAGCCCCTGCCGTGACTCAAACCCTGGTTTGTCCATCCTTTAGCCTAGACAAGACCAACTACACTACCCCCAGCTCCTAGCAAGGTAGTGGTCATTAGTCATTCTGTAACAGCAACTATGTTTGGGGCTAAATACACATTAAGTAACATCTGTCATCCTACACCCCATGCTGATCTCTAAAATGTCCTGGTGAATGACCTAACTTGCCATATGCTGGACTTTTGCGTTTACTTGGCAGCAATTTAAAAGTCCATGCTAGGCCAGAGAAACTCAGACCATCACAAGACACAACTGGTGTTTAAAATGGTCTCCTACAATCGCCATTTATTACAACCAACCTCCAAAACTTATTCCTTCACCTACATCATATAACTGCATATTGTATTATTTTTAGAGGAAAGAATGACTTTCTCTGGAACTAGAAATACATCAGTGTTTTTCATTTTCTGTCCATTTGTAAATGTTATTCTGTAGTAGAGCTGGTTAAGTGTATAAAAATATCCTCCAGTGACAACAACACTGGTCAAGATTGAAATACAAATTATCATGATTCTGATTTGTTTCCATTTATATTACAAATCAACTCTCAAATCTCAACTTCATCCCACTGTCACACATGGCATTTAACCATGTTCAGAATACTTTTCCATAAACAAGGCATAAATGTTGCTGAATTTTAAAGATTAATGACAACTTGTTCTTTTAGCAGCATTCTGCAGGTTGTCTAACAGCATTACACTCCATCAGGAATGCATACCAAAATTCAGTATAAGCAGATTCAATTTTAAAACCCTAAATCTGGCAAATGTCTCAGACTTTCTCAAACATCCTCAATATTATGCCATCTCACATGCAGCACTATCCCCACCTATTTTCATTCTATAATACACTAGTACCGGCTTAAGATAATTAAAACATTAAACATAACGTACATTTTCCAGTATTTTCGTTCCCTACTGACATGCATTGCCTTGCTACACTTACATTTTCCTAGCAGATTAATGGAGCTTTATACTGATAAGGGTTGAAATCTACCCCATTCCACTGAATAACACTGTGTCTAATATTGGCATTTCACACTGTAAATAATTGACGAAATAAAAGGCTTCATAAATTTTACATTTACCCTGCATCAACCAACTAAATCAAATGACAAATAAGGATAAGGCAGAAGAAATCCCCTTGGTCTTACAAAAACATACGTGGACCAAGCATTCCTTCTATGTAAGTGTGTATATGTGTGCATGTATATATACACACAAACACAAACACCCCATATCACTGCTATTTCAGGAAACACACCAGTGGCGACATTTTTAGTATGGCAATAGTTTACAGAAAATAACAAAGACAGGATATCACAAGTGGTAAATTCAATACACTAATACAGAAAAGAGAATATATTACACTGACTATGAGAATTCGCATTTTAGGAAGGGTACAATTCACATATTCGTTAACAGTTTGTCTCACTGAAAACACTCTTCATGCATTTCATTACCACCGCTACTACAACAGAGCAGAGCTCTCTAAGCAGGCCTCTTTAAACCATGAAAAGTCTAAGACATGGGCTCTTCCACCCTAAAAAATGTTCAGACATTATCCAAATGTAGTTTTCTGGGTTTTGCCACTAATCAATTTTGTAGGCTTCAAATCAACATTTCAGAGGAAATGCTGCCTCCATCTTCAGGGATGAAAAAAATTCACTCAACCCTCATGATGTATAAAGTATGTTCTCTCCAACATCATTATCAACCTACAACACTAAAATGTAAAAAACCAGTACACATTTGAACAAACCCCACCAAGAAAACCTGCAAAATTATGTTCACAAGTGTTCTCCATTTAATGTGGCTTTATTTTTTAATCAATCACAATGCTTAGATATCTCTAATATTTTCCTGGATCCTTATCTAAGCATTTATGCCAAGAGCCAGTGTTTTTACAAATATAATTACTGGGTTAATCAACATAAGTCCAGAATACGATTTTCTTTCAGGTATGCTTCAGAATTTCCTATTTACTAAAACCCTGCCTGATTAAATATTACAGTGACCCACTGTTAATAACTGTTATATGTATAAATATTTCATCTGCTTTAAAAAATTGGGAGCAGCATACAGAAACAATTTCAACAATTTCAGCCACAAAATGCGTGTGCATGTGCGCGTGTGTGTGTGTGTGTGTGTGTGTGT
>Ga0123352_10015237_pt1 | contig 12237 bp, 7 predicted proteins | sample TergutLab28metaG_FD_89700 | JGI IMG/M metagenome (GOLD analysis project Ga0123352, IMG submission 89700) | Labiotermes labralis P1 segment gut microbial communities from Petit-Saut dam, French Guiana - Lab288 P1 | ecosystem: Host-associated > Arthropoda: Insects > Digestive system > Gut ... | reverse complement strand
GTTTCGGGCGCATACGCCCATCATCAGGAACATTAGATGTTGAGTTGCAGCATATGGTTTTCTGCACCGAGTTTGTGGAGGGATGGTTGCATGGCACCGTCCGCTCCATACACACGACCTACACAGCGGCTCTCAAGACCACCATCCCTCCACAAACTCGGTGCAGAAAACCATATGCTGCAACTCAACATCTAATGTTCCTGATGATGGGCGTATGCGCCCGAAACGTGTGGAGCTAAGAATACATCAATAAAATTACATTGTTGCATCAAGTTGGCATTTCACATTATTTCATGAGGAAGATGCACGGTCAAACAACTCTCAAAAGAGAGTACATGTACACACACACAGAAATCATGTTCAATCAAGTGTATTATTTAGGGTTTGATATAGTTCTCGATCCCACCAGGAAATATTATAAAGTGATCCTGCATTTGCCTCTATCCAAACTACTGTGTTTTCAAGATTTATTATGCGAGTATTTTTATCAGCAGAGTGTAGTGCTGTTGCAGTTGCCAGTGGCAGTATGTGTCACATTTTCTTTGTAAGAAAGCACTGCATATTTTACACTGGCTATCATTTGACTACAATATAAATATGGCAAACACTATATTAATATAGTAGTCCAGCAATCAATCTTGAGATTGACTGCAGACTGCTGGCCTGCTAGACTAGACCACACTACACTGTGAAAAACTAAAGACTTGAGGATGTCTATCTGTCCCACTGTAAGAACTTGAAATCTTGCAATGAAATGAATTCTGCAGTAAATGATTATTGCTTGTTAGATTTTGTAAGTTGCAAGTTTGCATGATTTGTCATTCACAGCAGCAGTAGTAGCTCGAGCAGTAGCAGCAGTGAGCACGGTAGGCACTCAGCTGGTTCTGCACCAGGAACTGTATTGAGCACCGCATCAAGACACAGTCAGCCCAACTTGAGTTCCAGTCAGTACCAATCATTTGGTATGCTCCTTCTGTTAAGAATTCTGGATGGATGTCTGTATATATTGTTATTGCAAACACAGCTTTTAGAAAAAAAAAAAAAACATTCAGTTGTTTTCCACTACATTTTTGGCTGTTTTTGGCATATTTTGGCTGTTTTTGGCTATCATCAGTTAGATGTTACAATATACATGGGATAGAATACCTCCTCTTCATAGTTAATGCATTGAAATGTATAAAATTTGGACTGTTACTCCCTATAAGGGAATAAAGAAAAGAAATATAAAATAATGGTTAAAATTGTTGAAACATTGAAATATAACTCTGAATGGAATATTAAGTTTGTAACAAGAGTCACTTTCTGGTCACTAAATTTATGAAATTTAGGCCCATATCTGGAACAAATCTCAATGTGTCCAACAGAAGGCTGTATTGCACTTCCGTGTACCACATTTATTATGTGATGTTGCAGTTACAATGATATTTTTAAATATTTATTAATGGAGCCACACTTTAGAAATTCTTTTTTAAGGCCAAGAGAATTAGAGTTGTGAGGTCACTGTGCTGTCTGTCTGTCTGTCTGTCTGTATCTTCTGTCTCAAGTTTTGAACCCATGTTCAGAAAATTTAGCATGAACATTTTACCACTGGCGGCCACTCCAACGTCATGTGCTTTAATTTCCTATACATACAACAGTAACGTGAATGCATGTACTGGAAATGCGGAAGTCACGCTCTTACCTCATAATGTAGGGTCTTTAAGCAATGCATGAAAAAAACCCCTGACTGATGTGAAATGTTTGTTAAGGTTGTTGTCATCATTATCATTGTTTAGTAGTATGAAAACTTCTTAGTGTCTAGTTCTTAGACCCTAAAATGCACCATACTGGTGTCAGTCCATTTAAAACTTTAATATTTTGCTGTTAAAATATTTTTCAGCTACCACACCACTCAGCTTCACACGGTTACCATCCGGAGAGAGTGGAGAAGGCAGTGCAGACTCAGACAGAAGCCCGGACACTGGACTGGATGCTGGGACAGATGATGGCTCTGCTGCCAGGAAGAACAGCACTAGCAGTTACAGTGAGAGTGGTGCAGAAGACCTGGCTGTATCACCACTATATAGGTAGTTCTTCTATCACAATTTGTTCACAAAAATGTGATAAGTGAAGAAATATGGAAATGGATGCAATTATGTGACTCAGATGTGGGGTCATACTCTTCGCTTGTGGTTGGGGTGAAATCAGGGCAGGTGAGATGCAGAATGTGAAGGGAACACAACAAACTGTACAAACATTTTATTAAAAAATGGAATATACAGGAACTGATAGATTTAGCTCTTTGATCATTTGTGTAACTAACTGCTGATTAAGGAAGTCCTTATACTGCAGATCAATCAGTGGGTGGAATAGTAATATTATCATTAATGTTACTGATCATGGTGAATGAACGTTGGTGTGTGGGGTAAATGGGGGGTGAAGTGTGGATAAAGTGTGAGTATGTGGAGAAAAATTGTCTGTCAATTCTGCATGGGAGAAATGAGCCTTTGACTTCAATCAACTCTGTTGGGATAAACTCGTGTAACAACAACAAATGCACTATTCTATAATTTATGTTTACTAATGTTTGATTTTACTCTCTGTTTGGAAAGTAAAAATAAACTACTTGCTTGATAAAGCACAACTGGACAGTGTCACCTGATATTATGCACACTGCCTTTTACGTAGCTCGTACATGTTTCATCGTAATTATCTCACCATCCTCAGGGAGGTGACATGAAAGTTTTTTTAGAAATACAGTAGTTTGCATACTTTACAAAGTTTTGTTGGTGTTACATGAGTTTATCACTTCATCATAAAGAACAGAATAGACAGTGTAAAAACAATTTGATCAACTTTGTTGCATATTCATGGGCTAAGCATAAAATATTGTCCTATCATTAATTTACAGTTTTTTATTATAATGATTGTTCCCCACATTTGACTTCCAGAGTGACCACATGTGACACAAGTCATAGAAGTGACAGACGCCGCCCCATCTTGAGGTCAAAATCTGATATTAGTCATCGGTACTCAACAGCCCCAAGGCCATCTCCTCCTCCCCAGCCTCGAACTGGTGCTCAACTGGATAAGTTTTTTGAGCAGTTGGGTCTTGACACTGGTGATTTCAGGTTTGTAAAAGTACACGAGTACACTTAGAGTGTTACATTAACATGAGGTGAAAACGCCAATATTTGTCAGTATTATTCACTGTAGTTTTGGGTGTCCTATCATGCTCATTTATTGCAAAACTGAAGTACAAGTTTTGTATGATGTGTAGCAGTATGTACCTCATATTACATACAACTACAAAATTTTGAATGTTTGAGCTTAGTCACCAGCATTTAATCTTAGGGAAGTATCAATATACATTTTTAGTTCTAAATCTGCTTCATTTTGGATGCACATAATTTCTTGGTGTCAGGTTTTCCACTTGCTGCCATCTTTTTATTAAATGAAAGTACTTGGAGATTATTTGTTTCGTTTCTATGTATGTTGTGGTTATGAAAGGCACAAATTATGCTTGGCACTCAGTAGTTGCTGAAGCCATCATGGCAATAAGAAAGGGCTGGAACGCGTTTAATGACAAGGTTCGTGAAATTCTTATTAAATTTTAACTGTGTGTTGAACATGGTGAGTGTGATGAATTAGATACATTAGGGACTGAATTTCATTTTTAAAATGTCAAAGCATGAAAGGACTTAATCCAAGTGCTTGGCAAATGGCAAGAAACCTTATGAACTGGAGTTTTAGTAAGTTTCAAGATTTCCTGAAACCTGACATATTTGATATAACAGCGTTGTTTTGTCTCTCTCTATAGAGCACTTGTAGCTAGTAATGATTATTTGATTATTTAACTAATTTTAAATGTATTTTATGTACAATATCATTATACATGTGCATTGCTCTAGTTTAAAATAGTGTAATAATTTAGATTGTTTCTTAAGCCACAAAATCCGTATGGCTCAAATAATTTTCTTAACAAGCATACATGTATATATGCATAGGTCATTATCAGCACCTGCGTCTGGCTCATCATCACCCCTCTTCTTTGAGAGTGTGAGTTCAGTGGATTCTGGGACGAGTCCGTGGGGATGTGTTGGGGGGACTGGACCTGGAAGTGGGGGATCTGGTAACCTTCAGAGGCCTACAGAACAGCTGTCCATTGTTGAACGAAATGCACGCATCATCAAGTGGCTGTGTAACTGTCGCAAGGCTCACCTTGCAACCAGGATGTCCAGCTGACTTGTGCAGAGTAAGCAGGGGTAACTCATTCCAAATCTGTGCATTAGATGAACTATTTGGAAACTGCAGAACAGAAAAGCACACCATCTTGTACATAGTCCAGCGAATCAAAATCTGGAGCTTGTGGGTACTGGTATATATATATATATACATACACCCCAAAATTATCTAATCTATTTGGTGTATGGGGCAAAGTGACCAAAAAGAATGACATGTAGGAATGCAAAGAACATTTCCTCTTGCCAATACTGTTTTTTTTTGGGGGGGGGGGGTGGTTTCATTTTCATCTTTATGCTAGTACTGAACATTCTAGACTGACATTAGACAATGCCAGTTACCTGTAACAAGCAGATATGCTGTCTTGGTCATACTCTAGCAACATTATTTTGATATTAATGGGTCAAATTTCTATATAATTTAAGCCATAGTTTTTATATAAGTGGACAATACAATGCTTAAATCTGTGATGAACCCTAGATTGTGTCCCAGACATTCCTTCCCCTGTGATAGGATCAACCCAAGTGTTATAGGTTGTCTTCAGCATTAGGATACTGTGTGTCTAAACTAAAGAAGCATATAGTTCCACTACATGTTTGTATAATCTTAACTGCTCTTAAATTAAGTTGTATTTCCAGTATCCTAGTCCATGTAGCTAAGTGATGTCATTTTGTGGGTTAGAATGAATGCTGTTTGTGTTCGAGTGAATTATGTTTGTATATTTAAATTAAGTGCAAAAATAAGTTTACTGTACAGTCAGTGCAAAACTAATTATTTGAATCTGAAGTATGCAAATGTTGCTGCCTCATGTGTGTGTGTGTGTGTGTGTGTGTGTGTTTGTGCATGTACCCGTGCATGCTTGCATGTTTCTATACTGTTATTCCTATGCTGGTGGAGTAATGTAATAGTCCTGATGGAGTGTAGTTGTAATACCTGATAACAGAGATTTCATTTCATTGTACCATTGCTGTGTTAACAGAATTCTGTGTGCTTACCTGCTATAACATAACAGTTACTGAATTTTGTTGTTCATAGCTGTACCTTGTTTAAACAACTTAATGTCATCTGGATGTAATTACACAGTTTCTTAGATTTCTCTGGCAAGTTGGTGACAGCTAAATGTTGATAAACAAGAGCACAAGTGACACAAATACATATTTTATTTTCCTTGTCCCCTGCCACGTGTTGTGGCCGTAAAGAGTCATTCTCACACAGTCCATTAAATCACATATAAATCAGGACACTTTTAGAGTGCCAATTTTGTAAGCATGGGTTTCCATATTTTTGCACTAACATAACAGAAATGCATAAAATCTTAAAATATACATGCAGTATAAACTAATACTCCAGACTGTATAATATTAGTTATATTATGATTTCTGTAGCCTTTCAGATCTTGTATTATTAATTGTCACTGTACTGTGATTTAATTTTCCTTTTTATTTTCTTTTGTATTTTCTTAGAACCGTCCTTTCTGTCCTAAAGAGAACTTTTCAATTCATTCTTTTGTATGTGACTGGAGTATTGGAAAAATCTTGTGTTTGCCTGTTTTTCCTCTTTTCACTGTAGTAATTCAAGATGTCTTATGTTTGTATTTTACAAATGTTGCTTTTTTGATTCTCATTAAGATATGTAGAATTGATTTTTAAAGGACAGTTGTTTGTTCAAAACACTCTGGAGTTGAAAAATTTCAATGCACATACCAATAGCATGAACATTATAAACGCGATTCTAGAAGGCCATGGGTTTCATTTTACACAGTGTTTCTGGAGTACAGTGACTTTGAATTTTTGGTGGCTGTATTCAGTGAACTTATTCCTTGTATCCAAACATTAGTTTAGACAAATAGTGACATAATTGTTATGGGCTTAATTGTTCCAACTGAGCGGTATTGCATTCTTGATTTTTCTTTCTTAATAATTTTGGTATTGTATGAAGTGTATGCAGAAAAGTAATGCGTTTGGGACTACTGGATGAATGTGTGGATAAGATATGTGAGAGACTCGTCTTCCTTTATCTATTTTGTAATGTTCATGTATGTGAAATATCTGTTTCTGTATCTACATATATTTTATTTATAATACAGTGAACTCCCATGTGATATTCTTTGATGTAAGGTTTTTCCCTCACTTCACATTCAATTTCAGTGAAATTTCATGTGTTCAAGATTTTCCTCAGTTTGGTGTTCAGATCAGCTCCTCCTAAAGTAAACTTAAAATCTAGTTTTCATTGTATATGACCATAAGCTATAGTATGATGACAGTCTACTTTAGTGAGCAAATAAAAGACTTCAATTAAACCACTGACATCCTTGAATATAGTGGAGACATCCTGTGGCCCACACACCACTTGTGGCCCTTGACCCTCTTCGAAGTGGCATGTGGAGTCTGTACTAACATGTAATATTAATATGTTATATGTATTAATATCATGTTTTAAAAGGCCTTTGTGGCATCTTCTCAAATCACCCATGTCTGAGTGGCCTGCAGTTAAGAAAGTTTGTATACCACTGTGTTAGTGCATATTTTGCATCCTTTGCAGTGTTTCTATAAATGTAATGAGTCTCATATTAAGGGTCCTTTTGGATCATACTGTGAGTGACATCTCCTGCAGTAAGAACTGCATTACACGCTGCTGATCTGTGGCCTATAATATTGCAATCAGATGTGTCAGACATGGATTTCCTGCTGTTTCACATAACCAGATCAGTGTTGTTTAACGTAGCTGTGTTTTCAACACTGCCATAAATAGCAGCCTCAAATACTGCAGATAAATGGTAGAAGTAGATAAAATTTCTTCATATTTCTCTTTAGCAATGTGGAGTGACATGTAACTGTTACATTAATTGTTCATGTGGTCATGATAAGATCCACATATAAACAGAAAATTAAACAAATAGATTTCATTATTATGGATGCTTCGTGTGTTATATTCTGACCTAAATTATAGAGATGTATGGTTTGACCAGTGATTTTATATACAACATGAATGTGATTCTGTATATGAACTTTTTCATTTGTTGTGAATCTGTTTTGATATGTAAAGTTACAAAATGTGTATAGACACTGTTTTGAGAAGAGAGATTTGTTAATAGTGTAGATTAACTACATGTGATGTAGGTTCAGGTGACAATCTGCTGGTAATTCCATGTGCCCTCTTATTACAAATATATGGTTATTTTTGTAGACAGTGTAAGTTGTGTCCACAGTACCTGCCATTTCTAGGTGTTAAGTTTTGTCACATAAAATTTTCTGAGATATATTTGGAATTGTTTGTTGAAGAGTCAGGATTGTCATTATCAAATTTACCCCAATCCAAGATGGGTTTTCTTTTTTATTTTTAGGATTCAGATTCCTGGGTGTTGCCTTAAATTTGAATACTATGAATACTTAACCTTCAGGTGGATAGTTTTTCTGTGAGTAACACTGCGCAAGAAATACTTGTGGGTTGAATAATGTCATGGTGCAGGATCAACAAACTTAACTATAAATTGTAATTTATTTCCCACTTTGATGTTATGAGCTCAAAACTTGCTATGGAAACAGTAGATATTATCACAGCTTTTGGGATGTTATCAGTATCTCACTGATATTGTGTGGCTATGAATAAATGGAAAAATAAAAAACAAGTGAATTTTATCAGAATGTGAAATATTTGTGTAGGATGTAGCTAAAGCCTGAGCATGAGTCCAAGCTTATCATTCTGAATATTTCACTCAGCAACTCAGCAGTGGCTCATGGCCCTCTGAACATGTGGGATCTCAACCAATCACATTTATTTAATTATTTACCGTATCAACAGCAGTTCATTTGTGCTGAACTCGTAATGTTTGTAATATAACTCCATAAGAAATTTCCCCCTTGAAAAACTAATAATCATTAACTAGTCAAGAAATTTTCTACTTTTATGGCCCCTGGTGGTCTGTTACTGTGGTTACAAGAGGGTGCTTGTTAGTGGCATGTAAGTTTAGATGAAAAATATATTGTTCTTATTTAAAATACTTTGATTTTGATAATGCAAGGTGCTGCTATATCTTATGAAACATGAATGATCTGCAGGAATAATTTTGATGACAGAAGACATATTGCACTTCATAAATAAGTAATACATAAACAATGTAGTCTAGCACAACTTTTTTTATTACAAAAACAATAACTTTTGTTTTATGAAATTGTTGCATGTTTTAACCCAATGGGTCTTCAACAGGCTTGCAAAATGTGTAAAACTAGGCTAATTTTGTATTGTTTTTGTAATAAAAATAATTTTAATGGGCTATGTTACTCATGTTGTTAAGGACAATTTCGTCTTCATTTCTGTAATGTGTGCACAGATATGAAACCAGCATTTCTCATACTGGAACCTACTTCAGATCATAAAAATTTAATTAGCGTTTTCTTGTATATGAAGATGATTTTGTTGATTGTTGAGACTGAGGGACACCAAAGGCTGTAAGCAATTTCATGGAGTTAATAATAGTTTCTTGGACTGTTTTTGAAAATATGTAAAACTCATCCACACTTTGTGGTTATGTCAATAAAGATTCCACATTGAATATTATTATAGTTTTGAGATGTGAAAAAAATGTTCATTTGACTGCACTTTATTTTGGTGTAGTTGCAGTGTAATGCAATATGTGTCCTATCAAAGTAGTGAATGAATTTTGTTGCTGATTTTCTTCTAATTACCATGTGGTCAGAAAAGAACATTGATTGCTTTCCAGTTACAATGCTGGCAGGTAAACCCTCTGATTACTCTATTTTAAACACTGCACACACATTTGAATTTTGCAAGTGTAATTTTTTAGGCAGTTTTCCAATGTTGTAAAACTTGAAAATGCTGTGTTAATTGCAATTTGTTTGAGAATGTGACTGGTTGGCCTGTTTGGAAATGAACATTTTGTAATGCTTATGAGAGTCTATTTGGATCATAATGACATATATAATAGTCTATTCAAATCATAATGAAATGTACCAGTTTAAGAAGCCTTTCGTATTCTGCCATGTGCATAAATTTGTCATTATGTACATAGCTGTATTACACAATGCAGCTGAATGAAGAGGGTTGTTAACAGTGCCTGTCCATACGTATCACAGGTGTTAATAAAAACTGTGTGTTATCAGAATTTAAATTAAGTACAGTCGAACCTGGTTATAATGAAACTGGTTTATGCAACAACTCATCTGTAGCACCAGATATCCTGTGGTTCCAATTAATTCCTTACTGTTAGCCATAACATTTTACTCGTCAGTTGGAACAACACTCATTTATAATGTCACAAAATATTCAGTGTCTTTCATGATGTTATAACTGAGTTCATCTGTGAGTATGAGTATTAAGTTACTGAACCTAATCAGCATCTTAAATTCTTTTATTCAAATTCTTCAGTTATGAACATACTGTGTCAGTGTAACTCCATAGTATCATAAGTTAATTGTAAAGGTAAAGTTCTCAATGATCATGCCATGAGTCACTGTGGCAGCAGAGCTATAGCTCCATGCATTTTGAACCTTGACATCAGTTAAATGTTCAAAGAACAAAAGGATATTTGCCCACTTTTCTGCATTACATTTAGTCTGTACTGGAATAAGTCTAAAATTGAGAATTGCTTTCAGTAAATTTTCTATATCTATATATTATTTTTAATTGTTGGTATGTAGAAATACAGAACCTCAATGCTCCCGCAAAAAAAGGCATTAAAAATACAAATTACAGGGAACCAGTTTTGACTGTTAGTACATGTTCTTATTTTGTGCTACATGATAGTTACTGCAACATGTATCAGAACACTAATAAATTATTTGATACATTGTTAGAAATAAATGTTGAGACATGCTGTTTAGAACTCATGATACATTGTAGTACATGAAAATATTCATGGATTTTGAAAATAGTAATGTATAAGGAGTGCGAATGACACTGCTCATGACGTGATAGCTGTAGACGGAACATATTACAGTTTGCCTTCTGAGTAAACACAACCTGATGTTGTGTACAGGGGCTATGGTAGAAAAGTTTTGCATATCCTAGACCTCAGCAATAGACGAAGGTGAGTGGTCAGCTTCATGCTTTGGCCAGCTTTTCTGAAGGGTAAATTGCATACAATTTTTGCAACCAACATTCTGTGTGCATGTATGGTCTCTCCCTTCCATGTCAAATACCCTACCAATCTCATCATTTTTGATTTGATCATCCTACCAAATAGATATTACTGTCACTGAAAGCCAGGGCTGTAGTGTTTGAGTATAAGTTTGCATTCAAGCAGAGATCTTTGCTGTAACCAGCAGGGGGGGGGGGGGAGAAAAAAAGACATGGCCACTGCATTTTCCACAGTGTTAGTCTGCGTCTATCTTCATATGCATAACATAACTGAAACATAATATATTTGGAAAACAACTTCCCCTGAGTTACTATAGAGTTGGCACTGGTGAACTATGCACAATGAATTACATAGTGCAGTCCTTCAGAATAGCACAGTCACATAGGCTTGCAATAAGGATTGGGACGTCCAAAACTACTAGCACTGCAAAGAAATGTCAATAGCAAGAAGGTAAACAGAATGACTGTGTAGCAGTTGTGGGAGTAGTGGAATAGTGGGAACTGCTCAATGATGATGATGATGATGAGGCAGGGAGGAAGCCGGTACAACTTACTGCGGCCAAGGGGTGCGGAAGGTCGCCCTGGGTCCAGCTATGTTGCAGATGTTTTTGTATTTCCTGGTTGTATCTATTTGTTGATTTACAAATCCAGAAAATTTTTTCAACGGTGCCTGAACCTGCTCTTGGCAGCCTCGATTCTGCTGAGTTCTTGTGTTTCAGTGTGACATTTTAGGTTGGCTGAGCCTGATTCTAATGTTTCTTTGTTACACTGTTCCTTCTTTGGCATGTCTCACATTCATTATATTTGTTACACATGGTAGTTTTTTTCGGAATATCCATGTGTAATTTTAATATTTTGCCTCTTACTCATGACTTATTACTTGTTCCTAAAATGCTTCTAAGCAAGATTTCTGTGAAGTGTAAGGTATCATATACATTGTTACGTAAATGAATGGCATAAAGAATTATGTAGCATTTTCAAATTTGTGTGCTGTAAGGGAATTTAGGGCAGATTAAACTAGGAGAACGCTTGTGACCGTTCAGTCCAAAGTCCTCCATATCTCAAATTACAAAGATTAAAATATACAGAAATATAATTTTGGCTTATGTTTTATATTGGTGTGAAAGTTGGTCAGTCTGACTGAGACGAACAAGGATTCTGAGGGTGGAGGAGAATAGGGTGCTGAGTAAGATATTTGGGCCTAGGGGGAAACTAGAGAGAGGTTCATATTAGTGAGAACTCCAAACTTATGTGTTTTATAGCTCTGAATTTCTTTGATTATAACAGTACTTTTCAAATGTAGCAGTTTTGTATGCTGAAAATATTGTTGTGTATTTAATTTTTTAGACTGCGTTTTTTAAACCAGCTAGTAGAAGTGCTGGTATAACATTTCTTCCCATTTTTTGTTCAAATGGCTGTATTTTTCTAAAGCAAATAATCTTTGGGATATAATAACACAAAAAAGAGTATGAAATAAAAAGTTGAAATTGGCTGGCAGTGGTAAAATGTTACAAAGAAAATGTATATACAGAGCAAGGTGATATGATCACTCCTCCCATACTAGTGACAGTGAATTATTGATCTGTGTGTATGAATGTATTTGCAAGTTTTTTTTTTTAGATCTTCCAAATTGACTGTGCTGAGATTCCAGAAAGTCAGAATTCTAAACAGTTATGAGTGATTGTTATAAGAATCTTGATTAAATGTCTTGGTTTAGAGTCTCTTTGGCAGTCATACTGATGAATATTTGATACAATATCATTGCCTTTCTGAAATATGTATTTGTCACAGGCAAACCTTGCATGTGTCAAAAGTTTTGTATCTGATGTAAAAAAAAAAAAAAAAAAAAAAAAACTCTTTTTTTTTGAATAAAACAAAAAATATATTTTAAACATTTATTTGTTTAAAAAAATATAAAAT
>Ga0123352_10015236_pt1 | contig 12239 bp, 4 predicted proteins | sample TergutLab28metaG_FD_89700 | JGI IMG/M metagenome (GOLD analysis project Ga0123352, IMG submission 89700) | Labiotermes labralis P1 segment gut microbial communities from Petit-Saut dam, French Guiana - Lab288 P1 | ecosystem: Host-associated > Arthropoda: Insects > Digestive system > Gut ... | reverse complement strand
CCCTCCGGCTTCCCCACCAAGACCCTATACACCCCCCTCTCCTCACCCATACGCGCCACATGCCAAGCCCATCTCATTCTTCTCAATTTTATCACCCGCACAATATTGGGTGAGGAGTACAAATCATTTAGCTCCTCGTTATGCATTCTCCTCCATTCCCCTGTTACCTCGTCCCTCCTAGGTCCAAATATTCTCCTCAACACCATGTTCTTAAACACCCTCAGCTTCCTTTCCTCCTGCAATGTCAGTGACCAAGCCTCACACCCATACAAAGCAACAGGCAAAGTTATAGTTCTGTATATCTGTATCTTTAAATTTTTGGATAGCAACCTGGAAGACAAAAGGTTCTGCACCAAATGATAGCAAGCATTTCCTGACCTCAATCTTCTCTTAATTTCTTCCTCAATAGAATTTTGATCTGTTAAAGTTGTTCCCAAATATTGAAACTCTTCCACCCTCTCGAAGGTACTATTATCAAACCTCCCACTCTGAATTCGTCCTGCATTCTGATCTCGAGACATGACCATGTACAGTCATACCGGAATACAGTATGTAAGTATTCAAATACAGTAGATCACTGATTATCTGAAGTAATTAGAACCGAGGAAATTCTGTTAATTAAGGTGTTCGTATAATCAAGTATGCTTTAGTATATTATTATTGTCAAAGATTGTATTTGATTTAGGAAATCGTTTGTAAATGATAACCGGCAGATATTGAAATAATGCTGCATACAACTCCTGTGATACTTTAACTGGCTTGGTGATATTTCGGTATAGTAACCAATAATTTCAAAATACATAATAACTTTTTTTCACTGGAGGTGGTTCAGATGATAGACATACAAATAATTGTTACTCCACTGTAGTGGGAAATATGTGTTAATGAAAGTAAACTTGCGTGAGTGTTACCCTGGTGGATTGAATGTTCTTTTGTGTTATTCCTGTCATGAAAGTGAAACTTCAGAACCTAATTTTGATGGAATTTTTTTTTTTTTTTGTATTGTTGGTTATAAAATGGAACCTCACGGCCTAAAGCATGTGGGTGGTACAAAAGGCTGTTCTTGGTGGAATAGATTGTATTTTAAACAGTAAAGATTGTTCTATCACTAGACGTACACTTCAAGGCCTATAGTTTGTGAGTTATCTGTGTTTGTTTTTTCATATTGGATACTGTGATTTGAGTTTGTGTGGTAGTGTTGTGTTGGCAGTAGTGATCCAATATGGTCTCGGGTATGTATGATAAAATTATTGAAGGTGGAAACGAAGATGCATATTGTACTTACATTATGATATTTATTTAAATATATTGCTTGGAGAGTAAAGAAACAATAGTATTTTGAGATGTCGGTGAATGAAGATAGGGAATATGTTACATTTTGGAGGAGCAATAGTCATGTTTCTCCTCTTTATTAGTGTCTGACTGGACTTCAAATGATGTTTGGAAGTTGGCTGAATGTAAAGATGACAATCACTTTATCACCACCCACTTCTGATGATGTACTGTAGCATGGCATGTAGTTGGAAGTTCATTGTAGGCCAACTTTCAAGCATATGTGGAATTTTGATTTCAGTACAAACCTGCAAAATCGGTAGTGAAGAGGACAATGAAGGCTGGTGCACGGCGTTCTTTATATAAACTCAAGAGGCTGTTGAAAGCTAATAAGTACAGGACAGACCTCACTAAGGTATGTATGTCATGCCTGTTTGTAACTTGCATTGCTCCTAAAATCATTATCATGACATCTCTTGGTATATAATTATGCCTACTAGAAACCATGTTCATAGAAAGAGGGCTGTAAGTGTCCATATAATGTTACAGGTTTTTGTAAGGATGGTGTAGTGGTAGCATAATGTTGCAGGATTTTCATTGTAAGGTACCTGGTTTGACTTCTTCTTGTGATAGCTATATTGAAGGATGTGTGTTTGGAGGTGGTGGTGATTGTACTGAGTTATGATGCTTTGTAGTCTGGTAGGTGGTTAGTTTCTGCCCAGAAGGCGGAGACATTGTGTTCCTCTGAAATCTTTGTAAGTTGCTACCATATGGCATGGTATTGCGACTCAGCGGTTAACAGTATGGGTTTGCCAGGTCTCCAGGTGGTTACCTAGAGAATGCCTTTTAAATGGCACTCTTTCATATGCTGGTTAATCTCTGCAATGTTATTAACACTTAACAAAGTGAATTTAAATCCAGTTTTTAAAGGCTGAGTAGACAATTTTAATTACAGACAGATTATTATACCAACAAAATGCACTGTGTTTCAGTACATAGGTTTTACTTTGAAGCATCTTATTTCCAACATATTCCAATCTATTATGGATAACGTTCAGATAGAATCACATCACACCCATATGTGTGTGTGTGTGTGTGTATATATATATATATATATATATAACATTAAGTAAGATAAAATTGACTTGGAATTTTAAAATTACAACTGGTTATTTTATGACGATATCTGGAACCCCTTAAAATAGAAGAGGTTACATGAAGAATATTCCTCTTGAAGTAGAATGAGTAGGTTAGTAGTATGGGACTGTGCTCTGTAAATTAACATTAAAAATAATACTAGCAGTAGAAGAAGCAATAACATATACATTGTGTGAGCAATAAAATGATAGTTACAGTTGCTGTTTAAGTTTAATTATGGACCTTTAAAATATATGTAAGCTATCACAGAAACTGGTGGACAATATAATGAAATAAAATGCTGAGTTCAAAGTAGGTGAAGGAGATCTCAAAGTGGGTCATATTTTATGAAAGTAATATTCTGTACATGAAGACTAAAAATAAACTCTGAATTATTGCAAAAGAAGATTAGAAGCGAGTTCTGTGCATGGTTTCTTTTTTTAAAAGCATCTTACATGAAATGCATGCTGTTTCTGATGTTGGAATCCTCTCAACATAAGTTTTGTGTGCTATTCTTGAAGCAAGGACACACTGTTTCATTTGAGTGTTCAGATACGGCTATTTGTGTCACTGAAAAGATGCAGCTAAAGTAATTCGTAAACACTGCCTGGACTGCAGGAGTGCTGGGCAGTCACGTATTTCTGTAACACATCTGCTGGTATAGAGATAATATGTTCTGTCATTGTATGATGTTATCTTGCTGTTATTTATGTTCTGTATGTAACAGTGTCTTACAGTGCTGTAAGCTTCTAGGTTTTCACTGTCAGGATTTTTCAAGATTGTGGTCTCCTGGGATGTGACATCATGTAGTCTTATGGGTGGTGGTTAGCAGTATTTGTGACAAATGTGCTGTCTTTATCTCCAGGGATGGTCCTGACAGTGGAGGCATACCATTTTCCTAAAATGTTGCAACTTACATGACTGGACTGAATATCTTACTGTGCTGCAAGAAAACATTATAATTGGTTTGAATTTGTCTTGTATTACAGGCCGCTTTACGCAGAGCCAGTGCAGTTTTGAAGTCCCAGAGACCTCTACCAGTGAAGAAAGCACGTGCAAAGAAATCTGATTAAAACCTTGTTTACTTGTACAGCTTAATAAAGGTTCTTGGCTCATATTCTTTCAGTTGTCAGTCCTTAAAGCCCTGCATTCAGATATCCATCTTTCCAGGTTGTGAATGTAATGATGTGGGATAAATGAATACACGCAGTGTTGCATTGTCTATCACTCATCTGTTTTAAGAGTTTATTGGAGCTTTGATTTGCTGATAGTAAAGAAGAAAATGTCAGTTACTGAATGGATATTAAGGTGTAGAATTAATTGGATATTCTTTAAGGACAGGTAACCCAGTACTTTTTCTCAGGATTAGACTCTTAATAAAATCTATGATAGTATGGTGTATTATTTTCATCATGTGAAGTCTTCTTATTGGTGAAAATAAGAGAGATGATCTGGGTTATGATACTTGGCTTATTGGTGGTTACTTGCTACACAAACACTTTAGTTCCTGACTTAGCACTTTCTGTAATTTTATCAGCATTATCAGGACTTGTACATATGCTACTATGAGCAAATCTAATGTGGTATGTTAGTAGTTTTTTAACCTTTTTCAAGTCAGTTTATTAAATCTAATTTCTCTTCAGTACTGTCTAGTGCAAATTTTTCATTTGGATTGCACTAGATTTATGTTTTTTGTGCGGCTTTTGAAGTGGGACCAACATCAGCCATGTGATTGTACCAACCAATGAATCCATACATAACTGATGGTGTGACAGTGATATCACTCTGCTGGTCTCCAACACAACTGCAGTCACAGATCATGTATGCCAAATTGCATTAAACCAAAAATTATCACATGAATTTGAAAAATGGTGTAAATTTTCAAGTTGTGTTAATGTGAAATAGTGTAAAACGAGACCTGCCTGTATATCGGGCAGTTGTTTTGTACAATCATTGTACTCTTGACAATAGGCTGTTAAGGCCTGAAACATGTAGGGATTAGTGGCTTTTATAATATTATTGTAAATTAATACAATTTTGCGCATTTGTTGGTTTAAATTACGGTAATTTAATGTAATGCATGGAATGGGAAATGTGAAAAATTACTGATACATGATTAAGTTCTCTTGTTTATACCTCCATCAATGCTGTCTATTTTCATTTACAAATTTGTCTCCATGACTCATGTATTCAAACTGGTGTTGGACCAAACCTGTGCATCTTTTGTGCAGATTCAGACTTCCCTGAAGGAAAGAAAAATTTACAGAATACACACAGATGGTTTTAAACATACCTGATGTACAGTGACAGCATCTAGAAGTCATATAAACAAAAACCAGAAGGTGGAATGAGACTGATGCACTTTGTGTTCAATGTATTTGTAGTTTTTTTAACTCTAAAATGTTGTTTATTTTCTCAAATGATTACAATTTGAATGTTACTGCAGTTACAAGATTTGAAGTTTTTCACAGTGGTGAAACCATCTTGTATTGTGGTTTGTTGGCTACAAGTGATACATAACTGAAGACCACTATGCCTGTGGTTGGTATATGTTGGCATATACTGCATATGTTGGTGTTTGCAGCATTCCAGTAAGTTATTGTATGAATTTTGAGAGGTGTGTGAACATGGTTGATTCAGTTATTTTACAGTACCTATATAGTGTGTTGGGGTTATATAGTGTAAAAAGTTAAAAGATGAAACGTCATGGATTGGTACAGATGTGGAATGTTCAACTTTCTTTATTACGCAGTGCTTTATCACATGGAAAGATGAAATACCACAAACTGTGTGAACAATCGGGGTGTCATTAATGACGCTATGAACTGTATGGAGGGGCTAAGCAAGTACTAGAAGTTATATCATAATGTACTGTATTGTATGGTTGTGTTTAACTGCTTGTAGAAAGTCCTCAGCTGCAAATTTGGGATCACCAGAATGGAAGCTGGATTCATTTCTGACATTTTGTTGGTCACATGCTGCGGATGAAACTATACACTGGTAGCAGTGTAATTTTTTATTCCATCATAATAGTTGCTGAGGCAACAGGCCCTTGACAGTTTTCAGATAAATCCTAAATTTGTCTGGGAAAGACATCAACTTGAAAAACATAACAGGGTTCAATTGGTGTGGGTGCCAGGACATTGGATTGATGGCAACAAAGCAGCTGATCATTTAGCCAGGCAAGCCTCCACTTCCACTTACAGGACCTGAGCCTGCCCTTGGCATATGTGCAGAGGTTGCCAGGGGAGGGATCAGGAGCTGTACAAGTAGGAAACACAAGGAGTATTGGCAGCCTATTCATGGACAAAGGCAGGCTAAGGGCTTTCTTTAAAGACACTGCTAAAGAGCTGGGGAATTACTCAGCTTGAGCTGAAACCAGGTAAGAGCAATGACAGGTGTTGAGCATGAGCGACTCTTTTCACAGGGACTATACATGTTATGTAGCATTCAATTGGATTAATAACTTTAGTGTTCATATACACAAAACTTCACTGATTCACTTCAATTCATTTTAATTGATAAATGTAGCATTCAAATTTACATCTCCATTTCCAATGTCTTGAAATATACACACATTCTTTCCAATTCTAAACAAATGAACAATTCATTGCACATGTTGAAATTAATGTCCAGATTATAATAATGTTTCATTTCCAATGTCTTGAAATATACACACATTCTTTCCAATACTAAACAAATGAACAATTCATTGCACATGTTGAAATTAATGTCCAGATTATAATAATGTTTCAGTCACCTCTCAACAGGTCTACCTTTGGGCACATCACACAAAGAACTGTATGCTTGCTTACACCACAAGAAGATGGGAAGAATTCTTGTCCTAACAGAAATTTCTAGAAGCAGTTTCCCTTCCATCCTTAGTTTCATTGCCTGTACCCTTTTTGTCTTAATTTAAAACAGTTCATGTGTGTTACATATACGAATGTCAGTGGCTATAATTCTTTGTTTTCTTAGAGATACATTAAATTATGTGAGTGGGGAGTAGCATTCACTCATCCGTCAATAATGCAGCTTCTAGGCAGGGCTTAATTATTATGCTTGGGGCTCAAACCCTTGGATGATCTGTTACTCAGGTCCCTGTCATTTAAAGGCACATCTATCTAACCTGGGGCTGATAAGACAGTCCCAAGTATGATGCAAACAGCCACCTGAAATGGCCTCACATGGTCTTCGTGACTGAGGCACTAGCAGTATTAAGGTTCAGGCACCTGGGCCATCATTTCTTGAAACCAGGGGACCTTGCTAACATCTCTGTCAGCAATGTACTGCATTTGGTTGTGAGGATTCTGAACGCTGAAGCAAAGGGCTGCACAAAACGCCAGAAATGGTCAAGGTGCAAGGGTCACTGATGCCCACCCAACTACTGTACTCTAATGAGGTGACACATTGACTCTGCATCCACCCTATATGGTCCAAAACTGCCCAGAGTGCACTTGTTACAATGCCAAGTTCCACAAATCCATGCAAAAAGAATGGCTAAGATGATGGGAGGAGTGGTTTAACAGCTCTGATATGTGAAGGGTTAATTCATGGCCTCAGAGTAGCATCACTAATACAGCAGAATATTGGTGTTACATTCCAGTATATGTAAAGTTGCCTCAAACATTTTTTTTGCATTAACAGTGATAAGAGGTAGTGACCAAAGATCTGATGAACCTGACTTGGATTCTGAATAACAGATTCTTAGGTATTTTAATTCATTCTTTGGGAAGAACTCTCCATTCTGTTTTGGTACACATTGCTTTTTTCAAGAACATAGCTCCAATGTTACATGACTGTTGTCGAAAGTAACCATTCAAGATTTGTAAAACTTGGAAGTAATAACCATACCATCATAACTGGTAACTAGTTACTGATGTTCTGGAGGTTACACCCCTCATTTTCAGGGTAGTTCAGGAAGAGCAAGTTGCGTGGAAGAACACTGACAGGGAATGAGCAGGCTAGCTAATTGATGTATTAGACATTACCGACTTACCTTTATCTGTATGTATGTCTATCAAGAAGGCGAAGCCTGTTGAATTTTATCAATGCATCACACCGATAATCAGAACTGGACTTGTAGATATAACTACTGAAAGATCTGTCAGTTTGTGAAATTTCTGAGAAAATAACTTTTTTTGTGCCTACTATCTAAAAATGAGAACAGATATAGTGTACTTGGCATAATGAAGTGTCAAGATCAATATCTAGCACATGGGTACTCTAAGTAAAGTGACCAGGATGTAAAGGTGACCACTCACCTGAAGAATACATTGGTATGCACAGGGAAAATTTTACTTTTACCTTTGCATAATTAAAAACAGTATATTCCCAATCACTGCTTGGATTTCTATCTTGACATCTAATTTTAAGAAGTGGCACTTCTGTCAAAATTGTACATGCCTGATTCATAAATCCTTGAATTAAAATATTCTAATCAGGATATGAAGGAATTACACTTGCTCATTTAAAAGAAATATTATAAGGAAATACAATGATGGCTGCACTGAGTGAGGGTAAGATATTTAACTGTTCACTATTTGCATGACCTATTACAAATTACCATTCATGTCATATGGGTTCCAATTTATTTTGCAGTATAAATTGGAAATGTTCTCATTAAAATAATTTTATATTTAATTTCTATTTCATTGGCATCATTAAAGCACTCTGTGTATAGCACTCTGCTTTCTGCAATTACATGTACATGATGAAACCTATTGATACCAGATATCAGGAAGGATATTTGCATGTTCTGCTAACGTAACTGTTGCGACGGCTTGTGAAGCATCATCTAGAACAATTTCCACAACTCTTGTAGGAACCATGCTATCCACCAGCATGTCATCTGCAACTATAGTGCAAGCAACTCCTTCTTCAACTGGGTCTTTCCCTGTGTCATCCTCTGCTGTAACTGTCTCTAGTTTGAAATTCATTTGGTCTGGAACACAGTCATCTGCAACTTCCCAGATTGATGGTTGCTGGAGAGGTTTTGGGTCATCTCGGATTACCATTTTGAACTCACTCTGCTGGGGCTTAGAATGAAGCATCTCAAAGTCTCCATGGATCTTTGCAAGATGTGTTGCATACTTATGCCGAGTGGTGAAGCCACGTTTGCAGTTCTCACAATTGAATGGATACACGCCAGTGTGAAGGATAAGGTGGCGTTTGAGTGTTCCACCAACAGGGAATGTTAATGGGCAATGTGGACATTTGTATGGACGTTCACCAGTGTGAGTTCTCTTGTGAACTGCCAGCAAGGATGAATGCCGGAACATCCGGCCACAGAAACTGCACTTATAAGGATAGGGGTTGTCATGCCACTTACGGTGAATCCAGTACGTACTCTGGAAACTAAACTTGCGACCACACACATCACAGATGTACCGTTCCTCCTTGGTGTGCATGCTACGGTGCTCTTCCATCATCATGCGTGACATGAAGCCTCGGCCACAGTAATCACAGCAATACTTGTACTCACCAGTGTGTACAGCAATGTGGTGCCTCAAACCTGTCTTTGTTTTAAACACACGTTTACAAATGTCACACTCGAAACTGTCTTTTTGTCTTATGTGTCGGAGTTCATGATTTCTGAGAGTCTTTGATTTCACTATCTCTTTTCCACAGAATCGACAATGTGGATCCCTGTGAGTAGCCTCCTTGTGATCAATGAGTTGCTTCTCCTTCAGAAATGGCATACCACACTCATCACACCGAAAGGAAAATCTTTCTGGATGAATCTCCTCATGAGTTTTGTAAGCTTTCTTTGTACTGAATGTTTCACTGCAAAATGAACACTTGTACATCACCTTCTCCTTCTGATGTTTCACCTGCAAATGTTGCTGAAGAGTGTATCGGTCAGGGAATTGTCCATAACAGTATGGACACGTCATTTTTTCACAAAACTTCTCATGGGTTCTCAAATGAGCAGACAGTTTCTGGGCGTTTGTTAACACTTTATTGCAAATTTTGCAGTGGAATGATTTCAGTCTATGTTCTCTGAAGTGCCTCCTCAAATCAAACATTGCAGGGGTTCGATAACCACACATTGCACATACGTAAGTCTTCTTACTTTGAGCTGGAGCACGGGCACTATTACACAACTCACTGTCACTTGGCTGTTTCATGTCTGATATGTATGGAAGACACTCTACTGTAGGAGTCACATCAATCTGTTCCATCTTCATCTGTGTTTCCTGCAATAAACTGGGATATATTTCAACATTGACATCAGCAGAAAGTTTTTTTTCTCGCACCATATCAAAAATATCTAGAAAACCATCCTTTGCATTTCCATTTTCTTGACTTTGGCAGTGGTTATTCTGTATAGGTAAAACTTTTGGATTTTCATTATGCCCAATTAATGATGTTTCAGTGTACATATCGCTGTCTGTTATACTTTCACTTTGTTGCATATCAGTTAAATTTTCTTCAGTCTTACACTTGTCAGATGAATTAGGAACAGAAGCATCATTTTTATGGTCAATCAATATGGGTTTGTCATTCTGTGGATCATTACTGAGGTGCATCTGTGTTACTTTATGCAAATGCAGTTCATTACTGTTCATAAATTCCTCATGACACATATTGCATTTGTATATTGCTAGTGTCTTTTGGTTTGGTGTATCTTTTTTTTCTGAAGGAGTACTGGTTTCTGTCTCTGCATGTATCTTTTCAAACATGTCCTCAAGACTTTCATCCATTTCAACATATGGTTGTCGTCCTTCCGAATCAATAGAGTTAATATCATGTTCTGCTGAATCATCATCCATATTTACTTTTCCCATTTGTAGGAGCTGACTGGAATTTTGGGTGAAGAGTTCCTTACTGTCTTCTTCTTGTTTATGCATCTTGATATGTTCCATAAATAGAGATTCATTTACAAAAGTTAGTGAACATATGTGGCATGTATGAAATTCTATTTCATTTTCCCTGCACTCTTCAGATGGCTCTGCATTGGGCTGCTTCTCTGTTTTTGTGAATAAGCTATCCAGCTGCCCTTTATCAGAAACTGGTTTTATGACAGCATTTAATTTCTGGTCTGATAATTCTGGTATGTCATCTTTGATGTGGGATGTCTCTCTCTTCATTTCAGACATAAGATTATGCTCATATTCTAATACACCACTTTTCTTCTTTAGTTCTGTAGAACACAGCAGCTCTGATTTGTGGTCAAGCAGCCCTGATTTGTGGTCAAACATGTGATTTGTCAAATCCTCTTGGTGTTGGAATCTCTTCTTACAAACTTTACACTGAAAGAGTTTCAACATAATATGATTACGTACGTGTTTATCAAACACTTCTTTGTTGTTACACTGGTAATCACAAATATTACATTCATAATTTCCAAGCTCATGATGTGGAGAATTGTACAGTGTATCTTCACTGTCACTGACTAACAGTGCTTCCTCTTCATGGATTTTTGGGGCACCACTTCTGTAACCTAAATGCATCTTCATGTGCGATGTGAATTCCTTTTCATCACCAAAGTTCCTATTACAAAAATGGCATGTCCAATTTGAAAGATGTGCTTCCATGATATGATGTCTCACATATTTATGACTTTCAAACCTTTTCTCACACATAGTGCATTTGTAAGGCAACTTATTACATGAAAAAACATGAGGATGGAACAGAGCAAGTTCTGATGTTTTAAAATTACAAGTTCCACACTTGTACAGCTCTGGAGATGGAGACGAGTCTTTCTTTCGTATTAAGCTCTCTCTAGAAATACTGTGGCGTTCATCTAGAAGAATTTCAATGGTCCTATTGTTGTTCAGTGCTCCATGTGATGAATCAACCTCCGATTCACTCTCATGCGAGTCCTGTTAACGAGATACAAAACATAATTACACTTATCACAGTATAAGCCTGAACTGCACCAATTAGATTTATTTAAATGGGGCCCATTCAGCAAATATTTAGTCATGCCATTTTTTTAAATCCAAGGATGGCTACAGAACCTGCCTCCAAACTGTGGATACAATCTCGACTGCAGACTGGATACTGCCTAGGGAATGTTATAACATCAACAGCATACAAGCCGTAAAGAATAGGAAACGACAGTTTGTGAACTGTAAGATACTGATGGAAATACAGGGTGTCCCATGAGGAAAGGACCTAACTTCGGGAGAGTGTTCCTTAGGTCAAACTATACCGATATAACCCAAAACACCTATATCCAAAGTTCAATGGTTACGGAGATATTGTCCAGAGAAAAGTGTGGATGTCTTTTGTGTCTGCATACTGTACACTGTCCGTGACGTCATACTAGTCATATGCACTTGCCTCCAACGCGCTAATCCTGCAGTAGCCGTGGGGTGTGATAGACAATCAGTTGATTGCGGTTGAGGTGCTAATATATGTTTTGTGTTTGTGATTGCAAGACAGTGATTTGGTTAACTTTGAGGTACTAAATTGCCTTTTCTCTTTACACACGTTGAATATTGCGATATGCATTATGTTTACGGATATTGCGATGGTAATGCAAGTGCTGCTGTGAACGAATACCGACGCCGTTACCACGAAAGGAGAATTCCGTCTAACCGCGTATTTACGCGTGTTGAGCAGTCACTGCGTGACAATGGTTGTCTTCCGAGCTTTGCTTTGTATTCTGAAAGAGAGATTGTACGAACGATAAACGCGCGGGAGAACATTCTTGACATGGTGCAGAGAAGTCCACGTCTGTCCACTCATCGTATGGGCTCTCGTGTTGGATTATCAAGAATGAACGTGTGGCGAATGTTACACGAAGAGAATTTGTATCCGTACCATGATCAGAGGGTACAGCATTTGGAACCAGGCGACCATGCTAAACGTATGGATTT
>Ga0123352_10015234_pt1 | contig 12242 bp, 13 predicted proteins | sample TergutLab28metaG_FD_89700 | JGI IMG/M metagenome (GOLD analysis project Ga0123352, IMG submission 89700) | Labiotermes labralis P1 segment gut microbial communities from Petit-Saut dam, French Guiana - Lab288 P1 | ecosystem: Host-associated > Arthropoda: Insects > Digestive system > Gut ... | reverse complement strand
CTATCCGAGGTAAAACTCGGTGTGTTTTGCTACATTTTGACAGTTCAAAACGTTGTGTATGTCCTCTGTATACATTTCTATACGCTTTCAAAGTTGTAAAGCTCTTTTTGAAACACCCTGTATATATCTGGGTAATGCATACAGTTAACTGCACCTTTAACATGTGCTGAGAAATCTATGACTTATGTCCCATAAAATTATTTCATAATTTTATCTCTATTGGTTAAAACAATATTCATATATTTCATTATGCATGCACTGAAGTTTAAATAACCCACAAGTATAAAACCTCGTATGGGGGACATTCAATGACGATGAATCAAGATTAATATAATTCAACATTTTACACACAATTCCAGCTCAACAGGATTATAATATATGAACATTACACTTAATGCTCTGTAAAATTAAGATCCCAATTCACTTGTACATCGTAACCTGTCACTTACAAGCGTTCTCTGTTACTTATTTTTAAAGCCAGTGATGACAGCTTACAAGCTGAAACACAGCACGTAATTTGACAGTAAATATTTTCAAAATCTATGACTGTGATCGACAGACTCCTTCATTTACCTACTGTTATGCATCACAGTGGGATGCCTCAAGTTGAAACTGTAACAAAGTTGCAACAGTTGGCAACACAACTTCATTTAAAAATGATAAGCCAACTGAAAATCCCCTCAATCATTTCAGAATGACAAAGTCACCAACAGAAATAGCTTCATGTCGTTACAATTCTGCCAAGCAAATAGAATGCTGTAATATTCAATATCTTTAATTTCAAGTGCTGGGTTTTGAACAGCATCACACAGTAACAATATTAATCACCTGTCCACTTGATGCAAAAAATCTCAATCATTAATATACAAACCGTAAACACAGCATAAACCTTACAACATGATTTTTTTTTACTGCTAATATTCATTAAACAGACATTCACTTTCTACGAAACACAGAGACTTCACCCTCAAAAACACTGAAGAAACACTGGAAGTTTAATATGAACTAACATCTGGATAAGAACACAGTAATGGTATTTCCTAAAAAAATAACAATAATATAGGACAATCATGCACAAGGAGATTGAGAAATCAGCCTTCCCTGCCCTTAAAACAGTGAGAGAGGCAAGACATGCATGAGCAATCATATGACTACATTCTGATGTACAGATTACAATGATCAGAGAAGTAACCAGTTACCCACTATGGCTGCCTACAGTTAACAATAAAGGCCAACCGTATAAGAAAACTCTGTCCACAACCAAATTTTAACATACAGAAATTTCATTTACTTTGGACCGAAAGTGACTGTTCAGTGACACTATTAATTGAGGTTAATGCTGGCAAAGTTGCTGGTAGCTGGTTTGGTGATATTTGAGATATTGGGTGTCGCCATCTTAAAGCTGAAATCACTTCAGGCTTCAGACATGAATAAAATCAAGATCATCAGAAAGTCACACATCCCACCACTATTGCAACATTACAACCATAATGCCAACAGGAGTCCCAAGAAAGTTCTGTGAAAACCTGACAACTGCTTATCTCCGTGCCGCTGCAGAACTTGTAGTACCGGTAGTAGTGATGACTGCACAGCCTGCACTGAAGATGGACCAGAGAAAGAGACTGGGTTCAACTTGAGACACCAGGTATCGCAGGCGATCTAACAGTGCCTTGAGCCACGGAGTGACCTGCGATTCTGATACTGCGTCCTGTTGTTCCGGAGTTTCAGACAAGATTTTCATCTTGTGCAAATAGTCGAGCAGTGGTGCGTGATCACGTGAGAAAACGGGAAAGTATTCACCGACTTTCTCTCGTGTCCACCAAGGACCAGACCACCTGCAAAACAAGTGCATGGAAATAAATATCGTACACTAAAATTTCCAATAGCACTGTTCAAATACGTTTTAATATGTACGAAACGTGACGGACATCGATTGAGAGTCTAACAGATTAAAAAGTACAAACACAACAACCGTGAAATACTAAAAAATTAATAAATATTGGGGAAAAAAGTTAAAATATGGCAGCATGCAATCTCTGAAGGTATATCGGAAAAACTGGTTGTAATTAAAGATATCAGGAATATGGATATGTGTTAAGAACTGATAGCAATAGGACTCCTTCGTCCATGTCAAATAAGAGGGTAGCACATAAATAACCTCTCCAAGTCCAAGAACTGGGTGGAATGATCAAGTAAAGGACTATGTGAAAAGGACAGGTGGGGAAAAGATCAACAAGCGTACTAAGGAGAAATTATTTTGGAAAAGGGAGACGTATGAAAGACAAACACGCACAGGTAGAAATGTAGCTGAATGGATGATAACGATAATCACAGAGATACAGTGAAACCCCCTGAAGATACCCCTGCTTGTGATTTTATAATAGTTATGTATTAAAATTTCTCAAATTATTTAACACTTAAAAAGGATTTCCCATACAGAAAGCACGAGAAATTCACAACATAACTATTCTTTCGTTGATTGAATATGCTTTCACATCAAAATTTTAAGCAGTTTCACACTCATCCAAATTGTCACCAACATAGTTATAACTAACGGTCCGCTTCATAAAGATCAAATTCCACGGTTGCTCCCATCTCAGAACAGAAGTAAGATAAACAACTCAATGTTAATCCAAGGAAACATGTGGAAGAAAATAACACCACATTTTATGTTTACTTCAAATAGTGTGTGTGTGTGTGTGTGTGTATGCGCACACAAGCGCATGCATGGTTTTCTTCCTGCACAAGCATTTCTTACAAAACATGTTTGGCCTACAGACATCGAAACCCAGCATAAACTGTAACGTGTTCTCAAATGCAGAAAAGGAAGATATCATAAACACAGTACATACAATCCTCCTTGCCAAACAGTAATTCATAAACTTTGTATTTCTGTGTCAGCTTACAACTCAAAACAGTACTTGGTCTGCAAGTGAACAGCTGAGCTGGAAGAAGGTCTTATAATGAAATACAGTAGGGCATTCTGCCACAAATAGCCTCTTCATTTACTAACTGTGTTTGTAAAAAATCATGTGTAGTGCTCAACTTTGTGACATAGTCACTAAAAAGGTAAGATACGTGACGTGGTTTCAGGGTGAAAATAAATCATGCAAAGCAGAATTTATATGGTATAAAACTGCAGTACAAGAAATGTCAATTTCAATATAGAATTACCACAAAATATTTTCAGGGCTACCTTTCTCAGATGTTTTCCCACTTAATCATCTACATCAGAATTGATGGCCAGCATGATGTGCAGGAGACCAGAATTTAGATGACAGCTGCACACGGAGGCCAATAGCCATCATCTCTGACCATCACACTTCATGATTATTAAATATGGCTTTTGACACTCAAGTGTTAATAAACATAATTTGCTGAATTTTTCAAAAAATGTATTATAAGCGTTCCAGTGTGTCATTCGCCAGTGAATGAGCGTGAACCAATAAAGACTCCAGGTGCATATCACTGTGGCCAATTTGAAAGTGAGTGCTCTGACACGTGCCAAAGACTGTAGAAAGCAAGAAGTTTTTGGTCATAACAAACAGTTCAAATACTGAGATATGAACATCATTCATGCGGAATTCAAGCAAGCCAAAATGCTTGCTCCAATGTAACTAAACTGCACGCTACATGGCACACAATGCACATCCACAGCCAGGCTCATTCTGAACAGTATATGACTCACACAATACACAAGACATGCTGCCACAGCACCAACTCAAAGTAACGCTGTAAATTAGCAGCTTCGGTGGTCTAGGGGTAGCGTGCTGCCTTTAAGTACCCAAGTTCGCACGTTCAAACCCGGCCGAAGCTGTCAAGATCTTTCAGGGCGAAAAAATCCTCAGCACGCCTTCCTTCGGAAGGGAAGTAAAGCCGTGGGTCCCATGTCGCAGATTTGTGGCATGTAAAAGATCCCTGAATTGATGTGGAAGTCGCAATCTCAGGCAAAATTACTGGTTAATTCTCCCCCACATAGTTCCACCTTTCACTGCTAGGATCTCTCGCGTCGTTGTGGACGTGGGGGTACCTGGCAGCTAACGTGGGAACATCCAAACAGGCGGGGGGGATAGGGTGAGTACAATAAGCCTATAGGCTGCAGTACATCTGTGGCATTAGCCACAGGCCCTACTGAAGAAGAAGAAGAATGATGTAAATCACTGAGTGTTTTTAAACTGTAACTTCAGCAAGGAACAATGTATGCTCCCTGAGGATGATCATATGATCGAAATATGTAGGAGCGTTTTTAGTGTTTTAATGTGAATTTTAGATCATTATATGAATATATGTGCATTTGTTGGTGTATTAATTAAATAAACTGACATCCTAATTCAGACAAAAGTGGACTGAAGTAAACACAAATGATGTGAGTTCTGACATTGTCATACCAAAGGTGATATAGATCCAAGTCTTCAGAGATGTTGTACTGTGTCAGTTGGTAAATACCTACCATTCTTCTTGGACTCTTAACTTCCTTACCTCTGTGACCATGGTGAGAAGTGATAATGGTACAGGCTGGCTCTGATATACTTTGGCGGCTTAGTGGGAAATGGATTTCGTGGTGCATCAATCAGCTGGAGTACTTCTGGTTGACCTTGCAGCAGTCTGTATGCTAGACTCATTAGCCACGGATTTTGGTGATATGTTCCAAGTGCAGCAAACCACATCTGCCAGTCTAAACGTGGCTGATGAGGTGCTATAAAACAATAACAACAACAACAATAATAATAATAATAAACTGCAATTAGGCTGCCACCCGGTGGCAGTGGTTATTTTACATGTATACAAAATATGAAACTTGTTACTAATAAATTTAAGTCGGGAGGGCTACATGAGAAGCATGTAATAGCAACTTGGAATCTTGGGAACCATCTCAGCATTTGCTTATAGGCACAGGGAAACCAAGAAAAACCTGTGTCGAGGTGGCCGGTAAGAGGACCTTCCGAATACTGACTTCTAGCAAGCAGTCCAGCATCTAACGTAAAAACAGCAATACACACATAAGATGACAACAATACACACAAGACAACTACAACAAAACACACAAGACAACTAAAAACAATACACACAAGACATCTTAAAATACAACATGTACAAATGGTAAACAACACCACGGTCAGAAAGTACTGCATACAGTTTCCAGTATTTTCCCCCACACATACTGTACTTACGCTTTCACCCCAGCCCTTCATTTCTCACCACTTTACTACTCATATAAACTTTTCCCATAAAATCTTGCTTTTACCCCCTTCCCTACACTGCACTTCACTTCACAGAGACCAGTTAATCAAGGCAAGATACTGAATGCCATCTTGCTCCAACCCTAAATAATACTTCCTGCACAAGCTACTATAAAATCTTTGGTTTGCTGAATGTAACTTAACTGTTGGACTCTGTATGATGATGACTGATACATAGACACATAAGAATCTACTGCCACCTCAAGAACAATACCAAATAAACACATATGGATTCCCTGACACTGGGTTAGTCACAGAAAATGTGCAAAAGAAAAAAATGCCCATCACTGAGACAAAACAAAATTATTGTGAAAATCCATTGTGGTTCAGTTGTACCAGAACAAGGACAGATATCACCACCATCATCATCATCGTCGTTGTCACCATCATCACTGTACCATCCCATTTTCTCCACCCTCAGATACACATACTTGTTTTCATTTGTCCATTCACTGTCTCTTTTTGGACTCATTTAATAGATTTTCACATCAAATTATTAAAGTCTCCCATTCATTCATTATCAACATGCAGTAAAGAGATAAGGAAGCCAGGAAGTAAAACTTAACCTCCAAGGTTATTTCCACCACAAACCAGAGATACAGAGAGGCAACTGAAAGTCAGTCCATGAAAATGTGTAGCAGGTAATGATATATTTTCCGTGTTGGCATCTACTTACATTGCACATAGGGTCACATACTTTACAATGTGACTCAGCATGTGTTTAATGGAAGGTCTAGTGACTGTATTGTTGTACTTTAACACAATAATTTCACGTTATTCTGTGTGCACAGTTTACATACCCACTGTATTAGCGTGCGTACAATCTTCACCCTGTAAAGCCACTAATTTTTCCACACCCGTAATAAGCATGGCTATTAGAGCAAAACCCAGCACATCACACAAACTGCTCTGAGATCAAGGCAAGCTGAATATTACGAATGTGCTGGATGTTTGCTTAAAATCTGCCTTGCAGAAAGCCATTTAAGAAGTCTGTGTTTCTCTTCCAGCACAAAATGTGACACAGTACAATACAGTGAGATTGAACCAGGATGGAATAGTTCCGGCAAGAACAGGCTCTTCACCTACCAGTTGAGGTTGTAAAACAAAATCCCATCTTGCATCTAAGAATGTGTCAAAATTGCTGAAGAAGTTTAATCTTAGCAATTGACCAACTTACTGCACAAATTCTTGTTTTATAGTAAGTTTATTATATTCCTCTACACGTTTCGAGCACTGCTGTGCTTATCACCAGGAGGTCAAATTGTATTATACAGCATCTGGTATCGTAACACTCTGTAGGTGGCTGTCAGGTGCGCAGGTTGAGAGAGGACTAGTTGGAATGCATGGGATCCAATAATCCCATGCATTCCAACTAGTCCTCTCTCAACCTGCTCCATGCATTCCAAGTAGTCCTCTCTCAACCTGCGCACCAGATGGCCACCTACAGAGTGTGACGATACCAAATGCCGTATAATATAATTTGACCTCCTGATGATGAGCACACCAGTGCTCAAAACATGTAGAGGAATATAATAAACTTACTATAAAACAAGAATTTGTGCATTAAGTTGGTCAGTTGCTAGGATTATACTAAGATGCACGGTCAGCAAAACATAAAAAAAAAATTGCTGAAGACGGTTAAGAATTGAAAATGTACTTTGATGGTGAAAATGAATCACTTATTGCAGGATCTGAACTGATTAACACTCTATTAAACCATATGTCAATTTCAATACAGAAGTATAAAATAATATTGTTTTCAGGCTCATCTATTAAGATATTCTCTCTCTGAAGAGAGTTTTATAGCATATCTCTATGTATTCTTTTGCAGGTGTCCATCAATCTGCACCAGCACAGTAGTATCAAAATAACAAATTCTTAATGTTTACCCTCTGACACCCAACAATGCATACATGTAACATGATGTGTGATCTTATGTATATTGGACCGTGCATCATTGTGATAGTTGAAGAATAAGAGACCAACTTGATGTCACTAGTTATTAAGTTTTATTTCACTTCTTCTATGCTCAACATGTTCCAGACATTAATATATCCATCATCGGGAGCTTGCAACTTTTCTATTGTATCACCACATTGGTCGTGTGTTCTTGTTTCGATATGTGTTGGAGTTTTGGTGTGGCTGGGTTGGGGTGGTATCCATGTAGCAGGCTTCAGCTTCGAAACAAGAACACACGACCAGTGTGGTGATACAATAGAAAAGTCGCAAGCTCCTGATGATGGATGTATTAACGTCCGAAACATGTTGAGCATAGAAGAAGTGAAATAAAACATAATAACTAGTGACATCAAGTTGGTCTCTTATTCTTCAACTATGATGTGTGATGTTCAGAGTGCCAAATATAACACAATTATACCTGCTCATATGCAGCCCCCATTCAAATATCAGTATACTGCAGATCATTTCACACATTCAATTTTGCACCAGAAGTTAAACCTTGCAAATGAACTGCTGCAGTGGACCAATGACTCATCTCCCTTGGACTTCATGAAGGACACTACATGATTTGTTGCCATACAACAATTAAGCACTAAAGATGCAGAACACACAAGCCATATATACAGCAAGTGAAATAATATGTTTAGCAGGACTCACACAGAACTAATACAACCTCAGTGAAACCAGCAATGTTGAAAAAAAAAAAGCACACACAGAACACATGAAAGCTAAAACACTTGGTAAAGCTAAAGTCCCTGTACCATAAACTGTGCGGCAAGTGCACACACAGTTCCAATGATTCTCAGTTTTTTATATTAGATGGAGGTGAACAATCAGCTTAATGACGCACCTGGCCTTACCCCCAAGGAAAGACGGCTGGCAGCAATGCAACAGGAAGCTGGTTGGGTTCCAAAGCTAGTCTGGATGTGGTGGTGGGGAGAAAAATATCAGCCTCCCACCACTGCCAACAGGAACTGAATTCAAATTCTCCAGTCACCCAACCTGTACTTTACTGCCTATACTGAGTTAAGCAACGATGTGTGTTTCACACACTGTCCACACTAAAATTAGAGCTGCTAACTTTCGGTGTTGTTAAGTAAGTTTACAATTACCCACACAAAATATTACTTGCCTGTTATGACACGTAGTGAAGAAAACATGGTAAAAAAGAAACAGAGATGTAAGTATATTTCAAGAAATACAGAAAATTCTTGTAGGATAATATAAAAACAGAAATAATAAAATCTGACAAGATACGGCAGTAAAAACCCTAAAAGAAAAGGTGATTCTGCACTAACTGTACGAGCCTTGTAAGTTTAAAAGAAAAAAACCAGCAGGAGACTGATAAGAAGGAAAACAGATAAGGTGAAAGAATATCTACAAAACAGAAGAAAAAGAGTGCATTCAGGTAAAAGAGCTAGTATGAAGAATGGAGTCAGCCATACTGCTAGACATATCAACTGGAAAGTACATCTTCACCCCCCACATATACCTAGAACTAACCAACAAATGGCAGAGATGAGTTGACATTCCCAGGCTTGTACAGGAAGTTGTATTCAAGCCACGGTCCAGTCAGTTGATTGCTGCCCTCCAAAATAACTTCTGGGCGTCCTCCAACACCTGTCATCCTTCGGAAGAGGCCATACGAATTGGTCAGCTGCAGATGGTCGAGGCGTGAGTGCCAATGGCGCACGAGAGGAATTACAGTACTGTTAGCAGCAGGATGAAGGGTAGAGTAGGGTACCTGAAAATGAACAGCGCAACATTCAACTGTTTCTATGCACAGGTATAGTACTATACATTGACAGCACAGTCCATATCATTATACACAACTTGAGGAAGGTAACAAAATAACAGAAAATCTAACATAATTTCCTCTGTAAGGAATGGCAGGTTTATGATTCTCTGTTAACTTAGGGTAAGGATGAGGGGGCTGGAGAGAGGGAGAGACAGAGACAGAGAAGTTTAGGAAACTTCATATCAATGTTATGCCACTGGAACCGAATCCCTTTAATAATTTTCAGTTCTGTTCTCAAAGCAACAAAATTCGACACTTAATAGCTTGAATGGATTATTCTCAATGCCACCTAGTAGAAAGACAGACACAGGCTTTGCTGAGATGATGATGATGATGTCTATTCAGTGTATGTTCTAACAAACTCTACTGAACTGCAAGCTACAGGACACTTGAGTGTCATTCATCGAAATCAGAATCAACTGAAGTCATGGTACCTGAAAATTACTAAGCCCACCACTAGACTCTCTTGCAAGTCAGTGAATGCAGTCAAAACCATCAAACCCAACCATTTTAAGATATCATTCCTTCACTTTGCCTCTACCCTTCATGCAGCTTCTTCTCCAGAAGCTGTATGACCACAATTTTGTAAGGATTTCTCATATCCCCTCTGTGCATTATAAAGGTAAAGCAGTCCCGTTACAGGCCTGGAGGGGCCCAGAGGATTCCAGGAAGTTAGGATTCCCAGATTTCATGACAACGGCACAGGATGGTGGTAAGGTTGTCAGCCTTACGCACTGGCCACCTTTACCCACCAGGAAATGCTCTTGGTACTCATTTCTGTTACAGTCTGAGTCGACCCCAGGGTCATTGTGCGATCGGAAGGATTTTATGTCAATGAAAAATTCCAATGACACCAGCTGGGATCGAACCAGCGACCTTCCAATTTGTAGCACAGCACCTTAACCACTGTGCCACCGCGGCCCCCTCTGTGCATTTTACGTGATCCAATTAACTCACCCTAAATTTGATCACCTGAACAACACTGGATAACCAGCAGGGTAAATTATGGAATTCATTACACATGCACAAAGGTGCTTCCACTTACAGCACAACCCACTTTTAAGATTTGTATGGAGGGGCAAACTTTTTGTACCACAAATCAGGAAAGGTTTTAAATGGGGGTCACGCCAAAATTGAACAAAAAATTACTACTGTGGTTACAAGAATATTATATACACTCTGAATCCAAACCTAATAATATTTTCCATCAAGCCATTTTATATGCACATTTTTACGTTTATTTTATGAATCCATTCTGTCAGTGTGGTGTATAATGACCAATCACAACATAACATAAAATGACCATTTATGATCAACCAACATCAGTATTGAGTTAGAGTCATGCTTATATGCATATGACTTTCACAAAGAGTTCTGGTTAGGGCCACAAAAGTAAACCTAAAATGCAGCGAAATATTAAATGAAAAATCCAACTAGATGCAACGGTATGCAGTCCGATTTATTTTACCACAAAATCACTCTACGTATTTTGGGTGTCTACCGCACCCATCATCAGGAGTAGTAAAAACTGTAACTGCAGCCTCCGGTACAGGCCATAATATCGGTACGGCTACTTCCCTCCAACGTGGCCAGATCGGGACTCCCGATCTGGCCACGTTGGAGGGACATAGCTGTACCGATATTATGACCTGTACCGGAGGCTGCGTTTACAGTTTTTACTACTCTTGATGATGGGTGCGGTGGACACCCGAAAAACGTAGAGTGATTTTGCAGTAAAATAAATCCGACTGCATACTGTTGCATCTAGTTGGATTTTCATATCATACTGAATTATGATGCATGGAACCATGAGCTTAAAAAAAAATGCAGGGAAATCTTAAATGAGAAAAGCTAAAATTGAGATTTTACTGTATTTGGAGCAACACTTACAATGCTGATGCCAAAGATAAAGGCTGCAACTGCAGTATAAAACAGAGTAGACAACACTGTTGATATCTTGCTGAAGGTTCCAGGAACATCCACAATGGACATTGTCAAAGCTTCAAGAACTATCAGGGCCAGTGAACCGAGACCTAGGTACACAGTGCCAGGAACCACGCGTGACAGTATCCAGTCAAACTCCTGCTTAGTGAATGCTGTAAATACAGAAAAATGGTTTGCATGAATCCACTGAATATTTAGTCCACAACCCAATCACACAACTCCATCATGGATTAGATCAATTCCTTAATTTTTTTATAATGCTGTATCAATTAGTCAAGCTAGCTCATTCAGAATATATAATGTGGCTATGGGCTGAATGGCTTGGATTTCATTACTAGCAGGGGAACATTTACTCTGCATCCAGCCATGGAAAGTCAGGGATGAAGACTAAACGATAGACCAAGAAAGCGGTAACATGCTGCTGGTCTGGTTAACTGCAGTATGTAGAATAACAGCAGAATAACTGGCAGACAAAACCAAACTAAACTCAGAGGAAAACCTGCTACATTGTTGCTTCTCCCGCCAGAATCTCAAATGAAGTCACCTTGCACTGAGACTAAGGCTCCGCGCTTGGAAGTCAGCAGTGACAACCTGAGCTATGACACTGCCCTCCAAATGGGTTTGAGAACATCTTCTATGCCAGTACATCTTGACTAGTTCTGGAACCCAGCCAGCTCCTTATCTAACCCAGCCACCTCCATATCTAACCATTACTACCAGTTTTTTCCCCCCATGGTTAAATAGTTACCACCTTCTGCCCATTATTAAGATCTAAAATATGCAACATTTATATAATTACACACACGCACATATACATACATACAAACATACACAGTGCAATTCTAAAAGCACTGCTGCCACCTTTAAAGAGGATTTCGAAACAAACACAACACTAACTACACCTGACACTGACTTGTGACAATGTCCAACACTTCGTCATTGATTTAACTGCCATGTGTCACAGTGTGTTGACTGCAGAGCCTCTACAAGCTAATTCACGTTACTTTTCGATTCACCTCTGTGTGTGTGTGTGTGTGTGTGTGTGTGTGTGTGTGTGTGAGAGAGAGAGAGAGAGAGAGAGAGGGAGAGAAAGAGAGAGAGAGAGACAAGACCACCTCGCCACACAAAGAAAAATGGTGGGACAATCACAAGGGACAAATGTGGAGTGTCCGAGTGTACTCGCGTTCTGTTGTTGCCACACCCAGACCACTCCTGAAAGTAACTCAGCTTCTTGGTAGATAAGTGGCAGAGTCTGAAAAGAACAACAACCAACACCACATAGTGTCTAATTATAGGTATGT
>Ga0123352_10015230_pt1 | contig 12243 bp, 7 predicted proteins | sample TergutLab28metaG_FD_89700 | JGI IMG/M metagenome (GOLD analysis project Ga0123352, IMG submission 89700) | Labiotermes labralis P1 segment gut microbial communities from Petit-Saut dam, French Guiana - Lab288 P1 | ecosystem: Host-associated > Arthropoda: Insects > Digestive system > Gut ... | reverse complement strand
CACTCGCAGTTCTGCCAACATACGGAACGGAATGTGTTGGTCAGTGGCACTCGCAGTTATGCCAACATAAGGAACGGAAGGTGTTGGTCTGTGGCACTCGCAGTTATGCCAACATACGGAACGAAAGGTGTTGGTCAGTGGCAATCGCAATTCTGCCAACATACGGAACGGTAGGTGTTGGTCAGTGGCACTCGCAGTTATGCCAACATACGGAACGAAAGGTGTTGGTTAGCGGCAGTCGCAGTTATGCCAGCATACGGAACGGAAGGTTTTAGTTTGTGGCACCCGCAATTCTGCCAACATAAGGAAGGGCAGGTGTCCGTCAGTGGCATCCGCAGGTTTGCCAACATACGGAACGGAAGGTGTTGGTTTGTGGCACCCGCAGTTATGCCAACATACGGAACGGAACGGGAGGCGTTCTTCAGTGGCACTCGCAGTTCTGCCAACATAAGGAACGGAAGGTGTTTGTCAGTGGTACCCTCAGTTCTGCCAACATGCGGCACGGAAAATGTCGGTCAGTGGCGCCCGCAATTCTGCCAACATACCGAACAGAAGCCTACCGAATACATATCTAGGTCGATGAAACTACCGCTTAGTAACCGAGAAGATTTGTAGATAAAATTATCACTGCTCCACATTACAGATTTCGTGTGTCTCGTCTCGTGCTTGGCGTACATTATTTATTCATCGCTTCTTCCCCTTGCCAATTCATACATAAATTTCCTTCCCTCCACGCCAGTTTTTATAAAACGCTGGCACTCTAACGTAAAGTGAATTTTTTTTTTTCCTGTTAGACGGGATTCCGTTGATTGCAACAGAAAGTTACGTCATGAAGCATGACGTCATGAGCCCCATTTTAGTTGAAGGAATGCTGTGTGACGTCTAAGATTATACGGTGATATCCACAGCTTTGATACTTTGAAATCACTTAAATTGCTTTCTGTCACATTCAATTATTTGTTGGAATGGAAACTCAAGCTAGCAAAAGTGACGTCAGATCTATTTCCTCTCGTAACCATCTAGCCCGTTACTAAACCTTCCGTCCGGGGAAGTTTAGAACGCACCAATTCTTTTAGAACAAATACGTTTCGAACACCTTCATACATAACCTGTCAGAAAATAAAATTCACAGGAGGTTTACAATTATTAATCTTAAACAACAAACAACTTTTTTAATTTATAAATATCATGTCATTTTACACCTCAGAGTATTCCGAATACAGACCACTGGGTTTGACAGTGTGTAATATTGTAAGTTGGCGCCAAAGTTTCTGAGGAACGCCCTCCTTCCATTTTCAGAGTTGAAAGAAATGAGTTCGTGTAGACGCCAAAATGATTGGTGAACAACCAATCTCAAGGCTGACCAAGGGATGTCGACTTGCATTTCGCAAAGTCGAGTCCTTCGTTCCGTTCAGCCATTCTTACAAACGCAATGCGAATTAGCTGCGAGCAGGGAACCGTGCAAATATAATTTAATTGTGCATATGTAGCAGTTTTCTTGTCCTGGCTGAGGGCCTTGCGTTGTTGTAATAAAGATGTCACTACAAATGGTCAGATGTCCTTTAAAGAGAAAGAATTTGGTTGGATATGATGCAGGGGTTTGAACTCAGAGAAGATCGGGCGCCCAGGTTAAGGACCATGGCGACGTGGGCGATTCTGATTTTGATAGAGGAACTGAAGTGCTTACGCCATCTTTTAATTCTAATCTGGCATTCACTGTGCAACAGAGTTACATCGTGGAAACTTTCAGTGAGGGGTACCAGAGCAGTGCTAGGCAGAGTTAGTTGAATTTGGCCACCTATTCATGAGAGCCAGCTGATTAATATCGAGTCAAAGTCACGTTATGTCTGATGCTCAGTCATACAGTCATGCGGTTAGTCAGGCAGTCCAGTCCTGATATGTAAACCTTCATGGAGCTCTTAATCAGATTGTAGTCTATTTACTGAACAGTACGGTCTGTCAGTCTTGGGGCGGGACCTTTCATGTGAGTGGGGCTCTGTCCTTTGTGATAAATCACCGTCTTCAAGTGATTAGGGCACTATGTGGTTGGAGGACGTAGGTGGGTTGCAAGGAATGTAGCCGAACAGAATCCTGATAATGGGGAGCGTGATAAGTCCTCTTCGCGTTATATGGAATGTGATACAGCCCTGTTCGGGATCGTGGAGAAGAAGATATAGTACTCTCTGCTCCATGGAGAAGGTGATACACCCTGTCCGGTCCATGGGGAAAGTGGTAGAGTCTTATATAGTCCATAGGAAAAGTGATAAACCATGGCTGGACCATGGGAAAACTTGATGGATTCGTGTCTAATCCATAGGGAAACTGATACACCCTGGCTGGACCATGGGAAAGGTGATAAAGTCCGGTCCGCCCCATGGGGAAGGTGGTGCAGTCTGTTCGGCCCAGTAGGAACCGTAACACCATATAATGTACTTCCCCTTTCATAGCCAACAGAATCCGAGAGTGCATTACTGTGGTTGCAACTCAGCACTAGTATGCACATTCAAACGGATGGGTCGACTCCTCATGATCACATTCAGTTTGGTTTACAGTCGTGCGTGTTACATGAATTAACTTTTGTACGACTACCGCTGTCTTTCAGTGTTAGGACAGTGTCAAGTGTATACCGCGAATCCTATTCGTATCACCCGGTACCTGAAGTCACTCGTATCGTGTTATCGTGTTGTGAGCTGCAGATAATATAAATATTGACTTAACAGCAATTTCCTGCAACATTTGCAAGCGAGTAGCTGTGTGGCGGGCTATCTTCACTCTTCACAGGCGGGTTGATAATGAGAGGATTCGGAGTCTGCTAAGAGGGAGATTCTGAAAGAGGCGGAATTCTGGCCTGGAGTCTCCACGGCGAGAAATTGAGGTCTGGTCTAGAATCTACTGGGCGAGAGATTGAAGTCCAGCCTGGCGTCTACATGGCGAGAAATGGAAGTCTGTTCTCAAGTCTGCATGGCGAGAAATTTAAGTCTGGTCTTGAGTCTTGAGTCTACACGGCGAGGAATTGAAGTCTGGTCTAGAATCTACAGGGCGAGAATTTGAAGTCCAGCCTGGAGTCTACATGGCGGGAAATGGAAATCTGGTCTCAAGGCTACACGGCGAGAAAATGAAGTCTGGTCTTGAGTCTACACGGAAAGAAATAGAAGTCTGGTCTCGAGTCTACACGGCCAGACAGAATCTTACGTTTGACCAGGAGTCTGCATGGACAGGAAACTTGTAACCGGCCGTCAACTGAGAGAAACTGAGAGCCACTTAGAGACACAGAATTCTAGCTGGGGAATCGCGCTCAGAGAAATTTGATGGGAGAGCAAATGTGCCACAACTATTGGTCGTTCGTCTTTAATGGCCAAGCGTGCGTTTGTAGTATTTATTAATTTGTTTGCTTCTGGCCTGTGTAACTGCTAACCCTTACAGCCTAGTGGTCACTACATGTGTCTCCGCGTTTAACACTGAAAACTATGAATTTTGACGCAGCAGTATCTCTATGCACTTCACCTGGGTCTCACAATTAAATAGACAAAATTTTCCTACACAGTGTTAACTGATCGGTCTTTATAATGAAAACAAACTGTGCTTCCTGTGACGTACGAACTGAATATTAAATATATCGCGGATTTTATTTAGTCTACCAAATAGTTAATTCTCGTATGAAACTTCCGGCTAATGTAATGGTCTTCGCAAGAACAAATTAATTTCTAAACCAGCAGAGAAAATACACTTACTCGGTAATGTCTGTGCCCTGTGGAGTTAGAGAGAATTCTTTGTTACGTCATTGTGAAAGAGGCATTGTTGTTGGCAGTAGTTTATATTTATTTCGATGGGTAATGCAGCCCTCTTTGTTTATCACGATGTCAGCCCCGGCGAGGTTAGCAAGCTGTCTTGCCGGAAATCTTCAACTTTGTGTGGTACATGTTTGTGGCATTGTCAGCTCATGTCATGTCCGCATGCATGTAATGAGTAACAGCGCCATTCTGTATATGTAACTTCAGCTCCAATGTCTGAATAGCCACGTTTTCCAGTTGCAAAGTCAGAGGGCTTTAGATAAAGGACGTGTATTGCCAGAAGTGACACATAGTGCCTGCAAGTCTCGATTCCCACTTTGGATACCCGCACGGTACAGTCAAGATCAAGGGAAATATCGCAGTCTGCATTTAAAGGCATCTGTTCATAACCGCATCGAGCCCTGGCCGGGGTCGTTCTGAAACACTTAGAGATACCTGACCGTCTCTTGGCTGGAACGTGGCGGTTCCTGTACTCTGAACTGGACACAACGGGACTAGCACTTGTATACAAGTGGCATCACTCAGAGAACGCCCTTGGACCCTGTCACATGCCAATTGAATCCACTCCATTGTTACATCGCATTATCTTTAGATAAATTTTAATATTATCAAGTTCAGTGCCATTAATGGATCAATTAATCGAGGTGCAAAGCCTCCACTTCGGCTCTCATGGCTGCCCTCATTCTCTGAATAAACGGTACATAGACGCACATACATACATACACACATACATACATACATGAGAGACGACAATCAAATTCCTCTCTTATAATTACATTAAGTGTGGGGCTAATTTGTTAAGTGCGTCGTTTGCTGATTTAACGCATTTCTTTACCACAGTCTTGAAAGATTTGTTGGGGATTTAAGATTGACGGAAAATTTTCTCTGAGATTTTCAGATAAAGTGTCAACAGAAGTTATTTGTAGCAAATTCTGTAAATTTTGAAAATGGGGGGGGGGTTTCGACACCTGTAAGGCTGATTGATATCAAATTGACTTTAAAGACCTGATACTGGGGAGGATGTGTGGGCGAGTGTCCTACCGTGCAGGTAGCAAATGCAGCCCGGACAATTCCATTTGATAAGCCGGTAGCCTTTGTTGTTAGTTACAAGTTGGGAGGTGCCTTTATGGTCAGAGTTCACGCAACAACCTGCCACCTAATAGCCAGTGAAATGAAAATGTTATCGATTCTGCCCCGGGCCACATGCCGACCACAGTGCGCAGTGGCTAAGAAGTCCCATCAGTCTGCGTGACGCTGATGGTGTGCACACACGCCAGCACGCGCCCCTCGCTTCGAATTTCACATCATTCGCGGATTTATGAATTCTTTCCTGCGGGCTTAGGTAGCTCAGTCGGTACAGCGACTCGCTACGGGCTGGACGGTCCGTAGATCGAATTCCCGTTCCGCATCCGTCCAGAACGGCTCTGGGGCTCACCCAGGCTCCTGTACAGTGGGTACAGGTTCTCTTTCTCGTGGTCATAGAGACCGAAACTTGTCTACCACCCTCCCCGATATAGCGCCGAGATTAAAGAGAGAATATGACAGGATATAGGGCAACCTTTACATTTACCTTATGAATTCTTTCTTCTGTTGCTGCCCATCACACGCCGCCAGACTGCTCTGTAGTGGTCTAACCCTGTAGCGGTCAAAAAGCACCTTTGTATTTTCTTTGTTTCTTTCTTTCCTTTTTTATGTCCTTCTCTTTTTCTTTAACTCTCCTTACCCACACTTCTCAATCCCTCTTTTTTCACACTTAGGCTATAATTCTTATCATTTTTCTTTATTTCCCTCACATTTCCTTCGTTCGTTTTTTTTTCTGTTCATAGCCTATACATTTTATTCGTTCTTTGTTATTCCACGACCGTTTATCTGTCTTCTCTTTCAGGATTCAGATCCTCTGCGGTGTGACGCTGTGACATTGGTTAGTGGGTCCCGCCATTTACTATATCCCAATGCCGTGAACCAGTCCCTACAGCACAACATGGCGACCATGAACGCCTCAACCTTACGTAAAACGAAGCACAGGACTTCAATACGCTCGTTGTGTTATAATTCTTGCTTCTTCTTTGTATTGCTTTATTATTTTCTTTCTGAAAGCAGCATTTATTCTGGGAGATTAATGTAACATAGAACACGAGCCGTATTTTAAGTGAGGTTCCCCCAAAAACAAAAATTGTCCTGTTTATCTTGTCCCCGACCAGAGCAGCTGTATTACACATAACGCCTGAATCTCCCCGACAGATCCTGTGATACCTACCGTGCTCAGGCACACGATACAGCAAACAGACACTGTCTGGTGGTGTTGGATGTGCGCTTCGCAGTGTATTCAAGGGGTTCAAGGTTCTGCTCTCGACCCCGACAGTTGTCATTGTATTACCCCAATCCACTAACCAAATACTGCAGCAGTATCCTTAGCTAGAACAGCACTTCATTCTACACGCTTCCCGGTTTACCACCCAACAACTTTCTGTCATTATAGTGTGCAAAAAGACGCGGAAGTCACAAACTTTCTTTTAAGTTCAATAATTATTCGTCCGCAGATCCCAAGTGGCCGCGCGGTCTGAAGCGTGGGTCTGCGGCCGTTCGCTTGCTGGGATTGAGGGTTCGAATCCAGCCGGAAGCCTAGATTTCTCTTTGTTGTGAGTGTTGTGTGTTGTCAGGTAGAGGTCTGTTTGTGGGGCCGATCACTCGTCCAGAGCAGTCCTACCCCGTGTGGTGTCTCTGAATGTTATCGTGAATCCTCGATAATGAGGAGGCCCTGGCCCACTAGGGGCTGTTGAGCCATGGTAAGAAAGAAGATTTTACGTCCAATGGTCCGTAGACATCAACATACGCACACAATAAAATTGTAAGTTTTCCATAAACATGAACTCTTCTACATGTTTCGACGTTAAATCTCCATCCTCAGGGAGATACCATAAAGATAAGCGGTGGGACATCAGGGAATTTTATTCAAGAGTAAGTCGGAATTTGGTGGGGAAACCTGAGGGAAAGAGACTACTTGGAAAACCCAGGCATAGATGGGAGGATAATATTAAGATGAATCTTGAAGAAGTGGAATGGGGGACATGGACCAGATTGATCTGGCTTAGGATAGGGACAGGTGGTGGGCACTTGTGATTGCGGTAATGAACTTTCGGGTTCCATAAAATGTGGGGAAATTCTTGACTAGCTGCAAACCAGTTAGCGTCTCAATAAGGACTCTGCTCCATGGAGTAAGTAAGAAAGTAAATAAGTAAGTCGGCAGCACGTTGTCCTTGCTATCCACGTTTTTATCTTTTTAACTACCATAATTTGGCTTTATTTGTAACACCGTATTTGTAGATGGAAAGTGTTGGTTTTCCGTGCCATTGCCTTTGTATTATGTCTCCCAGAGGATGGCGATTTATCGCCGAAATATGTAGCAGAGTTAATGTATGTGGATGACAGATGATTCTACTTAAATTGCGCGCGTTTGTTGGTGTACGTGCAGGTGCATGATTATCTTCTCCTACGTACAAAAATATTAATGACCTAAACTTCAAATTCCTGACAAAATTAATATTCAAATTCTGCCTGCTGCATCGCGACTCCGTTTAGTTTGGTAGATACGTACCAGCTATTCGGAGGAAATCCCCCCTCCCCCCCCCCCAGAAGGTGGAGGCAGCTGGCCCACAAATTGTATCTGTGCGCCCATTTCCACGACGTCGCGTCCCTGAACACAACATGACAATCAGTTTTTAGGCGATACACAATTTAGAGACAAGAAGCAGGTCCGACGGATGGACATGTTATGGCTCAGATTACAACGTAATAGGGTTCACTTTTGTATCAGGAAAGGACCTTGACATTTCTTTTAAGGGAAGTAATCCTAATTTTATTTTTTTGTCTTAACGTTATCAGTTATCATGTGGTCATTGTGGGAGGGTTTGGGCTTACCAGCTCCTTTTTCACCCTCACAGGTCGTTTAAGTGTGTGAGCAGTTTACAAGCATTTGGTTATTTTTTTTTTGGAGGAGTTGGCATTCCTGAATCGATGCTAGTGACATCTATGCAATGAACGTAAGTTTAGAACAGTTGAATGTGCGATGTGGAAAAAACGAGATTGTTTATCTGTGATATATTTTGTAACTGGTTTATAAATAGCTTCATCTTACCTGTGTCAAAGTGTATGTGTTGTAATTAACAGGGATGTACTAAGATCTGTATCATATTACTGTCAAAGAAAAGTCTGTAATATGCACGATGACAATGCTTACTAGTGACAAAACAGTGGCCGGTGGTTGTGTCCGGTCCTGATGTGTTTGTACGTTTAGGAACTGCAGTTACTAAGTAGACATAGTAGCTGTGGTATGGTGTGGATTATCATGCTATCGGGGGTTTGATTCTCTGCCGGAGCAAGGTGTCGCGCTGCTCAAAAGTGTCCTGGTAGTTTCAGGGGCCCACTTAGCGCGCTGTTCCGTTTATAAAGGGGACTTTTCTCAGATACAAGCAGGCCGATACATTAAGGTAATTTGCAGTCTCTCTCTGATTCAAGGGTTAAGAATTCATGGATCTGTACCCCCCCCTCCCCATTATGCTTCATGATGAGCTGGTAATTAAGCACCGAGCAACTTGACCTATACCGCAGGCCTGTATCCGTGTGTGCAGACAGAATCGTAAATATCCGCAATATTTACAATACGGGTAGCCTGTAACTAGCTACATGGAGCTGAGTCCTTCAGTAAAGCTATCTCTTCTTCAGCTAGTCAAGCAATTTCTCGCCTTACATGCAACCCGAAGGTTCATTACCGTCTTCACAACATCCTGCCACCTGTCCCTGTCCTGACCAAAATGAATACAGTTTACGCTCTTCAATCTTATTTATTTTAGATCCATTTTAATAATATTCTCCCATCTAAACATAGGTCTTCCGAGTCATTTATTTAGTTCAAGTTTTCCTACCAAAATCTCGTATAAATTTTTAATCTTCCCTACACTTCCGCCATGCTCCGTGTATCTCACCATCCCCGATGAACTGATTATTCGAAAGGAAGTGACTGAAAGATAAATAAACGTTAAGAATAGGGGAGGCGAAAAAGTGAGTCGGAAGTTGAGCAGATGGAATTATTAGGGGTGGAAACGCATGAATTTGAACAGGAAGAATAGGCTGTGACACTTGTTTGAGGTAGAGTTGAACAATACGCTGTAACATGTGTAAATAAAGGTCTTTGTGTGTACCAGGCTAGTGCAGACCAGGGCATATGATCGTGTAGTAAATCTTGTTGCGTGCACTTACCAACGTCCCCTCACCTCCCAATCCCTCCACCAACCCCCAGCAGCTGAAATTATTATCTAGAAGCCGCCGCCGCTCGATCTGGCACAGCAAAGGGCAAAGGTCAGTGTCTAGTGGCAAAGTAACAGATATAATCACTTGGTACCTCACATTCAAACAATTTACATCTCATCTTCCGTACACATATTTGCGTTATTTCCTGTATTCTTCAGCGCCGGTCTGACAGTGGCGATTACTCGTCCGGAGGTCAGGAATAGCGGGAAGGTGCAACGTCGCATTGTGTACCCTCCCGCTAGACCTGACATATGGATCAGGATATACCACTGCTGTCTGTCTGCACCTGACACTTGAATCAGAAAGAAATGTGGACATAATCCATCCCTACCAGTCCACGCTTGCCTTCAGGCTTCGGTCGTGGTGTAGATTTAATCCTGGGATGTTAACTTATTGTTGATTGAAAGTAAGTCAGCTATGTTTTGGGTCAGCCCATCGGGTGCATCTTCAAGGGTCAAGCAGTCTTCTTCGATTGCTTGACTTTGGAAGTTAGGACAGATAAGTTATACCGAAAAGTCTGTAACTACGCATCAGCGCTGCTTAACATCCAGGAAGAGCGAAGACCTCACAGTCTATGCTCACTCATTATCAAAATCCATCACGTAATTCCATGTAAGGTAATAATGTTCAGTCCGTACCGCGCAGTAAACACACTCCGCCTCGGTTATAAAAACCAAACAGTTAATGCTGTATAGGGAGATTTTCTCTGTTTTTTTTTCTCAGATCCACAAAAACGCATAAATACACTGTGTGGGCAGAAAACAGAATTGTTGGATGTTAAACCTGGTGGTACGTATAGTAACCACTGGGCTATACAGGGTTAAATCTCTCTTACAAAAACCAGTCAATTAATGCTGTGTAAGGAAATAATCGCCGTTTGTTCTCAGATCCACTCAAATCACATAAATACAGTGTGTGGGCAGAACGTAGAATTGGTGAATGTTAAACTGGTGGTACATATAGTAACCACTGGGCTTTAAAGGGTTAAATCTCTGTTATAAAAAGCAGTCAGTTAATGCTGTATAGGGAAATAATCGCTGTTTGTTCTCAGATCAACACAAAACACATAAATACACTGTGTGGGCAGAACATAGAATTACTGAATGTTAAACTGGCGGTACATATAGTAACCATTGGGCTTTAAAGGGTTAAATCTCTCTTATAAAAAGCAGTCAGTTAATGTTGTATAGGGAAATAATTGCTGTTTGCTCTGACACCCACACAAAACGCTGCAGGAACAGCATCATGGCACCTATCAGAACAGACACAGTAGACACGTCATCATTGCATTAAAACTGCAGACCATCTACAGTGGATTTTCTGAATCTTAAGCTGATAGCTCAGATACACCGTGAAATAAACTATGACAAACACTTTAACTTTCTCACTACATAGAATATTAAAATTATGATCTTCTGGGATGTGACGCAATGAAGTCCGATAGGTCGATACCAAAATTTCTGAAGGATCTTCTGCTTCAGGCTTCATGGCAGATTCTAGATACCAAAAGAACACAACACAAATATGAAATTGGCGATAGCTGTTATGAATTGTCAGGAACTGTAAAATCATAGGTTTCAGAACGTAATGTAAAGGAATTGTGTGACGATGTTCAAAAAGCAAGTTAGAGGCAGTTGGACATTGATAAAGGGAAAGGCATATGAAAGTAAATGTTAGACAGTGTAGAGAAGGAAGAAGTGAAATTTTAAACGTAAGAGCCGAGTAAGGAAAAGTAATGACATGACGGAAAAGGAAGTTCTGAACACAAAAGTGGAAGGAGATGGATAATAGATCTAGTATAATTGATAACAAAACTTCAACAGAGAATAAGGAAAGATGACTGCAATAGAGGGACAGTAATTGGATATAGAGAGGGAAATGTGGCTGATTAGGAAAGAATTATATATTGTGAGCTGGGCAGACATGCATCGAACTGGTATGAACCTGCACGATGCAGTAACCGTCAGTACGAGAGCCGCGAGCCTGGTCTGTGACAATTCAGGCGATCGCTGCAAACAGTACGGAAAGAAGGGCGTTAAATACGGAAATAGTTAATTGGAAAGGGAATTTAATTCCAATTTTTACAATAGATAAGCGAAAGTTTAAATATCCAAAATAAATATTGTAAAACTGTTTTATATGTGTAAAGACTTATGCTGCGTCTCTTGTTAATCAAAAGTGAAAACTTAAATCCATTTGAATTCCACATAAATGTGTTTGGCGTGCCTCACAGACAGCTTGCCGCGTTGCAGTACATTCTGCAGCTGATGTTCACAACCGTTCTATTTAGCTCTGTGCTTCCTAATTTTCCTGGGCTGTACGTTCAGTATTAACGCAATATGGCTTAAATTACACCCTGTAACCTGTCATGTATAACCAGAGAGGGTAGAGGTACAGCTGTACTCTTTCTTTAATATCGGCGCTGGATGGAGTAATTGGTCTACCCCACATCCCAGTTGCTGTACCCCCCCAGGAAAGAAACCCAGTAACCAATGCACTAGAGACTCGGTTGGTCCCATGGCTGGTGTGGATGGGTGCGGAAAATGTCCACACCGGGAATCGATCTCCAGACCGCCCAGGTCCTAAGAGATCACTATACCAACTGAGCTATCCCAGCCCACAAACGAATTTAAATGTTATAAAAAGCATCATGTATAGTGTTGCCTTTATGCACCACCTGTTTTGAACAATAAATGAAGGCAGATTAACATCCGTCAAAAACAAAACTTTATAAAAATAGCAAGTTAAGCATTTCTCGCTTTGATGCTTTGGTTTGGTATTTGTTTTTGTTTTGTTTATTGTTTTTATGTAGATTTATAACTTTTTAGCTACTTGTTTTCTTACAAATACTTGTTCTTGGGTGGGCAGATAGGATATAACCGTTACTGTCTCTAGTGCTAGCGTGGTGAACCAATTTTTCGGGTTATAACGTAAATTTTATTGTGTGTCCTTATTTAGTGGAGTGACACGGAAGAACCTTAACCTCGAAGCACCCAAAATGTAAGTACTGAATAGTAAAAAAAGGTAAAGTGATCCCGTTACAGGCCCGGTGTGGCCCAGAAGGTGGGTAGAGGTATAGCTCTACTGTTCCATGACCGCGGCACTAGAAGGGGGTGAGTGGTCAGCAGCACGCCCCGGCCGCACT
>Ga0123352_10015229_pt1 | contig 12243 bp, 8 predicted proteins | sample TergutLab28metaG_FD_89700 | JGI IMG/M metagenome (GOLD analysis project Ga0123352, IMG submission 89700) | Labiotermes labralis P1 segment gut microbial communities from Petit-Saut dam, French Guiana - Lab288 P1 | ecosystem: Host-associated > Arthropoda: Insects > Digestive system > Gut ... | reverse complement strand
GGACCGTGCATCATCTTGATATTTGAATAAAGGTAGACCAACTTGATGACACTTGCTTTATTATGTCAATTTACTGCTCAACATGTTTCAGATGTTAATACATCCATCTTCAGGAGCTTGCGATTACTTGGTGCATTATTGTGTAGGCTGTATTGTGCTGACTTGAAGTGTGTTGGTGTTATGCAGCGGAAGTGGTTGTTGGTGATGTGGTATCCGAGTGTAGGCTGAACCACTAGTGGTTCAGCAAGTGTCATCAAGTTGGTCTACCTTTATTCAAATAACTGTTAAAGGACTTCTTGACAGGCAAGTTTTATTTATTTATACTTTGTTTAACGACGCTTGTAATAACTCCAATTACGTAGATTAAAATATATGGATTATAATTAAACGTGACGTAGAAAGAATAAGGAAAGAAGCGAATTACTAACATGGCACGTGCTCGGAGGAAATGTGGTCTAGCTGAGATTAGAAATTGGTACGTCTTTGATACATCTTAGTGAGTGATATGTATGTTGTTACGTTAATAGTTTCGCAATAGTTTATCTTACGCTAGTATTGCTTTCTCCTTTACATTCATTACTTTTACACAACCCACGTGTTATTTTACACGACCAGTTTGGGATGAAGTGTTGGTTTTAAGAGAGTGTATAAACCGCTTTGCTAAACGAACTGTCAAATGGCGAAATAATGACGTATCTTTTGCTGTTTTTATAGTGTTTGGTTTTAAAGACCTTTCGCTATGATAGTTTGATTTCAGCATTTTCACTTCCTCTAAATAGTCCACTCAAACTTTTCCTTTGTAACCCATCATCATTAGCAACTAGCAGCTTCCTGTACACAGTCTAACCAACTGCGTATCTTCTGAAACATAAATTTCCATTCAGAATAAACAAACAAATTTGCGTTTAATATGCCAAGGGGCTAATAAATGTTTAGCCTTTATATTATGCTGAAAATACCTAACAAACAATATAAAAATCTGGTATGCTAATTAAGTAGTATTCGTTAGTATTCAAACTTCAATTACATATAATCTATAAATAGTGTAATTAATTTAATCAGACGACAGTGTTAGGCTATTGTGCTACATTTGAAATAATTACAATTTATTTTTCACTTCAAGTATGAATTAACCTTTTGACGCCTAATGTCAACTATAGTGGTCGTACCGCACCGCTAACCTGTAAAGTTGCATTTTATATATTTATTCAACAAATATAAGTACTGAATATTTTAAACATGGTATATACTCTCCGTTTTTTTCTCTTCAAAATGCAGTTTGTTTCATAATTCTAAAGTATTTGGTTCCTGTATTATTCACATTTTATATACAGGGTGTACTAAAATTAAAAAAAATCATTCCGGCGCCAAAAGGTTAACTTTATAGCACCTGCTATTAAACTCAATACGTGTATTTAGCTAAACTGCAGCATGAGACAACTGGAAAAAAAAATACCTTAATTTTAATTCAGTACAATTATTTATAGAATGTTGTTGTGCCCTGCGCTTCCGCCAAATGAACTTTTATCATTCCTCACGTCACTTACATCATAGTTCGTCGGATCCAAATTCTAAGCCGGTATTGGCATTGGCGTCACTGTCGATGTCTTGCTTCAAGACGTCTTCTGTTCCTACTTTTTATTCTGTAAGTTACAGAGAGGACTTTGCTTCTGACCCGAATCACGTTGATCTCTACAGCCAACAATCGCTTAATATTCCGATTTTTCTTATCCTTTCTCACGTGCTGTTCTGAAGCATCTTTGTGTGCATTTTGCTCCCTTAAGTTCAGCTAGTTTCTTGTCTTATGCTAAGGGTTAGATTGGTGTGTATTACTTTATGTTTGGTTGCTTTGTATGTTACCTCAGGTTTATGGGTGAAAATAATTTTAAAATACACGATTATGAGTATAGTGCGAGATATATTTTCTTTTAATTCAAATTTTTAAATTTCAAGGTCGCAGATTACTCCTCTTGACCAGAATTTTGTCGTGGTTGTCCTCATAACATAGAACACGGTTGTGATCTATGACATCCTTTAAGATTCAGCGCCTGAACATTCCTTCATCATTGGAAGAGGGCTTAGGTTCTTTCTGTATCGTACGCATCTCACAATAAACAGTTAATCTTTTCCTATTCCGAATTGACTGACTGCTTTTTATAACCCACACAGACTGTGAGATAGAAGCCGACCTTTTATACAAGTAAAATACCAGGCACGTGTCTCCCATTGCTTCACAACGTCTAACAAACCTGCAACTATTTAAAGGAAACTCATGTACTCTTAAATATTATTGGTACCTGTTATCCCACTTCCAACCTATTACTATAGAGTTTCATTGATTAATGTAAATCTTTGCCCCTTATGATGGCTAATCTATTGCACGATTTCTTTTCAACGCCTGCTCTTTATTCTCAGAGTAAATCAAGTGCTAATCTCACCCCCCACGTGCTGCCATCTTGCCGTGCTACGTTGTACTCAATGCACAACTTCACTCTGTCCACCCATAATGATCCCAACAGCTGCTACAATTTTAAGCTCCCACTCCTTTTTCCTGTTAGTTACGGCTACCAAAGACAGATACACACTATGTAGATTTAGATAAACGTCGGTTGTCTTATTTATTTACTAACTTATTTACTTACTTACAGTTTTCTTATGAGGCGCCAACCGGTTCTCAGCCAGTCATGAAATTTCCCGCATTATACGGAAACCGAAATTTCATTACTGCGTTTAAAGTGCTCGCCACCTGTCCCAATCCTGAGCCAGAAAAATGTCGGTATTCATTAGATTAAATTAGTAAGAGATTTCTGTTGGCAAGGATTAAAAACTGTACTGTAAAATTAAGAATAAAATTTCACCAGTCTTACACGTATGTCCGATATCAATTACATGACTCAGGAAGAGAATGCTTTTCCTTATTATGAAAATTTTTTATATTATTGGAAATCGTCTTGCGAAAATTTTTCAATTAAACCCTTTTACTCATGCCGTTTCTCTCTTTTTGAATTACGCTTCTGAATGGTATTTTGTATGGGACTGGATAAATTATTTCTCGCTCCTCAAGATTCTGCCTCGGTCAACGCTTCTCCTGATTCACTCCACATACACTTCACTTCTCTATGAATCTACAAATTCTGAGGTTTCTTAATTATTGCTTATTTTAATTTATATTCGGTTCGTAACCATTTTTGTGGCAATGATCATCTGTGCTGGGTTCAGTTCATTTTTGGTTCGGTGATCTTATTTTCATAAGGAAGACAACGTCATATTAGGATAGCAAAGCATACCGTATATTGTTATCGTATTGGGCGGTCTAAGTTCCCACATTCCTGAAACCCACGCAATGCTGCCAGTAGGTCTACAATTTACACTCCTCGTAACATATTACATGACGGCTGTCGACATCTACTTCAACCGTACTTCGGTTTAGGCATTTACGCAGATTTTATCAATACGTTTCGAGTTTTGTATTCGTAATTTAGATGTAATACATAAAATATTAATCCGTTCTAAGGTCTTAGTATATAACTGTAAGGCTGTTATGAATTCGATGGTCATGAAACCAGATAATTTTGCGGTATTTTTTATGTCAGTCCAAGGGTAGATCGTACTGAAATAAACTTATTTCCAAGACAACTCTTTTTTCCAGACGGATTTTGGAGCATCAGTTTTGAATGCTTAAATTTGATTTAAAGAAACGGATGGATTGAAAAAGTGGACTGAGGGATTGCGGATTGAAAATGTATGTTTTTCTTAAAAGTTAATTTCTCAGTGAATTACATATGCAACTATAAAAAGAGAAATCTGTGCATTATGTTTGTTCTGTTTCGTGTTATCTTGAAACGACATACGTGGCTTTCACTTGGATATTTACGATTAATTTGTTCTCGACAATTAGCTGCATATTTTCGAATCTCTTGTCAAGAAATATATCTATCTCCTTGGGTTAATGGACTGTAGAAATGGGTCTCGATTTACTGAGTCAGCCGGCAGCCCCTCCCTTATTATTGATCGCAGCGACAGCTTCACCGCACGAGCTACTTCCAAGAGCGCTGCGTTGTCTACTCGCCTGTGGCTCTGTCAACATATGGTGGAACTTGTTTGAGAAAGTGAAAACACTCCTCGACGGACAAATTAGTCCAGCGAATACTTACCTATTATGCAACAAACAACGCCATGTGAACGAGTCAGATTTCTCTGCTAGGAGGCTTCCTATTTCTAAAAACAACATATTTTCTTTATATAATAAAACCCGACAAAATGTTTAATTAGCACCTTTATCTGAGTAATATGTAGTAAAGAAAGGCAAATATAACTATTAGGCTTTAAAAATATAATTTTATTAAAAATTTGGGAAAATACAACCCAGCACAAAGTTAAAATGTTTGGCTCTTTAACAATCTTATGTGACAGCAGATATTAACATTATCATCTGTTGTAACATGCAGCTACACCTAAACAAACAAAAAAGTAACAAATATGCGAGAAATGTCGACTACAAGTGGTGAGGTAGAGCATCGGTTGCTTGATATTCGTGAAAGGAAGGCTACAAGATAAGGTGGACAGAAACATAGAAGTATGCAGCTTGACTTATTGGTTTGTAGATTATTTAACGACTGTGTGTGTCGGCTTGCTAAGTTGCTCAGTACCGAATAAAATTTCGCAGCCCTCAAGACAGCCTCGACAATACCACCAAACCACTCACCATTAGGGACTGAGTAGACCCAAAGTGAACAAATTTATTACATCCTTAAGTCTGTAATTGAAGGTTTAACGGATATTTGATGGAGATTACGAACTGCTGGCGTATGACGTACTGAAGTTTGTAATAGCTAATTTAAAACCATAAACATCGTAGAGTCTGGACGATAATTTACATCAGCGGTCAGCACTGCTCACGTCGAATCGGCACTGGCTGAAGATACTTCTATCAGGCGCATTGCCACTTTGCTACAATTCATCCCGATGTTTGGTACAGGCTGTACTGCAAATCACTGTGACCGCTGCATTATTATGACTACACAATTCAACCTTTGGAGATGACATTAATAAATGACAAAAGGGCCATATTATTCTGTCTTAGATCAGGTTTCTTACCTCAGATAATGTCCTAGATATGGTTTTTGAAACGACGCGGAAGAATACCTTGAACCCTCTTTTATTATTGTTTATGGAAATATAATTGTTATTGCTTGTTTAACGGGGAATATACAAAATAGAATCGATTACTTAAACAACAACAAGAACAAAAAACAATATAAATGAGAAGGATAATGATTATTTTTGTTCAGGACTTTATTATTAATACGCTGACACAACAGTCACAAGGCCAGTTAGACAGACGGCACAGGAAACATAAAAAATAAGTCTAATAGTGAACCACGAAAGGAAAAACACACAAAGAAGTAATAAGAATAAATGACTTAAGTCACAACAATGGGAATCGGGTCATTCCCGGGGGAAAAGTGGTCGGGGCGTGGTGTTCAACCTTTCTCGTGTAGTGCCAAGGTTGAAGAAAGAGTATAGCTATACCTCTGTTCCCCCTCTGGGACTTAATGGCCTGCTCCTGGGTGAAATTAGCCTTTTACCTAAGTCACATACTGTACACTTTTAAAGTAAAAGTTTCAAAAAAAACCCCTGAAATTATTGTTGGCACGGTTCAATTCAATTTGTACCAAGAAAGGCCAAAAATTAGAAAAGCACAAAGACTATTTGGTAAGTGTGAATGCTGATTCAACACCATAATCCAACTGTTTTTTTTTATTATAGCTATGTTGACACGACAGTTAAATGATCAAATAAATGGACAGCAAAGGAACCTGAGAGAAAATGTATGAAATACATTGCCACAAACATAAAACAAAAAATAATATAACAGAAAGAAAAGAACAATACGAATACAACAAATTTTGCTACCTATAATTATCATAATTAATTTAGCAAATATTTAATCAAAGCAGACTTTCCACAAATTTATCATTATCAAGAAAGTTTTGAAAAAAAGTGATGCTTTATTGCCATTGCTTTTCAGCTTTACTTTAGAGTACGCTATTAGGAGGGTTCAGGTAAACCAGGATGGATTGAAATTAAGTGGTACACATCAGCTTCTGGCTTATGCCGATGATGTTAATTACTGTTAGGAAGCGTACATACTATAAAAAACGCAGAAGCTTTAATAGTTACTACAAAGGAGACTGGACTAGAAGTAAAAGCTGATAAGCCTAAGTACATGGTCATTTCTCGAGATTAGAATGCAGGAAGAAGTCACAGTATGAAGACTGATAATAGTTCCTTTGAAAGGGTGTAAGAGTTAAAATATTTTGGAAAAACATTAGCGTATCAAAATTCTATTCAATAAGAAATTAAGAGCATTTTGAAATCAAGGAATGCTTGCTGTCATTCGGTGCAAAATCTTTTGTCTTCCAGTTTGCTATCCAAAAATTTAAAGATTAAATTACACAGAACTATAATTTTCCTTGTTGTTTAAAATGGGTGTGAAACTTGGTCGCTCACATTGAGGGAGGAACTTAGGCTGAGGTTGTTTGAGAATGGGGTGTTGAGGAGAATATTTGGGCCTAAGAGGGACGAGGTAACAATGGAGTAGAGAAAACTTCAAAATGAGAAGCTTAATGATCTGTGTATGTATATTACCGTCTAAAACACAACATATGTAAATCAGCATAGTGATGAAATATCAATTACATCACTGTGTTGATGTTAACACGTTGTGTTTTGGACGGTAATATACATATACAGTATTTACTACTACACAACGGGATGGCCCCTATCAAAAAAGAATTAATGATCTGTACTCACCCAGTATTGCTCGGGTGATAAAAATCTAGAAGAATGAGATGGGCGAGGCATGTGGCGCATTTGGGGGAAAGGAGAGTCTTATACATAGGTTTGTTGGGGAAACCTGAGGGAAAGAGACCACTTGGCAGACACATGCTTAGAAGGGATGATAATATTAAGATGGATTTTAAAGAAGTGGAACGTGGGGATTTGGACCGGATCGAGCTGGCTCAGGATAGGGAAAGGTGGCGGGCGTTTGTGAATGTAGTAATGAACCTTCGGGTTCCATAAAACACGTGGAATTTCTTGACTAGCTGAAATAAGGTTAGCTTCTCAAGAGGCACTCTCCCCCATGGAGTAAGTAAGTAAGTAAGTAAGTGAGTGATTGAGAGATTGAGCGAGTGAGCGAGTGGTCGAGTAATTAAGTAAGTAATCAAGTAATTAAGTAGGTAATTAAGTAAGTAAGCAAGTAAGTAAGACGTGACAGAGAAGCAGGAAAATGTACTGACCCGATGATAGCTGGCCTGGTTTTATGTATTCCTAATTGGGAAGCTCACCAAGGACATTCCTCTTCTTTTTAACTGCCTTAATGGAGACTTCATCACAAATTCCATTCTGATTAACAAAATTCTTATCAGACATTACATGCACTCTTTGGGGGTTATCAGAGCCAGCGGTTAGCAAAATCTTGTAGGATTTGATCCTGTTAGCCTTGGGTACAACCGATGGGCTTCACGGCAGGTGTTCTTGGAGTAGGAGAGGCACAGGAGTGACACAGTGGCAAAGATATTGTCCAGTTTGACTTTTAAATTTTCACTAAGCTTTCTACTTATTATAAATTTATCAGGAAATTTTAATGTTGATATCAACCAAATTTTCTGTAAACTTGTTGGTGCATTTACCAATTATATGAGTAAATTAAAACTGGACAAAATGTAAGTCAGAGTCGTGGTTTTTGCGAGCAACAGAACAACCATCAGAAGACACCCTCGGGTTAGAACGAAGAAGAGTGCCATTGTTCCTGCTAGAAACGTATTGCAGCCTACAAGGTTCACACCGATAAGTGGACTCATACTTTATAAATCAGGTGGGGCTTTGTGTGACTCAACCTCAGGCAACCTTGAGTAAATCCCAAAGCACAGGCCCAACAAAATGTATGGATTCCTGTTTGTCATAAAAGGGCGTTTACACACGCTACACAAATTCTTGCTTTTCATCATTTTACCAGCAAGACAAGACATTTTAACGGAGTAACAGGAACCAGGCGCACCTTTATAATTATAAAATCGGACACGGCGGCAGCACTGAGCGTAATAATAATAATAATAATAATAATAATAATAATGTTGTACTAAACGAACTTCATATGTACTAGGAAATTTTTTAAACTGATAGAAAGTAGATAGTATCATTATCATCATCGTCACCATCATCACCATCATCATGTGGCTATCATGGATTTGGGTCGCTTGTTGACCCGTTCCTACCTCACACATCCAGAAGACTCTTCAATAGTCTTTCATGGTTCCTTCTGCTTGTGGTGTTTAGTTGTTTATTATCATGGGTAACCTGTTACGAGATATACTGTTTAGATATCGTATCCAGTTTCTTCTGCAGTCCTGTATTTTGTCCCAGACTAGAGCTGTTACTGTTATCAATAAACTTCTATGTACATGACTGTAAAGGAAAAAAACACATACAACTTTACATGATTCAGATTTCCGTTTATTTTAATAGACGTGACAGGTACTTCAGACAATGCTTATCGTCTCCACCCGGAGGAAATTTCGGAAAAATTGTTGTTTCCGTCTTCAGGTAAAGAGGGAAGAATCTTTTACACAGGGCAGCAAAAAGAAATTTTTTCTTCTCCCTGGGAAAATTAAGTGCAAGTTATATAAATTTTACGTTGCTGAATCCAAATAACGGCAACCAAAATATTCTATCGCCGACCACTTTTAAGGGAGAAAAGTTTAAATTCAAGAACTATGTTTTTAATAAAAAATTTAACGTCTTTTAAAATTAGTCTATACGGTCCAGAACAAGGAAATTGTAAACGTATGCAATATTCTACTAAAAATAAATAAGTGTAATATTAGGGATTCCTTTTGTCGTTTGTTGTCTCTGTGTTCTTCTGTTTCTGTCTCTAGTACAAGAGACCAGCAGTAATCAGCCAACATATTTGGGTTCCATTTGCCGCTGTATATGTTTCCCATTCAGGATATGCACTGATGGAACCATTCATCGTGCTCCCCATATTTACCGGAAAAAAAATCCAGGTGTAAATGCAGGAAATGCAGGAAATGGAGATTCAACGACATGTTACTTCCCCAGGCACGGTATGAGGAAGGTAGTTCTTCCATAATTTCTACCTATATTTCTGATTTTTTATTTCCCAGAAATTTGGGTCACATGTTTTCAAAAACGTCCCAGTCTCTTCTCTCGGTAGAATTTAATATATTTTTGAAATCGGGGTCTTGAAAAAGCCTTTTCACTTTGGTACCGACAAAAACGCCACAGACGTCGATGCAGTATAACAGATCACCATGCATCGAAATGCTCTTTTCAGTTCGACTGGCTCTTCCAATAAAATGACACTTTCACACCCTTTTCAAGAAGGTTCCACTGGTGAGTTGGATCCAAGTAGTTCAGCCATGGTTTTGGGGAGGTTCAAGTTCCGAAGTAGGGCTTGAACTCAGCCTGAGTGATGAAGCGTGTCTGTATGATACTGTACGCTGACAATCATATTCTTCCCTCGTATGTGTCCTCAGTTCCTGGTGAGACTTCTTGTGATTCTGGTTCCGAGTAGGCTATAGAATATACATTTCGGTGGCTTCGGCGCTGGCACTGAGTTCCTACAATAAAACCAACTTGATACACTAATTTCTCAAATTTGTTTTGGGAATGAAACATGTTTCGGACAATTCCTCTGTCCATCATAGGAGTTTTTCACTGTAAACACAACAATGGTATATGTCATACAGGTTTGCTGACAACTTGCGAGTAGAATCAGGACGGAAAGTCCTGAGGCTGCTCGCAAGCTGTCAGCAAACCTGTGTGACATATACCATTGCTGTGTGTACAGCGAAGAACTCCTGATGTTGGACAGAGGAATTGTCCGAAACATGTAGAGTTTTATATAAAAAATAAATTTGAGAAATCTGTGCATCAAGTTGGTTTTATTGCAGGAATTTATCGCGATGCACGGTCACCTGAACGTCAAAATGGCACTGAGTTCTCGTGAGGGATGAAGCTGAAGATGTATTGGGATATTGTATGTTATTTTTAGATTTCCCGCAGAAAGCAGTGGTGTAGTTATCCAAAAATAACTTTCGTCTAAATGACTGCGAGGTTCACGCCACACCATCTGGACAGAAACTGCAAAAAATGTTTGGAACCCAGATCTTACCCAGATCTTACCCAGATCTTACCCAGATCTTACCCAGATCCTACCCTGATCGCCAACAGCCGAAATAAAGCTCGTAATCTTTCCTCACAATTGGTGATAGAGGCTTCCTTTGTGCTGCTATGTAAACTCTCCGCAAATATAACAAAATTTTCCGGTAAGAACGTGACGTATTTCATTTCAGAAAAAAAAACACTCTGGGAACAAACACACAGAGAAGCTGTTACTTTGCACTGGCACACACTCAAGACAATATATTAACTACAGAATTTAACGACGTTAGAAAAATTCGCCAATAGACGATATGATCCTCCCAATATTAAAATGGAACCGAAAGCACGTGTTTCTCATCGTCTGCACACACTAACCAGTATGAGTTTCAAATATGAAAGTATACTTTTACGTTACGCAGATATTATGATTTCTGCGCATGCGTGACGGAGAGATACAAGCGCTCCAACTTTCGCTGACGAACAAACCCAACTGAAATGTAGGCAACGACTTGCCCTCTCAAGTCTGTCATAAGATATATATATATATATATATTGATAAAATTTTAGTTTTTGACTTTAAATACCCGTCTTTCAAAAAAGTGGACGATGGAGCAATTTGATTACCATACTTGGATTCAGCAACGTCTAATCTATATAGATCGCCCCCTCTTTTTGAACAGGCAGGAAACTGATGCCGACCAGTGTTACCTATTCTAAAGATCCCAGATTCCACAGGAAGACAGAAACATTCATTCCACGGAAAGTTGTAGATTTTATTCCTGGGACAATGAAAAATGTCCAAGATAATATTCATGTCTATTATAATAATCATGAAATTTCCAGTTTTAATAGAAGTATTCTATTTAGGAGACATTAAATAGAGTAAGAGAATGGTTTGAACTAGAAATGGATGGGACGGTTGACAGTAATGGAGCCATTCTTTTAATCAGTCATTTAGAGTAATTTACTTTCACTCTTGGGGGAGTTAATGATCATGACACTACTAACGCTAGGAACACTGATTAATCATTCTTGCTTGTCTGATATCATCATTCCTTTCTTAACTCCTTGCCAGTTTCCAGGTTCTGACAGTCGTGATGTAACTGACTTTCTGCCTGAAGATGCGAGACTTGAGAGTCAGCTTCCTGATATGGTCAAGGCGATTCTTCTCAGTCTTCATAACAAAGGAGTATGGCGAATTCGAATATCGATTTTGAGATGGGAACATGTCAGTAAATTTCCAAGTCGAAAGAAGAAGAATGTAGGAGGCAATTAAAGAGGAGGAACTTTGGAAATACAGCGGTAGATAAAAAATGCCTGCTGGCTAGGTGACCTGCTGAAAGCACGTGTTACAAAGTAAATATTCCATGGAAATTTATGGCCGTGATTTAATGTGGGCCATGACCGTTTGTTCTGGTGACTTTCCAAGTTAATCGTATATAATCACCCTATTCTAGCACTAGTCTGCTTGTGGCTTTTGCTGTTAAATATTTGTAGAAACTTGGCGGGGAAAAAAATCTTATAAATCGGTACAGAGGAAACTCGAAATTTACAGAAAGAGAGATTTATAAAACGGAATTTATCTACTTGATATGAAAGTTATATTCTTATATTATTGTAAACAAATAAACCTCGGTACCAACAGAAATTACCTTCCGGTTTCTGCTGCCTTTTAACTCTTTAAGACAAAAATTTTATCTGATCTGCCTAACAGGTAGTAGAGATTGGTAGATTTTTAAGAATTTCAGAAGAAGTATCCAAGACATTCTCACGGCAATATATCAGTTCGCACAGAGCGTAACGTAATATATTATGCAAAAAACGACAAACATTTAAGAGAGGATAGTAGGTAATGCGCACGAGTTTCAAGCCAGAATGCCTTATTTCCGAAACTAAAGTAGGCTTTTGTGGTGTTTAAGATGTTGGTTATTGTACGTAGGTTATTCGGAAAGTAAGTACCGTCTGCGCATATCTCTCGCGCATCCTCGAGACTGTCACTTTGCGCATGTGCAGTGACTTCCTCTATCAATTGAGAAGCCACAGACGCCATTT
>Ga0123352_10015228_pt1 | contig 12244 bp, 15 predicted proteins | sample TergutLab28metaG_FD_89700 | JGI IMG/M metagenome (GOLD analysis project Ga0123352, IMG submission 89700) | Labiotermes labralis P1 segment gut microbial communities from Petit-Saut dam, French Guiana - Lab288 P1 | ecosystem: Host-associated > Arthropoda: Insects > Digestive system > Gut ... | reverse complement strand
TTTATTTTTTTTTTAGTGGTTGTTTGTGGGGGGAGGGGATGGGGGGGGGGGGGGTTCCGTGATGTTTGCTATCTTCTGTGAAATGGCTATGCATGTATTGTTTGTTTGGGAATGTGAATGTGCCTTTTAGGAACCTAAAGTTTCCAAACTGTATTTCTGCTGCCATCTGCTCCTTGCCCTTGGAAGTGCTATAATTGTTGAGGCGAAAAAGATTATTTAAGCTAAGACATATTAAATATGTAAATTCGTTTCAAAACTGCGCTATTTTAAGATGGCTAATATAAAACTAATCTCCTCATTACAGTGGTTTGAGAATGCGAATTTACAAATCCTGTACACGTAGCGTAAAAATCATGAAATGTCATGCAACTTGCCCCGTGCTTTGAAAGCCACTGAGTATTTTCTGACGTAACACTTCATTTGCCATTGACACTGATTTTGGGGTCTCGAAAATGATAAAGTTCATAGAGACACTCAAAAATCATAGGCGAAACAACAATGAATTAACAAGATAGGCAATGTACGTGTAATGTAACATCGAGGCGCGTTCGTTCAACCACTGTTGCAGTGGAAAAAAGTATGTATTAAATATTATGAGTGTGTATTTGTAGCCTTAGGTATCCAGTAGGCAATGCGCAAGCGGCATAATTGTCGTCTGTGGCTTGCCCGGCTGTACAATATTTTTCCACGTTGTCTCATAAACGGCACGATTTTCCAGAAAATAAGCCATTGAAAATAAAATGTGTGTTTTGATTTTCTGTACAACTATGGTCCGAAACAGTTGTCATTCTAAACAGATTTGAGCGAGATATGATAAAAAATATATATTGATCTTCATGTAAAACACCCGTTATTCTTGCCAGATTTAAATGAAACTTCAATTTTGTCACATTATTCTCGAAAAATACTCAAATATCAAATTTAATGAAAGCCAGTCCAGTGGGAGCCGAGTTGTTCCATGCGGGCAGACATGCCGAAGCTAACAGTGACTTTGGCGATTTTGCGAACGCGCCTGGAAACGGATCAAGTAGAGCAGGCGTAAGAAGAATAAACCTGGGTTCCACGAACACAGACGTAGTGTCGGTGGAGTATACTTCTCATTCTACCCCATGTTCACTGTGTGGTTGGGGTGACTGGTCGGTCAGTCCAGCCTTCTCTTTTGTGCTGTTAACTTTTCGTATGGATGTCGGCGACAACAAGGGAGCCAGCAACGGGTTTTAAATACTCACCTCTCTCTTGATGGTGTCTATAAACGACTTTTAAAATTACATTTTGCAACAGATGCGATCTGAAAACAGTATATAGAAATAACCCCATACTGCAAACCGCAGGCTACTGCGATAATTATTTTTAACCTCGTCATTGTCGGTTGTGTTCGCTATGTTACCTGCGTCTTTCTTTTCCATATATTTGTGGTTGGAATTCTGGCTGGGCAATGTTAGTCTGACATTTCTGTGCGTTTTCTTAGGTTCAGTCGAAGCGAGGACTAGTTGAAATGCGGTAATGCCCTTGGTGTTTATATTATAGTTTCTTACCGTCTCACAAATATGTTACAACTAATCGCACCATTTCATTCGAGTTACCATTACATTACTTTTTTGACAGAGATCTTGCACTAAATACTTTTTAAGTACTGCCACCTTATGTAAATATAATTTATAAATGTAATCTCTGATCTTTGTTATACATATTTTCATATTTTAATACAAGGCGAAAGAAACAAAATTTAAATTTTTAATTCTTTTTTCCCCCCCCCCCCCCCAACCAACAGCGAACACAACGAGATTTATGAGCAATGCGAAAGGCCACAGGCGCAAAGAAGCACGAGTTTGCGTAAACTTTGCCACTTGCAGACTCTGATCTTCACTTTCGGGTGAAGCAGTTTTCGGAAGGATAAGAAACAGATTGCGAGTGTTGAGGTTTCTTACAGCGGTGTAATCGTGATTTACCGTCTTCTTGGACGTGACGCCGCGTCTGTGGGCAAGTGGTTTCCGACATTCGGAGGAAATGTGTCGCTTTCATCTTCAAGCGTTCAAAATCCATAAAGCTGTAAAAGACGCATTCCTTCCGAACTCCGAGAACTGCTTATCCAGCGTCGCGCCGTCACAGCACAGAAGGCCGGAATCCAAGAAACGAATTGTCACCTGCTGTTGTTCTTATGTCTGCCTTGTCAGTTACTTGGTAAGAAAACCGATGACCGGAATTAATACAAGCAATCACGTTTTCCCATTATGTGTTTTATATTCATTACGGGTTGAAAGTCAGCAAGCTTTGTACAGCAGCTGAAATGGGGACGATTTTGAACGTTTTGGATTTGTATCCAGTGGGGTTTTAAAGGTTAACAAGGACTTAAAATTATCGAAATAAAACGCGCTGCCCTAAATGAGCATGTTGTATCAGCCCCTGATGACAGGTGAACGTGGACCATTGGTAAATTAATAACTGACAGGGAAAATACAGAATGCACAAACAATAACCTACCCAAGTGCGAATTTGTTTACTCTCATTCCCATGTGACCCACCCTAGACTTGAACCGGAACCTCTGCGATGTTAATCCGTCAACTAACTGAACCGAAGTATATATAAAGTAAAATTCATTGAAAACAAAGTGCTCAAACAGATAGTGGTTATAAGAGGATGAAGCAAGTGGGAAATTCTGATGTGTGACGTAACGAGTAACTTATGTTTCATAGTCATCAAGAAGGTTGCGAAACGCTGGAACGCTGTGCGTATACCTCGGGCCAAGGAAAGAGGAATTTAATACTGAATGTTAATGGAGTAGCGGAATAATCTGCGAGTACTTGGAAGACGGAGGACGGGATGGGAATACATTATTAGGGCGTGCTTTAGGGAAATAGGATGTGCGGATAGAGTATCAGGATCGAGTTGAACGATGGCGTTTTTTATTAGCGATGTCGAACCTTCGCGTTCTACTCGAATACGTTTTTGCACCTTGCTTGACAATATCCGCTTGTAATGAAGTACGTCGTGTTTAGAAACATAATTGCTTCATGCATAGGTAAAGACATTAACAATGAAATGTAGGCTAACATCTGCATGCTTAAAAGCGTCTAGAAAAATCTTAAGGTCATTTTAGACACGATGCAGCAAATTGTCGCAAGTGTTACTGATAAACTTTCTAACAAATTACCGCGTGTACTTTAGGTACTTACCTTTCGGGAAACAACATTTACTTCAGAGTAAATTTCGCACCCCATTGTGTTATTTCTCGCTTTCGTCTTTTTTAAAACGATAATAGATTTACAGTTATTTTTGGTACTCTTTTGCTGTTGTAACAGCGTACGAGTACAGTAATTGATTGCGTAGTCTATCTTGCGACAGTTCCATAACCTCATCCAAAGCGAGTTCTACACAGAGTGTGATCTAGTGCTTTTTATTTCAAATTGTAGTCGAGCTATGTGCTAACAAATATACTCTTGCAGCAAGAGATGTAACATATGTTGCGTAATGGGTCCCTCACTTCAATTTGGATGCCTTTTGGGATGATTAAGGATGTTTCACCGATCATGAGTGGGACAGGGCAAGAGGTTGGCCTGGTGTGATATTTGGCAGTTTGTACCTAAATCATATTAATGTAGATGCAGCACACATAATCGCGAGGCTTCACTGTAAAGACTCAATACCAGTTTATTGTTTCGCATTGTTGAATTACAGGGGCTTTATATTTTTTGTCTGCACAGTCGCTACTGATAACTGACGGAATAATTTTCTATAAGGGCTGAAACATACTTGCTAACCAACGCTTGTCTTTGTAATTGTCGTTCAAGGCTCAGCTGGCTGTCCTGATAGAGGCATTGTTTTCCTCGGTTTGTGCAGTTAAGTACTAAAAGCAGTGCCACGGAACAACTGCTGACAATCTGATCTTCCTCACGTTCTATTTAATTCCCTTATATCCCCAGCGTTATACAAGAAGCTTTGTGACAAAAGCATGAATCGTTCAAATGTGGCCTCCTTTCACTAGTATCATTGGGAACTAAATTTTCATTAAAATTCTTACAAGATCTTGCCCTGGATTTTATCTTGAGCCAAACTAATGCAGTTTAAATCTTTATATAATGTTTTACTTATAAAGTCCCTTTCAATCTTATCCCACCATTTAGTCATGCACCTTGTATGTGATCTCTTCCATTCATGCTTACTAAATGCAATTTTGTTTGCATTTCTCCTGTCTGCCGTGAGTGCCGCATTATCTTGCATTCTCATCCTATCGGCCCCATCTTCAAGGGTCAAGGAATCCAATAAGAAAACCGAAAAGAAATGCTTTCTTCTTATAATTCATGGTGGGGGGGGGGTTGTGCAGCATACATCGCCAAATCTCACAGGGTTTATCTACTGCCCTGGACTTGTAATTCTGAAGAGAGTCCATTTGAATCTGAGCTGAACTACCGTCAATCTTGAGTTCTCTCAATCTCTCTAGGGAATTCCTGGATAGTTGGTATACTTCGAAATAGGCCACGACTGCCTCCTATCCAAATCCTTAAATTCTCTTATTCATGATCATCTTCGCATCTCATTCTCCAGTACATAACATCTGCAACAGAAACGTCGTCACACAGTAGGTTACAAATAATTCGTCATATTCTTTTCCTGCTGAGCAAACTTCTGTTGGTTTCACCTTTTATATTACGGATTCCCAAAAGCGAAGGTCGCGACTTAAAATTAGGTCGCCAAATCATTCGATGAACTTCCAAAATAATCATAGGAGCGCAATGATTTCAATGGGGTGCTAGTACTCAAGGCCAATGTGATCTGTGATTTTGGGTCGTCACAAACAAATTTGAGAACCAGTGTTTTATGTGGACACTCTGTGTTTGTTCTTTCTTCCAACATGTTAGTTAATTCTGGGAACCCGCGGAACTCGTGCGTGTTTTTCGTCCTTCCAATTCTGACGTTCTCCAGTCAGTAACAAAAGCTTAACAGCTATGTCGACGCGTACATTGCCTCTTTGACATGAAATGGAGTGTCTGCTATGCCTTTCGGACTTATGATGACCGCAGGTAGTTGTTTGGGATGTCTTGATTACGCAGTTTAACCAAACAAAATAAGCCTAAGGTTACGCTCGTTCGTGATCAGCAAGTTGTCAGGCGCGTTGCCCTTCGGACATATTATTTGTTCATCATATAAACACGCGTCCATCTATAGTGAAACGAGAGTGTGCCCTTGTCTTGAATACGTCTTTCTATTCAAGTCAGTAAGGTGTTTGTGTTTGTATGTGTGTTGAATCATAGTTGATATGCTTTACAACACATACGTCAGTGAGCTAAGCATGTCTTCTTTGACCTCAAGTTAATAAATAATCATACACTTTGCCTGTCTTGTAACTAACACAGTTGATAAACAATGAAGCTTGTTTGGAAATCAACTCCATGTGCGCGGTATAATTGGCAAGTGTTCAGCTGTAATCGATTTTCAAGCAGCAAATTGATTCGAAGTCCATCCTTCACATTCCAAAAATGTGGCATGTATTGACAGTTAATATTTCAACCAATCTCATGCTTGTACATTATGTGAGATTCCCCCAGAAATATTCGTGTAACGAAATTTGTACTGGTGTCGTTGCAGAAGCATTACTCAAACGAACTGAAACGCTGTATGGCACAGTAAGGCGTCTTTTTGGTTGTATCTGTATAACTGTAGACCCTTTGTTGGAGCAGCCTTTGTTATTAATTCTGAACATTTGGTTTACATTTTGTACTGACTAGATCTGTTACCAATCGATTTTATTAAATGAATGTGTGTGACGAGCTGAGGTGGATTTGTCGTGTTCAGTGAAGACTGTGCTGTTCGTGATGTCGGACTGTCATGTTTTGAAACAGTGTGATTCGCTCTGCTTCGTACATTTTTTGCGAAGCCATTTGTCTTACACAGTTAAGTTTCCGCTGTCACTGAAGCAGAATGGTGGACGGTAAAATGCACATGGTGTTTGTGGTTGTACGATATTTGTTGAGTTCTGCTGTACGCCGGCCATGCTGTATTAGATCGTTGTGTATTTGTTCAGCCGGCTGTAATATTTACGAATTTCATTGCGGTGCTTTTTTTCGAGATAGAAAATAAACTGCAGCATTTAGCTGTAGAAAGTATAGTTGAGTTATAAATGAAGTAGCAGGAAAACACTTGCTAAGAGTTCATGAATGCACAAACACTTATTAGTCAGCGACCTACTTGTTTTTGTGGACTTTGATGAGTAATGTAAAGGACACGTCATATACTCCACAGGTGTCAACAGAAACGATTAGCTTGGGAGGAATACAGAAGTGTGAATTAAGAAATGTGCGGGCTGCTGTGGGTATGTTTACGAAACACAGCACCTCAACCTCACTTAATTTATGCTGTGAATGCAGTAATGTGTTCTTAGTTATCTTATCGGGCTACTTTAGGTTCAGCATGTTATCAGACAATCCCGTTTGTGAGGCATGATGTAGCTGTGTATGGATTGCGTTTACAAACAAGTATGAAGTGTTCCCTTGAAATGGCTTTATCTAAAGTTTTCCTTGTTCGCTCAACTGTAGTAATCGTACTGCCTGTTAAAAATGACAGCATAGATTGTGTGCTATCTTCGTGTAGGATGGATTTGCGCGAAGTTGACAAATGCAGGTTCGGAATTGTGATATATCGTAGTGATGATGGACAGTTATCGTATTCCACGAAATCAAGAAGTGTATACGAAGTACTTGAACTTCGGTTTGTTCTTAGACTCTTGTGAAGATAATCGTAATCATGCGAGGGGAGAAAAAGTTCCACATTCACGACCTCTTAATTGGACGGTTTCGAGCGACATTTCAAGTTCCGATTGTGTGATTAACGTAAAGACTTGGGGGGGGGGGGATGCTAGACCGTTCCACACGTTAATAAACTGTTGATACTTCCCATTTTACATTTTAAAGAAGTCTGCAAAATGTTTCGAACATATCCTGCCATTTAAAAAAAAAGTCCCATAAAATAAATCTGATTCATTACGTTTATGACTGGAACATTTTTGTTGAAGACTTGAAGCCCCAGTGGCAGTGGCCACTGGGGCTTTCGTTTCTCACTTTTGACGTACCATGAGAGGCTATGATTACAGCATAAAGGGTATGGTGCCGTCGGTCATGTAGCTGGCTTCCCCACGTTCAGTCAGTGCAGTATAATGCATGTGGTTGTCGGACAGGTACGAATGAAAATATTTTACGTCAGAAATTCTGGAGGATAAATGGTAATCTGGTGTGTGTATTGCATAAACCTTAACTCTGTTTCAAATAAATGACGACCTGCAGTTGTGGTGTGACAAATAGACACTGCCAGACTTAACGCAACAGTTGTTTTCTGGTAGGTGCGGCGTATACATGTGGTCAACTACGTACGTATATTCAAACAACTTCAATTGAAATCCAAAATCCACCACAATGGTACGTGATCGGCCGCGGGATGACAGCCCCGCCGCCTGTGGTATCGCCCCCAGTATTATTCCGCCGCCTTCTTCTCATTGCGCTCTCCTTCCCGCAAGAAAAATTCGTTGCGCGTTAAATACATTATTTCAGCTTCTTTACTTTTTACTTTTTAAATTTTGCATACATCTGAACTTGCTGACGTTGGGGATTGTCTGTACGCCGCGAAGTTGAACGTATGAAGATAGTACGGTAGTTACTGTGTCGCTGAATACACTGTTAGCGCTTAAGACGCTTAAAACCCCCCAGTAACCGAAAATGATCTGAGCGAATCTGGCTTGCGTTTAGTTATACCTGTTTACGTAAGCCGACCTTCATTTCAGTCACATGAAAGGCTCTGACCTTTCGCAACAATTCACACGTCGCAGTTACTCGACCTTGTGCCTTCAGTAAAGACCAAACATAACCGTGACTCAACCGAGGATTGATTGATAACGCATCCTGTTTCTTCTTATCATCAACAAGTGACCAAAACACCATATTATTGCTCTCGTAAGCCTTTATTAGGTCATCATGTAATTCCTAAACAAGTGTTCACGATTCGAGCTAGGACTGATGTGAAACGAGAAACTCCTAATATTTTTGTGTTTTATTATTACACATGCAACTGAATTTTTAAATTACGATTCTTTTAAAGGGTAAGAGTTAGTATTTAATAGAGGAGGACCTGTGAAATGCTTTCAGAGAGTAATAAAATTCTGTTTATAGCAAAATTTAGTATCGAATGGCCCGAAAGCCAGTCTACAGAAAACACCGCTTTATTGACGGAAGTGGTTATACAGAGTGCCAGACAGTTTGTGTTCGGTGTCACAGCGGTGTGAGTTGTGCGTTTAACGCGGAGGATATAATTTCGAGCAGTTTTTTTTTAAAATTCTGTAAGTAATAAAAACGTTTGCAGCGTATCGTATTCAATAGTGTACTGAGCGGTTGAGTTTCTTGTGGGCTACTCTGTACACTTAAGAATGGCACCGGCATCGAATATGTACTTCGGATTATGCCATCCCTATGCCACTGCATCCGATCCATCATGGATCCACCTAGGACTCTTGACGATGATAACGCCTATTTATAGCATTCTTGTTTGAAGGGGTTTGCCTGTTTGCGATGTTCGTCTAAGTAGTACTTGAAGGTGCAGTCCCTGCTGCATAGAGAACTTAGTCCTTGTCCATTATAAAGACGAACCTGTTAATGTTGTGTGGGGACATAGCCATTATTTATTGTGAGAGCATACTAAACTCACAAATAACACAGTGTGACAATGCAAGAGTTCTGAATGCTGTAATACGTTCGTTTTACATGTTGCCACCTGGCTTTGAAAGGGTACGCTAATTTAAACCAAGCACATAAATGTTTTGTGTGGCAAAATGGAATGTTATTAATATTAGTGTCAGCAGTACAAGTAATGACCATTGGGCTGTAAACGGTTAATCTAATTTAAGGTGGTATTAGTGGTGAGTAAAAGTAAAGAAGTCAAGTTATCCCTTTCCATGCCTCAAAGGCGCCTGGGAGAGTGCAGGTAAAGCTCCACTCATTCCTAATCTCGGTACTAGATGGAGATGGCGTGATTTGCCTCACACCTTGGCCACTTTATCTCCTAAAAATAGGCTGAATTGGTTCCAGAACCGGTCTGCATGCCTTGAAGAAATGCCTCGTATTTGCTGCTGAATTTTTTTAATATCGAAAGTAAAATTATCAGTGTTGCTTATTGAAGAAAAATTCATATTAAAGTTTTTAACGCACTTTGGAGACAGGCTAATGTGGCTTGTTTATTAGTTAATATAAGGACATGAAACTTTATGGTAGATGAGCGTGGAGCACTGGCGAAATGGAAACAGCAGCGATAGACCACGTTCTCGGAACAAAACCTGTTCGTTGCCATTTCGTTCAGAGCAAGGCGCAGACTGACTGCCCGCAGATGGAACCCGGTTTTTCGTCCCCAAGAACCAACAGCTAACCGCAGAAATACGGTACGTCGTTATAGTTAAAAAAAAAAAAAAATTGGTTGAGTCGACAGCTACTAATTAACCGGAGGTACACATTCCTCAGCACATCCGCAATTCTGTTACATGCTGTTTTCTTCGGTCCAGTCCGCGAATTCGGAAACAGAACATCGAAATAAGCCATGGCCCCTTTTTCCCCCGGTCCTTCTAAGTCACCATATATGACCATATTCATGTATTTGACTCTGAACAACCCGTGTCTTTGGCGTAGTGTCACTAAGTAACTTGCGAACAAACCAAGTGCAAAGATTAGGAGACGTTGACGACCATAAATGGCCTTTACTCGAATCTGTCCATCTCATTCAACACCATTTGAGGAAAATGACAGACTACGAACCCGGCTTCGTCCCGCAGTCTTAAAAAGTGTCTTTTTTCTTTGATTTCTTTTAGGCTCTAACGCCTCACAGCAAATTAATGGACGGAAATGTACTGTAATTAGCGTTTCAGGCCCTTGCCCCTTGCCTTTGGCTGCCGACATCATTCCCAGAACCGCCAGCAGCCGAGTGTTGTCATGGTTACACGGAGCTGCTGAAGAGAGGAGGAAATCGATCGGTCGAGAACCAGAATCGACCAACCCCCACCCGTTCTTGGCTGCTCCACTTCGCTCTGCATAACACAAACACATTACAGCCGCATTGCGACGAACCGCCCTTTTATAGCATTGTAGGTACATTCACACTAAAGAGGAGTATATTTACATGTCTGCAGAACACACGGATGTATCAGGGGAGCACTTGCGTCCTTCTGAGCGTGCTTTAGTAGGAATATTTCTCATATGTTGGTCTGTTTATTGGAGGTGTCATTATTTATACTAAGGAATTTGCAGTTATTGCCATGTCATTTAAAACCACATGCCAGCGCTCGATGCCGACGAGACGGCGCGGAAGTCAGCGCAAATTACAAATTACCTGGCGGTCCGAAAGGGGCCCGGGTCGATTATATTGCATATGTTTTTGTCTTTCTCGGTTGTATTATGTATTATTTGTCGAATGTACAAATTAACCCTTTCAGACCAAGCTCAAGTCACTCTGCAACTGAGAGGCAGTCTTTCCTATTTAAGATACAGATTTTTGACCAATCCGCCCTTGATGGGGGGGGGGGGGAAAGAAATTTATCACCGGGTCTCGAAACCGCTGTCGGCGGTCCTGAAACACATTTTTACGTGCCCTCGAAGTTGCCGCATGGGCTGTACGAGGGCGATATGAACACAATAAAATGTAAAATCTAGAAGCAAATATTGATATGCAGTGAAGTACTTCCGAGTTAAACGCCATATGGAGCCGGAAAAAAAAAGTCCTACATTTCGGAGTGACCCATGGCCACCATATTCAGGATGTTGACTGTTTTGTTATAGTTACCCGTAATCTCGTATCGTAAGTTTTGAGACGATAAGTAAATTGAATACAAGAAGCTATCTGAGATTCTTATTTGTTGCCCTCAGGGGGGTGACATTTGAGGTAGTGACAGTTGTAACTATGATATTTGCTGTCGTATGGGATGTGACGCCGTGCAGTTAGGTACATAAATACAGACGTTTCAGAGGAACGTACTGCCTCCATCAAGAGAATATCACTGCGAACGCGTATACCAAAGTACACGGCGTCACATTTCAGGAGATGATAATTTTTGTGGTCCAACTTTCAGATGTACTCGTAAAAGAGTGTAGGTGGGAGAAAAGTTATCGTATGCTTTTGTTATGTGTGGTCAAAGAACAGTTAATTTGAACAATAAAAGCCAACTAGATGCCACTTGTTATTTTATTGACTTCTTATAGGCTCAACATGTTTCGGGTACTACTTTGCCCATCCTCAGGAGCCGGCGACTATGATGTTGATTACCACATTGGTCGTTTCGTTCTTGGTTTGCTGTGTGTTGGAGATTAGGTACGGTTAGGCTGTAGTAGTGTCCGGGCTGCAGCCCGGAAACTCCAGCCTAACCGCACCTAACCTCCAACATACAGCAAACCAAGAACGAAACGACCAATGTGGTAATCAATATCATTGTCGCGAGCTCCTGAGGATGAGCATAGTAGTGCCCGAAACATGTTGAGCCTATAAGAAGTCAATAAAAAAACAAGTGGCATCTAGTTGGCTTTTTATTCTTCAGTTATCACAATGATGCACGATCCAATAAACATCAGCTTAACAGTTAATTTGTACAGTCAATTGACTTTTACCCTGTGTCTGTGGAAGAAAAAAGTTCAACCTAATTGTCAGTACTGTACGAGTATCATAGACGTAACTGGGTGTTGCGGTTGCTCCGGGCAGCAGAATCCAGGGTGCGAAAAAGTGGGAGGAAAGATGAAAGTTTTAAATAAAAAAATTCTATTCTCGCCAAATTTCAAATTATTGGGCCAAATAAAAAAAAAAGTATTTTAACGCTCTAATTTATGTCAGGAGCGGCCGTTGTGGTTACTCTCCACAGGAGCCAGAAAGTCTAGCTACGCCACTGACGAGTATTCCTCGCTTCCAAGAATAACAGAACTTGTAGGCCCACACAGTAAATAGTGGCGAAATTCTGTTGTACTGCAAGACAGTCAGAAGGTAACCCCATCCTTTTGGATTATCCGTCGCCTGTGTTGGCATCCAGACCCCTTCTTATGTTTTTAAAAATACGTGTGTCACGACGTACCGTGGTGCGTGAGGAAGTCTAGAGCAGTGTTTCTCAACCGCCAAGCCGCGGCCCGGTACCGGGCCCTGGCATCAATTATACCGGGCCGCGAGAGATTCTCCTGGAATTGATAACTAATTTAAATGTAATTTTATATTTGTCAACATGCCACACCGTACACATAATTG
>Ga0123352_10015225_pt1 | contig 12244 bp, 5 predicted proteins | sample TergutLab28metaG_FD_89700 | JGI IMG/M metagenome (GOLD analysis project Ga0123352, IMG submission 89700) | Labiotermes labralis P1 segment gut microbial communities from Petit-Saut dam, French Guiana - Lab288 P1 | ecosystem: Host-associated > Arthropoda: Insects > Digestive system > Gut ... | reverse complement strand
TATTAACATCCGAAACATATTGAGCAGTAAATTGACATAATAAAGCAAGTGTCATCTAGTTGGTCTACCTTTATTCAAATATCAAGATGATGCACGGTCCAATACGCATAAGATTTGTTATGTAGTTTCAGACGTAAAGCGTTCTGAGGCAGATATTACATCCCCACTGTATACTCATTCAACGTATTTAATCGGGCAACATGTCGGTACAGGAATGCCAGGTACAGAATAAGGTGGTCCGTCATCTAGTGCGAGCGGTTATTGTGGAGTCACTAGATGATCTGTTTTGTGGAGTGACCATGGCCTATTAGGTAAAACCGCTTTGCGCATACTTCGTATTAAAAAAAATTTTGTCACGTGCCGTGGACGCTTATGGACACTCTTCTTCCCCCCCCCCCTTCCCATCTTCAGATAAATACAATTTTGGACATTAAACATTTATACAGTAATTTAGTAGCTATTTCTATCAGCTTTTACGGAGGCTGAGTCAGTAAGCCGCCCGCATGTATTTACATTTTTCAGTGTTTGGCAAAGCCCCAACCCCACCCCCATATATGTAATTATTTTCAACTGCGCTGGGCAAAACTGTGTTGGGCGAGGTGTTGCTCTACCTAATTGGGACCAACAGGATAGCTGCCGGAGGGGTTTAGAACGTTTTGGGTTGTATGTACCACTAATTGAAGCAGTGGAATCATACACATGGTATCGCACATCGGTGTTTACACTTCTCTATCCTGTTGCTACCCGACAGGTTCGCAGAAGGACAATGCCTTCTGCGTCTTGGTCAATGGCCAGGACCGACGTGTATTGTGGAGTCTACTGAAGGTGAGTGCGAGCGAGTTCGCACCTGCTCGATGACTCGTGCGTATAGACCCTGTTGGTATGGTAGCTCTAGCTGAGCCCGGTTGCGCAGAAGCGACCACAGTCCACAGTCCAGAGAGTAGAGTTCACAACACACCACGAAGGCCCAGAGGGGGAGCAGCGGTATAGCTTTACACTTTCTTTCACCTCGGCACTAAATGGGGGTGGGTGGTCAACGCCATGTCTTGGCCGCTTTGCTCCCGGGAAAGAGACCCGGTACCCATTGTAGAGGAGGCTGGGTTAACCCCAGGGCCGGTCTGGACGGGTGCGGAATATTTCACTGGGATTCGATCCCCGAACTGTGCAGCCCGTAGCGAGTCGCTATACCGACTATGCTATACCGGCCAACCAGTCCAAAGAGTATTAACTACAATAGCACAAGAATGGTAAAGTGTGTAATTTCGCCTGTGACTTTGTGCTGTTCTATTTGCAAACAAAGTGACGTTAAGAACATATTGCAGCAGAAAGGACATAGCGGAAAGATATAGGAAATTACATGATGAAGAGTGTCATTATGTGTGCCTTTTATTAAATGACTTGTTATTAGGGTGATGAAATCAACTGCGATGGAATGGACGGGTCATCTGGCACCCATGCGTCCGATTATAAATGAATGTCAAATTTTATTCCGAATGCGTCGAAGAAAGAGACCACATGGGGGATCTAGGCATTGAGGAGTGGCTACTAATTTGGTTGAACTGTCGAATGGCGAGTTCTTGTGAACACGGTAATAAACTCTGTAACCTCATACGTAGAAATTTCTTGAGCAGATAAATGACTCACGCATTGAAGCAAGGACTTACAGTCAATAGAAGAAAAGGGGTCTGCGGTGAGAAGCAGATTCTCTGTTAACTCCTCTCCATGTTAGGCAGTTCACTCGTCTACGACGTGCATGATAGAGTTCTACCTGCAGCAGACAAGCTATACGTACTGTCCTGCGTTTACACGTTTATAGTCTCTACATGTTCCGGACGTGTGAAATTAATTAAACGTCTGCAGTATAATGAAAGTTTTCGGGCAATTCAGAAGATGAACAGCTTAAAGGTGTCAAATTATTAATTCATCTGCAGACAGCAGCACGTTGGCTAAGTTGAGACAGTGTAATTCCACCTGCGGGTGGTAGTTTTTGAGTCGTTACAACAGTTGTGGGGGCCCTAGGTTCTCTTGTCAATACTGTTACTGTTCAGACGTTGTCACTTGATGCCGAGCAAACAGAATCTTTAAAATTGCGCAGCCGGATAAGGACTGCAGGTTGAAGCACACTATCTTTCAGATGGGTTCTGTAGAGTTACGCACACCTTATTGACGTTGATGTTTGTTTATTACACATCTCGAATTGCACTCAAGCAAGTGGGGCCCAAGTTCTTCCATTTTGTGGATTTCTAAGTACGTTTATACACACTGTAGGACTCCTTTGTCGGCGATCGGCCCATCACAAGACGGCTAGTTACATAGGGTAGGACGAACTCAGCAAAAGGAATACGTATATAAGTGCCCCGAGTGGGATTCGAACTCAGGCGATGAGGATGCAAGGACAAGTTTCACGGTTTACGCCGTTGTTGTTGTTGTTATTCTTCTTATTAATTTTGTTGTGATTTCTTTGTCTCGGCTTCATTTTATGCTGAGGAGAATAGCATTGGCAATTCTTCATCCCACACACTTCGCTTATGGGTCGTGATACTGCAGTCGATTTAGCGACTCGCTACGAACTGGAGGCTCCGGCATCGAATCCCGGCGGCGGCGAGATTTTCCGCACCCATCGAGGCCGGCCCTGGGGCCCACCCAATCTCCTGTACAATTGGTAAAGTCTCTTTCACAGGTGTAAAGCGGCGGGAATGTGGCGCTGACCAGCCACCCCATCTGGCGCCGAGGTTAAGCAAAGAGTACAGCTGTACTTCTCCCCCCCCCCCCGGGTCTTAATGGCCTGTTCTAGAGAGATATTTACGTTTTTTACACAATTCTGTTATTTTAATCTTCCATTTAAAGATATATTCTTGTGTTTCTACATGTTACTACATAGAATTGTCGTTTTAGGTGTTTATGTAGCCTATTGGTGGCGCAGTTGGCTGAGGCACACTGCGCTACAAGCCGCAAGGTCGCGGGTTCGATTCCCGATGGTGTCATTGGAATTTTTTAACGACATAATCCTTCCGGCCGCACTATGAACCTGGCGTCGACTCAGCCTCTAACAGAAATGAGTACGAGGCCGCCTTTCCTGGGGTAAATGCGGCCGGTGCGTAGAACTGACAGCCTTACCACCTTCATATGCCGTTTGTCATGAAATCTGGGCGCCTTAGCCTCCTGGAACCCTCACGGCCTGTATAAGGATTGCTTTACCTTTTATTGTTTTGTTAGATTGAGAATACTCGTTTCTACTGACAAGTGGTTTTAATTTTTGTCGTATTATTATTTTTTACGTCATAACACAAGATTATCTGTCCATGAGACAAACATTTTGTCTATGGTATATCACGTAATAGCTTCATAGGACGTACTCGTATATGAAATCTAATTAAATGATACGTCAGTATCTGTCTCGGAGTGTGTGCTGTTTTTCTAATAAGCATATTATTATTATTATTATTATTATTATTGTCATCATCATCATCATCATCATCATATTTTGCAAGAAGTCCAAAAATGAACGTACTGGTAATGACGAAGGCGGGTGTGTCTGTGCGTTGGTATCATATTTTTCTCTGAAATTATGAAACATTTTATTTACGTTTGGTATTAGGGGGGTGAATATGTTTGCCTCCAACATTTTCATTGAAATGTTATTTGATCGTTTCTGTACAGTATGCCTCTTTACATCTAAGACACCAAAATCGGACTTAACCAGTCTCTCTCAAAACGGCCCACCGTACGACAGAGTTGTACACACGTGGCCATATGCAACTATAATTCGAAACTCTTGAAACATATATTATGTTCAGCTAGCAATATTAGAAAAGTTGCTAGGCGTTAGAAAGTTCTTAGCACTGCTGTCGCGTGATTGAACTAGGTGAAGAACTCGAGAAAGAAGCAAGAAAGCGATCACATCCTAAGAATTGCCTAGTCTGTTCCTGTTGTCTTGAATTTTAAACTGCTCGCAGAATATTGGAAAAATGTACTGTATGTTTGATCAGCACTGCCAGCGACAGACTTGTGTTGTACATTACGAATTGGGAATGCTGATTCCCTATTCAAATGGCCAGTAAATACTGGATTAAAACCAAAGAAAAGAAGAAAGTAATTTGCACCTGCAGAGAAAATGAACACCAGGACCATAAAGCAGTACGAAAGACATCACCATCTGGAAAATACGTTAACGTGTCCTGCGTTCAGCGACATCTCACAGGTTCGACCTTGCTTGCACTGAAGCAACCATGCCTAGCTCCCTGTCAACGGATATGACATATCAGATAAGCTGTTACTTGGCTTTTCGTATCGTCTTTCAAGAGATAAAGTGGTGAATTAGTGAGAAAGAACAGCCAGTTATACAACGCTTCCTAACTTCTTGCAGGAAAAACCTGGACAAAATGTTTTGTGATTAGGCCAAGACCTCGATGGCAGCAAGTTATCTGTCCTTTGGACCTCGCGTTTGCTTTTAACTCGTATTACTTGGTTTTGCTTCTGTATCTTCCTGAATGCTGGAAGACAAAATTACGACCGACATTTCACGTACTTAATCCTCTTACCATATTTTCTCCTTAATGACGTCTGAAATGGATGTCTGTGTCGCAGTACTTAAATAATTCCATGCAGCAGAATCCGTCCTTAACTTCCTCAGCTAGTCCAGAAATTTGGCGAATTTTGTGAAACCGGAACGTTTATTATCGCTCTCAAAAAAACCCATTACGTTAATATAAACAGCCAACTAGATGCAACAATAATAATTTCATTAATAATTTCAATCAGCTCAACATGTTTCGGGCTATAATTTCGCCCATCCTCAGGAGCACTGCACTGTATTTACAGCTTGTGGTATAAAGCACCGACGATGCTTCCTGTTCGTGACCAGGATGAGGTGGAATCCTGAGGATTGGCGAAATTATCGCCCGAAACATGTTGAGCTGATTGAAATTATTAATAAAATTATTATTGTTGCATCTAGTTGGCTGTTTATATTATTGTATCAAAGAGGCACGGTCACACAAACATCAATCCCATTACGTGTCCCTATCCTAAGCCAGATCAATCCAGTCCACGCCCTCCCAACCCATTTATTTAACATCCATTGTAATATCGTCCCATCTGCGCCTACGTTTTCCAAGTGCTCTCTTTCCCTCATGTTTCACCACCAAAACAGTGTATGCATCTCTCCTCTCCCAGTACGCTCCACATGCCGCACCTACGTCATCCTTCTGCTTTCATCAGCCGGATAGTATTTGCTGAGGCGTACAAATCATTAAGCTCCCCATTGTACAGTATCTTCCATTCGCCTATTTCCGCTTTCCTCTCAGGCCAAAATATCCTTCTCAGTGCCCTGGTCTCGAACACTCTCAACCTACTTTCTTACCTCAATATGTGAGACCAAGTCGCACACCCGTACAAAACAGCAAACAAAGTTATACCTCTGCATATTTTTATCTGTATATTTTTGGAAAGCAAATGGGAAGAAACAATATTATGGCCGGAATGGTAGCAGGCATTCTTTGACTTCAGCCTATTCTTACTTTCTTCATGATTTGTTAAGCTGTTACAGTTTGTTGCCAACTATTTGAAATTTGCCACATATTATGGAACAACTCCATTCTGTACTTATTTTAATCATTAATTTGTTTGGAAATCAGAGTGCTGAGGCGAATGTTTGAATCGAGGATGAAGGAAGTGCCAGGAAGCTGGCAAATAAATTGAACCTTTTTCTACTCTTCACCATATACGTGTATTGTTATGGGTGATTAAGTAAAGAAATGGGTGGCAAGTGGATCGTGTGACATGCATGTGATAGAAGAGATATGTATACATTATTTGGTCGCTTGAAAGGCCAAAGCATGGTTGGTACGGCAGGCCAACTACGTGTACCGAGATGATGCTCAAGGCTGGTGGATGTTTAAGATACTGATAGAATTCGTCAGTGCAGTGGCGTGTGTTCTTGAATGCGGCAGTGAACCATCAGGGCCCATAGACGGTTGGGAGTTTCTTGACTAGCAGAATGACTGTTCGCTTATCCTTGTCCCTATGGTTACCATTCATCGGCTGTTGTTTAGTCACGGCGCCTCTCTTCACCGCACACCACGTGCGTTGAACTCAACTGCCGTTCTTTTCGTTTCATCCGACGTGCCTTGCGATGCTTATCGAGGCTACCGGCTCTTGCCTGACGTATTCTGCTCCTTAATGAAACCGTGCTGAGACTATTTGCCTTATTTCATACGGAAAGATGCAATTAATGTGCCATCATGTCCGCATCTCCGTGTGCCTGCGACGTTAAAAACAAGATGACTATTATCCCTGTGCACGCTATAAGACATATGGGGGGTGAAGAAGTATAACTCCGCTCAGCCTTAAACTCGGCACTAGATGGAGGTGAGTGATCAGCTTCACGTCCCACCCGCTTTGCTCGCAGGGAAAGAACCTTAGGTATTGAATAGGAAGTTGGGTGGAATCCAGAGTCAGTGTAGAATTTTGAGGAAGAGAAAAATCTCTTAACCATGCCGGTAACAGAACAACGGTTCCTCCGTCATCCAGCCCGCAACCAAATCACTACACCTGCTACAGCATCCAGGTTCCTTCGTGTGCTTGTCAATCATTAATAATAATCTGGATTTTAATGAAACTTGGTATCGACATTATGAAAGCAAGCGCCACCCCATAGTCATTATTTTTAATCCAGTATCAACAATGCCAACATGGTGGCCGTATGAGCTATTATGTTGGGAGAAATACTAATGCCACTTGAGGTAATGATCATACAGTTATGGGTGGTACGATATAAAGGGCTTCAAAAATGTGATTTTTTTTTGTGAAAGTGCAAGGTATTGGACCAGATTAATCATGCACATCATCATAACAACCGAACGATGTGTGTGGAATGAAATCATACGACGTAAACCAAAATCTTAGCGGGCGCGCTAAATCTATATCTGCATTTTGGTTTTACGGCATTAACCAACTATGTGTCTGCAACATGACAGTTTTTGAGGCGGTAGGTGATAGGCATTACAAATGTTGTCTAAAGTGTCATTGACGCATGATCCGTTATAAGTATGGCAACTTTGAGGCCATGTCTGACGAATTCAGAGTAGTCGGTATCAGTACTGGTGGAACTTATGAACAGACAGCGATTATGAATTTATGTAAATTAATTGTATAATTCCCACTAGTTTCACTGTACAGCCTGAAACATTATTTTGAAGAAAATTAAGCATCTTGAGGTCTATACAGGACCCTTCTTAATTCTGTGTGCTAGGTACTAAGGGCTGTCCTCACATTTTTTGTGTTTCTGACAGTTTGTGTTAGTTCTGCACTGATTAAACCAGTATCCAGTGGCTGACACTTTCACTTTTCCCACCGACACTTTCCACCTCCTTAACCTTGCAAAGTCTAATGGTAATTATACGTACCACCTGCTGCAACGTTACAAGACTCTGCATTTTGCCCACGCAGTACCTGTATGCGCTCCATAGGATTCTGACAATAAATGCCGATTTCCCTCTTCAACATGAGCCGATTGGTCTTTGTAATGGTCACGGTGTATATTCTCTGTGAAGTAGAAACTGCGTCTTTGTATATATTGCAATGTAGATAAACGTCAGTCTTAAAAGAGTTAAAACTTCTTTCTTTTTACTAAGGAATTTAAAGTTTTTTTTTTCAGGTTTAACTGCTCCTGTGCCGTGAAGAAAGGGCAGCGGGTTCCTCAAAAACACCTGCTGAATGCCACAGGTTACTCCGAAACATCAGCACATATTTAACAGGCCGGGGGCAATCGCTTCACAGAAGGTAGCGAGTTTTAAAACCGGTATTTTAGTGACAGGCATTAAAAATGTCGCCTGCATGAAGTGCTGTTAGGGTTAAGTAAGACTAGGGGACTCGAGACTTATGCAGGGAAGAAAACTAATGTTGCTGTCGCAATCACCGTCCTTTCCTACACGAACTCCCATACACACCGGAAGGTGGATGACCTCACTTGAAGGGCCTGGACGATTTTCATTTACAGGAAGTGTTTTACTGAATCGGAATTTACTGGAGCGGAGAGTTAATTCCGCCACAGAATAATTAATCTTCCTTTCTTAAATTAAGGCAATTCCTGTATATAACTTTGCCACACAAAGAGTCACGTATTTTTGTCACGTCCTCTGGTCTTGTGTCGGACTCGGAATTCGAAGTGCTGTAAATGGGACAAGATAGGCAATGTACGTGTAACGTAATATTACGGCGCGCTCGCTTAAAGGTTGTTGCTACAGAAAAGCCACAGTGCGTTCTGTTGAACTACCTGTCGATGTCAACAACATAAAGATAGTGAGTGTTGCCCAAATTGATTTTTTGGCGAACTTATATCGCCGGTAACAATGAAGTGTACTTAGGTCTTCAAGTAAAAGTGGCCCATCTTTCTGTCCGGCTTGGAGTTTCTCGAGAGATTCCATAGAAGTGGTCACTACCCAGTTTAATGGAAATCTGTCCAGCGGGAGCTGCGCTGATACATATGAACAGATAGACAGAGGGACAGGACGAATCTAATATTCGCTTTTCGCGACTGTGCGATCGAGTCTAAAAACGGATGTTTGGAAACAAAGTGTACCCGGTACGAGAGGACTGTATAATGAGGCGTGTCATAGCTTGTACTGATCACCAAATGTGATTATTATTGCTTTATTATTACGTCATCAAATCAAAACAGATGATGAGTGGAAGGTAAGAAATTTATACAGATTTTCGATTAGAAAACATAAAGGGAAAAGCCACGAGTGAGGGCTAGGTGTAGACGAGAAAATATTGAAACGTACCTTAAAGGAATAGGATATGAGGTTGTGAACTGGGTTCAGCTGGCTCAGGACAAGTCTAGTGCCATGATCCTATGAACGTGGTAATCAGCAGCTGAGTTCATTAAGGGCGGAGATTTGTTGGCTCAGATTAGTTACTATCAGCTGCTTCATGTGGACTCTGCTCCATGGGAGTAGTTACGAGGGAAATGAGAACTGAATGCATCCGTTTAGACCAGAATTTGAAGGAAGAAACTCATATGGAAATAATAATAATATTGTTTTAAGTAACGGGATATGAGAATGTGCCTTCCGTCACTTGATTCAGGGCAGAGTCCATTGATTGGCTGCAGGAATATGGTAATGAACCTTAGGGCTCCATAAAATGCGGGAAATTTCTCGACCAGCTTAGAAACTATCACTTTTTTAAGGATAATCCTGCCTCCGGAGAAGTTTAGATGTACTGTACACTTAACTTACGTGAATATCGGCAAGTCTTCTTTCTTTGAGTAATGAAGTATTATTTTGTGTGTTCGGTAGCCTTGTAGGGGAAGAGTGCCGGCTTAACATGACGGCTAGCGTGCACAAATCCCAGTATAATTAAAGATTATTCCGGCTCACTAACCCCAACTAGCTTCCGCTGGGGTTGAGTCAGTGCCAGCTCTTTCGCAGGGCAGCTTCTTTCTCTGCTGTCCACAACATAATTTCTTCGTATCTTGCTAAAGCGGAATTTCACTGCCTTTGCACAATGTTAAATCCCTTATTTGATTTGAAAGTTTTCATTTCTTTTGCTCCATTTCGAGTTATAACTTTTCGCGTATATCATACGACAGAGTGTTATGTGTTGTTGCAGGTGTAAAAGACGCAAAGATACCAGATAAGGGGCACTCACGGCAGTGTCGATGGAAATTCATGTCACCTGGTTTGTTACTCCGTGTCGACTGGTGAATATTCCAGCCGACACGGTATAACATGCCAGAAGACTTGAATTTTCTCAGAACAGGTATCTCTACCGACAGTGATGAATTAATCTTAATCATGTTATATTAAATATTTGCGTTATCGAAAAGGGCTTCAAATGAAAGTTGTAGATTTTAGTAGAGGTCTGTATTCTTTGTCTTTCCCATGGATAAAGCGGCCAGGATGTGGCGTTGGCCACACACCCAATCTAGCGCCAAGGTTCAAGAAAGTGTAGAGCTACACTTCTACTCCACCTCTGTGCCTTCACGGCCTGTGATAGAGTGAACATCAGGTTTACCTATATTTTGTATACAAAGATCCGTCTTTTCTGGTAAAGTTAAGTTTCTTTGTAATTTCAAATACGGGTTGTGTTTAACCGGTAATGCAAAAGAAAAAGCTGTGCCAATATTTAAGTTAGCTCCATGCCTGCAAACATATGGATGATGCAGGTATTCTTAATACGCTAATAACTTCGACGCTAGAAAGAGATGAGTGGCTAACTTCACGCCTCGCGGAAACTGCGCCTCCATTACTGATTGGTCATAAGTTTGGTGGGTCCGCGGACCGGTCGAAAATCTGCAGAGAAGATACAAATGTCTGCTTCTGCCGGGAATTGATCCCCAGTTCTTCGGTCTTCCAGCGATTAGCCTTATTATAATTCCAGATGAGTTATCCTGGTTCCACATAATTAACAAGTGCGCACCAAATCGATATTTGTCTGACAGCTTTTAGTCTAACTCACTTACGACGCTGCGTAAGGCCGACGTTAAGCGCTGAACTACTCCAGGTCTGATCACTCCTAAAAGCATGTTCGTAGTGTCATAATTTGAAAACCTCTCAGTTATGGAGACAGCGCATTCGGACGGAAAAGATACAGCCCTTCCCGCTGTGGGGAAGCCGGAGTAGCGTAGTTAGTACGGCGACTAATCTACGGACTGGATGGCCCGGGGTTCGAATCCCGGTAGCGGTAAGAGACTTCTCTGTTCTCCACAACGTATAGACCGGCTCTGGGGTCCACCCAGCCTCCTTATTCAATTGGTATCCAGGCTTGTTTCCTGGGGGAAAATGGCCGAGGCGTGAAGTTAAGCACTCATTTCAATGTAGTTCCGAGGTTAAGAATTAATGGAACTATACCCCTGCTCCCCCTTCATGCCTTCATGGCGTGGACAGGGGAGACGTTGCCTTAATCTGCTCATTATACTTTTATATTACATATTTTATTTTGCAATGAACTCAAATTTATGTAGATTCGTACCTTCGTACTGTGATGTACCGTAGAAATGCATACTTCGTGAATGTGTTTTTATGGGGCCAGGATCCATGTGCAGCAGCGGCAGGCGTTACGAGGGCCTAAAGTGCATGAGACCGACTGTACGTCATCACCGATCGATCGCCAACGAATAATTTTGGATTAAAGAATTATTCAGATGGACCGATTACTGATTGACAGTTGCAGCCCAATCTTATGTTGCCGAAAAGAAGTGTTACCAACTTTGCGAAAGGATAAAATTGTCTTTGGGTGTTCAGTTAAGTAACTAATCAACAAGCTAACAGTTCGTCAGATGGTCAATAAATTCCCAGCATTTTTGGAACCCAAAGTTCACTACTGTGTTGACAAGATCCGGTCACGTCTTCCTGTCCTGATCCACGTTAAACCACTTTGCGCCCTCTCATCCTGTTTACTTCGTAGCATCGAGTGTTCTCACAAAGAATTGTATAGTGTGATGTAAAATAGCTGAATTCATAGTAGTAACAATAGATAATATGAGTTCTCTTACACAGGGAGAATGCTTCTCGGAATAATGGGAGATTTTCATATGTTTAGCATACTTTTGTATTAGGGTGTACTAAAGACAGATGGTGGTAGCCCAGTGAGTCATCGGCCTTCACCGCTAGAAGGTGCAAAGCACCAGCATCAAATTCGACTAGACGTTCTGAACCGGACTCATAATGCCTGCCTTCTATGCCCACAGATCTATTAGTATTGGTCCTTGTATTAGGCGCGTTCGCAAAATTAAGAAAAGAGACTATTAGCTTGGTCATGTCTGTCTGTCTGTCTGTCCGCAAGGAAAAACTAGGCTCCCCTGGACGGATTTTCATGAGATTTGATGTTAGAGGATTTTTTTAAAAATCTCGTGAGAAAACTGAAGTTTCATTACAATCTGACTAGAATAACGGGCACTTTATATTAAGATCTATGTACATTTGTGATAAAGTCTCGCTGGATTCCTCTTAGAATGAGAGATGTATCGGACAAAAGTAGTAGATAAAATCATATCCCACACAGTGTGGTCAATATTTTTTTCCCGTGCCGTTTATGAGATGAGATAATGTGGAAAAATATCGTACAGCCAGACAGACCATAGATGACAATATAATACAGCGCTTGGGCTTTTTAATACTTATTTCTCCCCCCCCCCCCCCCCCCCCCCACTTTTACAACTACCCCCACCCCTCACCCCTCCACCACTTTTCTCTCCCACTTTTCTTTCTTTTTTTTTAAACATTACATATATTCTTTA
>Ga0123352_10015221_pt1 | contig 12245 bp, 4 predicted proteins | sample TergutLab28metaG_FD_89700 | JGI IMG/M metagenome (GOLD analysis project Ga0123352, IMG submission 89700) | Labiotermes labralis P1 segment gut microbial communities from Petit-Saut dam, French Guiana - Lab288 P1 | ecosystem: Host-associated > Arthropoda: Insects > Digestive system > Gut ... | reverse complement strand
TTTGTGTTTTTCTTGAGTGAAAATATGAAAAAAAAGTATTTTGTATTATGTGGTTTATATAGCGGGGGGGTGGGGGGGGGGGGGGGGGAACCAGTTTGGTAGGATTAAATTGTTGCATCCAATTTCGCGATGTCGCCAAGACATTTATCGACCGCGACAGAGAAGTGAAAGTGGCAAAGCGCACTCACCGTAGGTTCATGTACCGTATTGGCACTCAGTTTTATTGACGGCACTAAACATTGCGTGAATCTGCTTGAACGGAGCTCGAATTCATGCCCTGTTTTGATAACGGTGGAGCACAAAACAACTACCGCCACGACACAACCCCGCCACAAAAAAAAATGTTTCGATGTGATAGCAAGTGATGAACTTTTATGAGTACGGTAGCCAACTTTCGGACTGCATGATACGTAACTCTCTGTGCGACAGGGACCTGGCCTCGTGGAGCTACTTCTGATCTTGTAATGAGTCCGTGGAGGGACTGCGTGCATTGAATGTCCGCGCGACGCCTTTCTGGGACGTAGCGGATGCGACTGTGTCCCGGGTGAAGTGCTGGCTCCTGTATGCTGATGTCTGTGTGTTGGCCTGGAGCTTTTCGTTCCATCCGCTTTCCAGTTCTGTTTTTTTTCTGTTATTAATCCTTTCTACGTTTTATAATGTGTTAACTAGCTAAAATGTCGCGGAATGCATTAAAAATAGAAGACGAGGCCTGTTTCTTTATTTGCTTATGTATTTAGAGGAAAGTCCACTATTGTGGGGAGTTTTTTTAAAAACTGCTATTAAACTTAGAAAAAGGAAAACTTTTCAAAACACAAACAAAACTTTATTTGATTAATGAAGACACAGTTATTACATAAATATCGTAAATTAGGAAAAGAAAGTGTAAAATTCTTTTCGCAAAAGCTTCATATCCCCTAATTAGGCTGACACGTGTTCCTAATTTGGGGAGGTGAATAATTTACACAAAAGGCACAAAGAATAGTTACGGAATTTAAAAAATTACAAATAGAAATGAAACAAACTAAGAACAAAACAGTGTTTATCCCTGGCAGGGCTTACAAACAAAATCTTCCTCCATGCCAGCATAAAGTGTGTGCGCCAATCTGCAATATTTCGCACATCGTATCCACTCTTCTTCATTGTGGTCTTCAGAGAAATGACCAGTATAGAACACACAATCAGCGTCTTGTTCCCTTCTTCCGCCGAAACGTCAGCTAAAGGAACAGCTAGGAAATTTTCCGAATCTGATGGAGGGTCAGACGGAGTTGATCCCGGCAAACCCTTCTCTTCCGTCTTTTTGAAGGACCAAGACGAGCATTCGACGCAAGCCGACTGGTTTTGGATTCAGCGGTCTGTTTGATTTTCTTTTTCTGAATTGCCCCAACAAATTTTCTGTAAGGTGAACTCGTTATTTCCTTTACTGTTCCACCACTAGTATTTGGCTGTAGGTTCAGACTTGGCACATGGCTGATATCTAATGTTCGGAGAGTCTCAGAAGAAGTGAATGGTGAAAAACTAACAGAACTGAATGGCTGGTCTTCACCAAAGCAGGATTGTTCACAGGAGCGTTATCTGTGTCCTCTGAGGCTTAAGGGAAATCGCGTGGTCTGAAGATGTTCTTGTCACAAGGAAAATGGCCTGTCGCCCAGAAGCCTTAAGCCGCTATCTCGACTGTTGCAGCTCGCTTGTATGCATTGCCAAATTGTTCGCCAATTTGGTAGACGGTGACGACACGCCCGCCCTAGGTTTAAACGGAGCTGTATTTCGGTTTCTTGGGAGTAGAATGTTTTCAGGGGCCCCATGAAAGCTTTATCCAAACGTTGCATTTTGTGACTTGTGAGATGGGAGGTAAATGATGTCATGATTCTCTCTAGCTAAAGTAATGACCTCCAGTTTCCTTGTGTGTGAATAGTGCCCATCCGTACTGAGATAACAGGTTTTTTATTTTCGGCTTTGTATGTTTGATGAAATGAAGAAACTGATGGGAGAAAATCTTGCTCTGTATCCACCCCGAGGGATGGCATGCGTGGATTGATCCAGGCGGTGTGCCATTCATCAGTTCTGGTTTAATATATTGTCTTTGAAATACAAGTAACGGAGGAATGAAGTGTCCAGTTGGACTCATACAGTTGACGACTGTCACAAGAGATCCCCGTTCTGCGGACTGAACAGAAGATATTTAAAACTAGCGCGCTGGTAACCCTATTGAAAATGGCGGAAAGCGCCAATTCAAATTTAATTAGCACAGTTTTTAAAAATGCCGCGCCGGTAGCCATATTAAAAATGGCGGAAAGCACTAGTTCAAAATTTGAAGTTAGGTTAGCACAAATTTAAAAATGGCGCTCATTCAAAATGGCGGACTTTAAACTTAGGTTAGCAGCTATTCAAAATAGCAGCAGGCGCTAAGCTGTCTGGTCCTACACGGCGCCATACTGTCTGGCATAATTAGGTCATCCGTCATTTGTTTACATACTACGTCATTTGTTTATATCACGTGACCACCGCAATATTTATTTACATACCAGAGGTTAAAGTTAGGTTAAGGCGTCACACTGGCTTAATTAGGTCATCCGCCATATTTGTTTACATACGTCATTTGTTTACATATCAGAGGTTAAAGTTAGGTTAAGGCGCCACACTGTCATAAGTAGTCGTCCGCCATATTTGTTTACATATCAGAGGTTAAAATTAGTTTAAGGCACCACAATTAGGTCATCAGCCATATTTGTTTACATCACGAACGCCGGAGGCAAGGTCATCCGCCATCTTTATTTACATGTGACGGCACTTCCGGTTCAGAGGTTATTAACCCCGCCGCCATGTTTGTTTACATCACGTGACTGTGACGTCACTTCCTTCCCCAAGGGGTTGGCTTACTACTGATATCTGACGCTTGCCTTTGAATCGTAATCTTTTCGTGTGTTTGTGCTGTACAATAGTGATACCGGTTTCGTCGCAATTGTAGAGTCTTGCAGGATTATGTTGAATGGCGTACGTGATGTGTTCATAGTTTACAAAACGACTGAGCTACAGATTCAGGAATGAAACCCCTCGCTCTTGAGAGTGAAGACCTTCAGGGGTTGTAACTGAAATTTCTTGACGACGACGTAGGAAAATTTTCAACCACTTCGTTCCAGTCTTCATTTCTCTTGCAAAATTGGTTTTTAATTCCGTTTCTTACGGCAAATTGGTTAGCGAGATGTATGACGTCTACCATTTTCAAGCCAAAAAAAAACTTTCTTCCCATCAAACGACACTGCTCAGCCAGATCATTTTTTTACTTCAGAAGGAAGAACTTGCTTCCTACCGAGTTTTGTTTTTACTGCTTCACTTGAGCTTTTCTGCCGGTCTTTAACATAACGCCGAAGTGCTGTTTGTGGTAAGATTAAAACTCTGGACGCTTTTTAGCTGCCCATTTCTTTTTTCCTTATAGCCTCAATAGCTGCCTTCATCCTTTCTGGTTCCCATTTTTTCCTCGAGCCATCTGTAGTATTATATAACCCAGAAGGAATTATTCACAAAGTACTGACTTTCTAATATGGGGAGCCCCATATTAGGCTCTTCAGACCTCCCCATAATAGGCGAAAACAGGTGCTCGAGAAGATGGGTGAATAAAACAGAAGGACCTAAAATGGTACTTATGAAACAAAGCAAGGGTTTAAGATTACACTTACAGAGAACTAAGCACTGAACTAATTAAGACAAGTAGCTTACCTTCAACTGCTCATGAGTCACTGTTTAGGGATAAGCAAAAATTTCACAACGCACCAAACGAAAGACACCCAGTCAGCACCGACGTCTTGAGCAACTTACCGTTTATAATGTGATTACACTTAATAACCTTATCTGCTTAATGATTTGCATTCTTAAGCACAGAGCACAGCACCTCCTGGTATGAAATAATGCACTTCACCTTATTAGGAAACCTCCCCATAATAGGCGACTTTCCCCTACTTGTTTGTTTGCTTTTGTAGCTGAGGCTCAAGTATGGAACTTGTATTCGAGAAAATCTGACCGAAAATTATGCAGTAAGTGAAACTGTTCTGGTGGTATAATGGAAGATGCAGTCTAACATCATTTTTAAAATTAAAACAAATTTTGCGTTTGTATGAAAAAGCTACATGTTTGACCTCATCGGGTCGTGATCAGGCTTGTAACAATACGTGACAGGGGGCCAATTGTTTGCCACTGTGGTTTTGAGTTACGAAACACAGCTGGCTGTAATTCGTCAAGGTTCCAACAAACGCTGTGACATACCAAACAGAGCACACTATTCAAGACTACAATTTTCGGCGGGACGCCATCTTCAGGGATCAAATGGGTACAAGTGGAAGGACTGGAAATACGACCATACCGTATGATACGGACTGGTAAAAAGTATAGAGATAGGCGAAAGATCATTAAGACTATATTATATAAAATTATATATATATATATATGTTTGTATACAGGAAGTATGCCGGTGGTTATATTCTATGTATGTTTAGATACAGAAAGTATGCCGGTGGTTATATTCTTTATATGCTTATATGTAGAAAGTATGCCAGTGGTGGTTGTTGAATGGTACTAGGTGATACAGCTGTGAGTAATGTCAGAATTTGTTGTACGTGAATACACTGTTTGTCTCACAGTACTGGGCCGAGCTAATGCGGTCGCCTTAAATTGCGTCACTGGATGTTCTTGACGTAGCGATCTGCTGCCGATCGTGGATCCGTGTGGGTGAGAGGGCGATGAGATTCCGCTGCTGGCAGGATTTGAGCGTCTCGTCCGTTACTGCGTGCAGCGCACGAAGGTGCGCTGTTCTTCCGCGTGATTAGCTGTAAAAGTGAGACAGAAGCTTGATAAGTCTTTGTTTGCAGCATGCGCACCGTGTTGCTGCCGGACGGTTTTGCTTTTGTTGCATGTCGATCCAACGGTAAGGTTATTTACATGACATTCTGATCAGATTTATTTCATGAGGCGGCTCATCGTACAAAAGGCTGGAACGGCATTCGTTATTTTACAGTTCGAAAGTGTTTGACGGGGCTCCGTGTACGTCATTTTTAGGGGCATTCGCAAAAGTGCGAAAAGCAGCTATTAGCTTTCTCATGTGTGTCCGTTTGTCCGTCCGCATGAAACAGCTCGGGTCTTATTGGACGGATTTTCGTGAAGTTTGATATTTGAGTATTTTTCGAAAATCTGCTTAGAAAATTCAAGTTTCATTGAAATCTGACAAGAATAACGGGCACTTTACATGAAGACCTGTGTACGTTTTTGACAATATCTCGCTCATTTCTTTAGATTGAGAAATGTTCAGAATTGTTCCAGACAAAAGTTGTAGAGAAAATCGAAACGCATATTTTGTGTTCAGTAACCCCCCCCCCCCCGAAAAACGTGCCGTTTTTTAAAAAAATGTGGAAAAATATGATAGAGACGGAGAGACCACAGATGACATAATAGGGCTCATGCGCAGTACGTGCTGGGCAACTAAGGCTACACATACACACTGAGAGTTTCTTTTCCACAAGAACAGTGGTCAAGCGAACGAGCCTGAGTGTTAGGTTATACGTGTCTTGTTTCTCTCTGAAAGTAAATCACGCTTTTTATTTTAATTGCACACATTAACTGCTCACAAAGTGAGCTTCACCTACCACTGCCAGTGCACTGCGTGCAGCAAAACTGTAAAATTACGTTATGTTGCGAAAAAAAATTGACGAGAAATTTTATCGCTGCATGTTGCCGCAACGATTTGTCTTCGCCAGCCATTTTCTCACACTGAATATGCCGACGTGACGGGTGTAGGCGACGTGATTTGTTTTGTGAGAGCCGACAGATGGCACTGGTTGTCATTCACACACACACACACACACACACACACACACACATATATATATATATATATATATGGTCCCATTAAAGTGTTACGTGGCATATGTTCGTAATGCTGTGATGCTTGTGACTTCGTTGCGGTCTTCGTATGTATGAACATTATTTTCAGGCCACTCTTGCTGCAGACCCTCTCCGTTGTATTCGCGATGTCCTGTTTCAAATACCGACCCGGACAGCCGCTGTACAAGGTGAGGTTGCTCTTAGATTTCCTGACTTGCCCCTGGCATGTGCCAGGTTGTACCACAAATTATGGCGCATGTCCTTCTTGTCCTTTCCAGTTCAATATTCAGCAATATCCTACCGTCGGTCGTGGTGTATTCCAAGCTGCCTGCAGCGTAACTACACAATAAGCAGTAAACCACAACTGGAACGTAAAGGGATTTCAGCAGATCCTATGCATTAGGAAACACTTGTGCGGCAGTGCATCTTCATAGTCTCAAGAGAACAGTGCATCCTTGAACTGTCCACGTTGTTGTCGTGTTAAGCAGACGCCCGACTGTCTAAGATCAACGCGAACACATATGCGGCCATATGTGGTACTGTTGTTGTGTTCAACGCCACTGATATGAATGATGTCATTCCACCTGCGGACTGCGCCGCACTGAAAATCGTTCATCGAAGTTCCAAAGTGGTTTGCGTAAAGCGGTCGGCGGGTTCATTGCAGAAAATTGGCTTTGTTGTGTGGGTATCACTTAAGCGAATTTCTCCTTAATTTCGAAACATGTTGCCGGTTATCCAGTAAAATTAACAGGTCTGTAATCATGTTGCTGACATAAATAGCGGGTGTCATCGCAGGGTGCTTTTCCCGGCAATTCCCGTCGCCGGATTGTTGAGTGACCCTGCGTGCTGTTTGTTACAGGTTAGTGCGGAAGAGTGCCTTGTAAATGGCGGTATGCCAGCTTGTTCGGAAATTATGTTTGTATTGATACTGATACATTTGTTAACTGCATTCGGGTTGACACCCGGTGGCAGTAGTACAGTACACATTTACACACAAACAATACATAGAACAACATAATTAAATCTTAAAAAAGTGTCAGTCGCTTTAAACACTTGTTTTAAGTGTATTTAAATGGAAGGGAACACATTTGTGAAGCTAAACTGGACAGATATGTCATCAATATTTCCTGTACTCAGTGGTGCGCGGAAATTCCTTGCCCGTGGTAGCTATTCGTGAGGTAACGATTGTTGTAACAACACTGGTGATTATTGCGAGTTCGCTCCAGTGCCACCCGGACATCCGCCACCGGTGTTGTCCTCATTCCTGGTCTCCCTCTGCTGTGTCACAACGGACTGCAGCAGCGTCAGTTGTATTATATGTCTTCCGCCCATCTCTTGTGGTGCGTCACCCCGACGTATGTAAACCCCACCTCAACATTTTAGGCTATATATGCCTTGCACAGAGGCGCGGATGTGTGTTCACGCATCTTGAGCTTGTTGCCCGAGAAGATAACTGGTGTCTCCCCGCAAGGCGTGTCTCGTAACAGTGAAGTGATTCAGTATGTAATTCTAAATTCACAAAATCTAATTTCATAATCCATTGCAGCTGCTAGAAGGGGACAGTTTAGCCGACGTTTACGTATTTCTGGGCACCCCCTGTAATTCCTTATATTTTATGGCTGTAGCGTTGGCTGTTTGTTGTCTTGTTGCACTGTACCTGTCTGCTAGCTAATGGACGGGAAACACTCCTGTCGGCTGGGGGTAGGTGCAGGGTAAATAAAAGATGTTGCTGCAGTGAAAGCAGCAGGGGAGAAATAATATAATAGAAATGGAGCAGAGGAAATGGAAACGAAATGGCATAGGCGAAGGAAGCCACGCTCTGATGCTGTAGTTTGCCATTAAAAATGAACTCGTCTCCCCACCTCCCTTTCGCCCCAAGATCCCGCCGTTGATACGCTTTTCGTTTAGTCCGATTTCCTTCTTTTATATAAAAGTATGGTGTCACGTCTTCTTTGTATGTCGTGTATTGAAACTCTCTGTGAATGACGTATCATTAGTGACCGCATTACCTTTATGCCTAAAACTCTCCCTCCATCAGTAATAACCAATATGGAGCCATGCGAACCCCGTGAAATGGTGTCGAAAATAACCCCACTAAATTATGGGGTCTTAAAATTTGTTGCAGGCCACGTATCCAATTTTATGCCTGCTGTCAAAGTGATTACTAGCCTCGCCTTGTCTTTCCGTCCATGTGTCGTCAGTGTCACAGCCACCCTCAGCGAAATAACATCGGTGAAGCTTTATATTTGGGATTGTTAGTAAATCTTGTCGGCACATTTGTATGTCAGTTATGGCGGGGCAAAACAGCAGACATTTGCATGAAGAAATACGCACGTTTATGTTGTTCGTCTTTGTAATGGAGACAAACTGTGTTCTCTGCGTGGTACGTACTGAGGCTTGAGAAGGAACTGAGGGTCGGAGTGTCTCGCCTTTTGCGATACAAGTGCAGGAAACAGGATATCGTTCCATTTGCGAGAGAAGTACAAGAAATGCGATATCTCAGAGTTTACGAAGTACACGCAAGATGCAGAGCAGAGCCAGGGGGACCCCTGGCAGTGTGAACATGACGTCCCACGCGGGGAACAACACACAGCAGTGACGGTGTTCAGACTGCAGTGAAGAAAGTACTGACTGTTCCCACAACTGTCTGGGACTGTTTGACGCTTGAAAAGACAAGCACCAGGTTACTTCGAAACGTCGGTAACGACTAGCCCAGCGATATCCCAGAAGATATCAAGCCTTATATCATGACAGTTTGTAATACTGAGGGCCTGCCAATTAAGATGGCGGACAAAGCGTAACAACGTATTTGATGAGGTGCTTCTGAAATTTAGAAATCCCCAAGTCGATAAAGCCGTTCCGTATTGATAGAATATACCGACTGTAGTAATGTGCGCCTTCATTATATGTCGTATGTTACAGCGAAGAAACCTTCCTGTCCGTGGATAAAGGATGTGAAGTTCCCACAGCGACGAAGATCTGGTCTAGTAGGCGTGTAGCAGGTTTTCGGAGGTGACTGATTCTTCCGTCTTCAGGGTGTGGGACAGTGTTCTAGACAGAGGCAGTATGCTCATATGAAACCACCCACAGAACAGTACGGTACTGCAGCCCGCAACCTTCCTGTGGTGGTAATGTTTTGCAGTATGGAGGGTTTCGTGACAAGAAAGGGGAAGACCTCCCCATTTCGACGCAGTGGCGAACTTTATAGGAAAGCACATGTTTTATAACGTAAGCCCTGGTGTCTTTGTAAAGTGACTGGCTGTACATTTCGTCCTCAGCGGTATCTGACAGTGCATGAAACGCAGAACCCATCTGCATACAGCAGCAATATTTAAAAGTCTTGGAGGTTTACCGCCATGCCACCATTACGCCCTCGTGTCCTGCGTGTGGCCAACTTTACTTTGTCTTCATGACTCGAAGTGGAACCTGGTGGCTCAGTCGGTATAGTGACTACGTTACGACCTGGACTATCCGGAGTTCGAATTTCGGCTGGGGCAGGGAGCAATTCTCGTCCACAGAACGTCCAGACCGCCTCCGGAGCCCACCCAGCCTCGTGTTTATTGGGTAAGGCAGCTGAAACGTGACCCTGACCTCTGCCAAGCTTCAGAATGTGTGGATCTGTACCGCTGCTGTTCGCCATATCTTCTTGCCGTGCACAGGGCCAGTTTCGCTTGATGTTTTTATCGCGGCGCAGAATGTGACGGCGAGCCTTTATGTCTCGCCTGAGTTGCTTCTAGCCTGCTGTTAATCTCGTCTTCTCACCTCTTCGTACTTTGATCTAATTTACTCTTTTGCCTTTGTATTCATGTTGTCGCTTTGTTTATTCGGGAGGCTATCTGTGTTAGCTCTTGCAGAAGCTTTTGAACTTCAGTAACGAAAGCGTCTCTTCCTCGCCTTGGTGTATTTTTTTTTAAATAAACGGCGTTGAAGTGTTGTCATTGAGAGCTCGACGCACTACAGCTCTGCAATAAGATATACGGTAAGGTAAGCGTGCCTGTAAAGGCCAGTTACACGAAATAAAGCAGTAAACAAAAACAGACGTGTAAACGCCACTAAAAGAAATTCATCGTTTCCATTCCGACATTACCGACACGGCGTCGCATTTTGGTTGCTTTCCCTCCGCGCAAGGAACGGAAATTTCCTAGCGGGAGCTCAGCGTGCGTTACGCGAAACTGGAGATCTGTAGGCGACGCTGGATTTTAGAAACACTCCTTCTTTGCTTGATTTGGATGATGATGATAGACCTGAAGTTTACATTTTCTTAGAGATTGTGGATTAAGATCTGACGTCTTTGTTGGGCGTGTGGCTGAACAGGGTCCCTTGCGTGGAAACGGCAGAGGTAATAGAATGGTAGTCGCCAGAAGGCGGTCTGTCAGCGCCGTAAGAAAAAATGTGACTTAGATTTTCTGGACGCTGCGATCCTGAACCGGACCGTCGCACTGCGTCGCGTAAGAAACCACAGCGCTTTTGTATTGTCTGTCAACCTACGTTCAAGGGGTGCTTGTAGAGTGTCACAAACCTCTGTGCCTACAGCCATGCCTTCAATACTGTACTTGGAATGAAGACCGGTGTGCTAAAAAGTATATTTAGTGTCGATAAATGATGTGTTTTTGAAATTGTGTATTGCATGTTTTGACAAAAAAAAATTGGTTAAATCGTGAAACAAAAGTTATAAGAAGCTAGTGACATTCAGTATCTCTAGTAGCACTTTGGACATCACGAAACATAAAAATCTGGCGCTCATTTCTGGCCACACAGACATCGTGCACTTTTAACAAAAATTGATACGCGGTTAGCAATTAACTGTAGGTGAACGTCCGTACTTTGCATTAGTTTCACGTAGAATCTCAGTGTTTTAAAATCATGGTTCTTATTTCTGACCAAAGAAATTTGTACAACCCTATTCAGAACTGAAAGTGTTTTTAGCTTGAATACTTTCAAGATATTATTAAAGTTTTATACGACTTGACAGCTGTGAAATCATGGAGCATTTAAATTGCTGGTTCTGCTGTTGACAGACGCAGCGCAGAGGGACCGGTAATGCATTAAAACAAACAGCCCACAGGGCTTAAAGCCTGCCTGGGTGTTACGTTCAATCATTCAGTTAGCCAGGTAGACGTTGGAGGTTGTGCTACAGGCTGCAGCAGTTTGTGTCATTGCTGTCTGGCTGCAAGACGTGTAGGAACGCCTGTGTTTTTCTGCTTAGTAAACGGACTGAATTGGTCGCGTTTTGAAGGGTGTATTGCGACAAGGGAGGGGGGTATTCCATTGTGGTAGCTGAAATGTGTGAATGCGGGTACGGTCTGTCATGTGCTGTTATTTTGTAGGCTGAAAGTACTGGGTAAGAAGGGTGCCTTGAGTCTAGCAAAGAATTTGATTTGGAGGTACGGAATGTAGTTTAAGCTGTGCGCATGTCAGACGAAGTCTCTTTTGTTATACGAGGTTCACATCTTCCTACACTGGTACTTCTGAATCACGACAGGGCGGACACTTGTACCTGGTTACTGGCATCTCCGAGAGAAAAGTCTGTTCCATCTTTACACAGGACTTGTTTTTATAGTTAGGAATATTCTTCAGGGCTAAACTAGGAAGCAGGTCTTAAGGACCATTGAACTGGGAAGCACACATTAGGGGCTATTGAAATGGGAAGCACACATTTGGACTATTGAACTGGGAAGCACATATTAGGGATATTGAACTGGGAGGCATACATTAGGACTATTGAACTGGGAAGTATACATTAGGACTATTGAACCGGGAAGCACACTTTAGGGACTTTTGAAATGGGGAGCCCACATTAGGGACTGTTTAACTGAGAAGTACACATTAGGGACTATTGAACTGGGAAGCATACATTAGGACTATTGAACTGGGAAGCACACATTACGGATTATTGAACTGAGAAGCACGCATTAGGACTATTGAACTGGGAAGCACACATTACGGACTATTGAACTGGGATGCACACATTAAGGACTGTTAAACTGGGAAGCATACGTTAGGACTGTTGGACAGGGAAGTACACATTATGGGCTATTGAACAGGGAAGCACACATTTTGGGCTATTGAACAGGGAAGCACACATTACGGACTATTGAACTGGGATGCACACATTAAGGACTGTTGAACTGGGAAGCATACGTTAGGTCTGTTGGACAGGGAAGGACACTTTATGGACTATAGAACTGGGAAGCACATATTATGGATTATTGAAATGGGAATTACATCTTGAGAAAGCTGCTGCCTGAGAATCATGTCTATCGGCAAGTGTTCATACCCACGGTATGTACAGATTGCGTTTATGCCGTCAGAGTAAGAGAAAGTGCGCCACATCACGCAAAACCCGCGATTTCCTGTGGCGGGGGGGGGGGGGGGCC
>Ga0123352_10015219_pt1 | contig 12245 bp, 7 predicted proteins | sample TergutLab28metaG_FD_89700 | JGI IMG/M metagenome (GOLD analysis project Ga0123352, IMG submission 89700) | Labiotermes labralis P1 segment gut microbial communities from Petit-Saut dam, French Guiana - Lab288 P1 | ecosystem: Host-associated > Arthropoda: Insects > Digestive system > Gut ... | reverse complement strand
CTTACAGTAGAAACAAATTGTATCCGAAAAAACTCCAATTTTGGTACTTTGTTTGGTTGACTTCCCCCCCCCCCCCCCCCCAACACACTAGGCCTTACCAACGCCAATGCGCCCATGTACCATGTAATTTAAACTTGGCGAGATGTCCCCTTGCGGCTCCGAGGCGCGGACTAAGCTGGAGTGTGACGTAACGCGTGGGATGGCTGCGCGTTGAAGCACCGAAGAAAATTTCCGGGATGATGTACTGCTGGAAATTCGAATGTGAATATGGAAATGTCTCAAGCACAGACGGATGACTGTAATTAGAATTATATGCATTACTGCTCCTAGACCAGGCACATTACTAGCGTAAAAAGAGTTTTTGAGTTTCTGTTAGGAGTTTTATGTTTGTTCCCTTAAACACCGAATCCCGAGAACAGAACAAAACGGAGCAGAACAGAACAGATCAGAAGAGAACAGAACAGAACAGTGAAGAACAGAACATGTACGCAAATGAAAGCACTGCGGTATATCATGACCACAACACACTTCCATCTTCCAGCGATACTTCATAGCATCTGTCTTAGAGGGAGAGTCTTGATAAAGTGGCGAATTATGCCGTAGGAATCGTAGTGCATGGTGAGTATGGTGGGGAGGGGTCGGGTGGAGTGTGGTGCAGCATTCCCTGATATTAACTACATTTGTCTGGTTCTTGTTTCAAATTAACCCCCCCATGTCAGCGGGACCATCCGTCATTTCGGGGTCTTGTATCAATCACGGCCTGGGGTGTGGGGAAGGGAAAGATGCTGCTGCAGCCTCATTATCATTACAACAGACCACGGTGAAGGGGGGGTGGGGGGGGGCAGGAACTCTGGCGACTGCGGGAAGGGAAGTTGATCGGGAGCTATAAGATGTTCCCCAAGTGATGACTGCCTTCGCTTGATGTGTGCTGTTGGCAACTTGCCTGCTGCGCGTGAAGGTTCCATTTTAAACTAGGCTCTAACAGTCAGTAACAACTACCGGTAGTTATAGCCTATGTAAGAATTTTATAGAAATATTCCTTCATGATACTCGTAAACTAAATTTGTATTGCTCGTATGTAATTTCATTTGAATATGAAGTACCGCCTTTAATATCTTGGCACGCTGAAACCTGTCTGAATTCCGGATATGACACAAAAATAATTAAAACCCAAATTCAAGAAACTCATAACTTCTGCCCTTGAAAGGACGTGGGGGCCAGCGGTTGCGACCTCTTTTGAAATTAAAAGCAGCCCTCGTTCAAAGTTGCTCCTAAACAAATTTATCAGGGACCAATATTTCCACGAAAGTTGTCCGCTCTCGGGCTTCTGGTGTTTGCGCTGGATCTGGCAGTATCTTCAATGGTCAGAATCTCGGGTATTTAGTTAACACTTATGGGAAAGAACGCTCCTTTGTAACTTGTTTAGCGTTATTTTAGCATTTTTAGGAGGGAACCCCAAAAGTTTATTTAGATTAATTTTACTATAATGATGTTTGCCCGGAAAACCTCAGGAAATTTACGCAAAACAAAACTAGGGACAGCCGAATTCCGAACTCGAAATCCCCAGAGTACGAAGTGGATGTTCCAATCACTCACAACTGAGCTTATGAACACTGCATAAATAATTGATTGATTAATGTTAATATTGAAGTGCAGCTACGCAGTTAAGTTAGTAACCGATTTTAAATTTAAGACGTGTAATATGCTCTTTCTGCAACTTTCAGATGGTCTCACCAGGCGAAATAAAGCTCTACGTCTCATGTGTTGCAGTACACACGAAGAGAGCGGATGACAAATTTAGTTTTGAAGAAGTTCCTTTGATGGCGATAATCAAAACACGATGCAGTGACTAAAATCTGGGCTCTGTGTTCTGGGAGCCCCAACTTCGGTTTGCAGTCCTAAGGCTGGCTGTCCTCAGTGACGTCTTTGGGAGTTCAATCAGTAATTCAGGACATTTCAAGATAAAGCCTGAAACATGTTACTAAAACGTTGCGAGATCTGAGGTAATCACAGCGTTTTTGATGAAGATTGAAGGCTTACGCCACGTGCTCTATGTCACGTTACCGTTTGACAACTGTCACGTTACATATAGCATGCCGCTGTTTAATCTTATATTTAATTATGGACACTATTTTGTTGGCCCTGCTCATGAAATGTATCGGTACTCCCTGAAGATGGCCCCTTGAGGGTTGAAACGTGTAGAAGTGTAACAGTGTGAATAAAGTGATGGCACTATATTAGTGCATTTGTCGCATTTCTACGTAAAATAGTGACATCAGAGCAGGGACATAAAAAAGATAAAATTATACCGGTATGAGCACGGTGCCTGCATGACCGCTGGCAGTGAAAGTTTTGTGTAGACATGCGGTCGTTTTGAATCCAAACGTCGGAGACGAAATTTGTTTTAGGACCGCATACGCAGACTTCTTGACAAAGTTTCAGAGTTAAAGAAGCCCAGTTACGTTTATTATTATTATTATTATTATTATTATTATTATTATTTACATCAAACACAAAAAATAGATGTGTCTATGTTAAGAAATAATATCCAAATAACTCTGGTGGCAGGAACCGAAGACTAAGTGAAGTCCGCCATTGGATAAGACCATAAGCTACTTCCGTAACTTCCTATCCTACCCTCTATCCCTACCCAAGATCCGTCGTAATGTTCTATATTATCACATCTCCTTCCCCGTTTTTCAAGTGGATATCCCCAAAGTTTTCCCTCAAATTTCTCTAAGCATATCCTTCCTCACCTATCGCAGTCTCTTATAGCTATATATATCTCACCAATATTAGGTGGCTTCTAGAAACCACGAAGTTTCTCGTTACGTCACATCCTAAATTCCTAATTGACTTGTTTTCTGATTTGTCCGAATATTTTACTGTGCGTGGTGTCTCCATACACAAGTATTAAGTGAAATAAAGTCTGGAAGCTGAAACTTCAATACAGTAATTCCCTTTTTTAAGTCACATTTAATTAGGGATTGATTTGAATTTTCCTTTTTCATTTCCGCGATGAGACTAAAAAAGTTGTATACTTTTGAAACAAAGCGAAGGAGGTAAACTGGCGCTTCTGTTTGCAGGAAGGCTGAACGTCATCAATTTAGTTCAAGGAAATATTTTTTGTTGGATGAGACTATACTATATATTCCACAGGAAAAACTCGTAGAGAAAAAAATAAAAACCCGATCAGTGGCGCCACCCTATGAGCCTCAATCTCCTCAAAAGCAGGCTGTCAGGCCGAGACCGGGTCGGGTTTATTGGAAACCTGAATCCATCCACCATACATACTCTTCAGCCGAGAGATGGAGGAAACTGGCGCATTAGATTTTCTGACAAATTGAGCTGCATTTGAGTTCCCCCTTGTGGAAGAAGATGGATGAGGTTAGTTATAAATGTGAAGCTTTTGCGCGATCAAGGAAGATTTCTTCTCTTTCGTCGTCGAATTCGCCTATCTCTCTCATTTTCCTTTTTATATGTCCTCTTCATTCGTTCTACTTCTTTTCATTTCTCTTCCTTCAACATCGTCTTCATATAACGCAGCTTCCAGTCACTGAATGCTGTCATATACGCGACGCCAGGCGCGTTGGCAGTATTCAGCCTCACTAGAGCACGCTGCAGGTCCCTACATACGACGGATACTCGGCTAGGATAGCAGGGGGGACAGCGCAGTGCCGCTTACTGCGGAGGTACTGTACCTATTTCTAATTACGGAAACTGAACTGCTTTAACACATCAAATCTTACCACGATATTCCTCCGTCGTCCCAGAAAATCGCTGGATAGATACGAAGGTAAGTTTCACCACACCAAGAAGAATTATGGAATGGTAGGTGTGGAGTTCAAAATAAATCACTTCTTAAACTCAGATATTATACCATCGGGTAAATGGCGCCGATAATCACAAGATAAGAAAAAGATGGCACCGGGAGAACTCTGAAGGAGGTGGCGAAGAGAAAAATTCCTCCCTTTATCGGAAATCTAAACCTACTCGTCCAAACCGTAGCGGGTCACTTTATTGACTCAGCTAACTCAACTTCCTAAATTACGGAATGACACTATAAAACAGAATACGACATTCTCTCGCCCTCATTTCCACCGGCAGGTCCACAGTTATTCTGCAGTTCTTGAATTATGGCGTATAATTGCAGTGCTTTGCGAAAATTATTCCGACTGCTTTACAATAGTTAACTAGAGAAAGGCCATATAAATCAAAAGAAAACAGTAGCTGCACCAGTGAACTCAAAGTGAAGTTTGGTGACCGGTCAGTAAACTGTCTATTTAGGGAACTTCATGCACATAACTACAGTGATTTAGTATTATCGGGGCCTATATGGTTAAATGTGTAATACAGTAACAAATTTACTGGCTATGAATTATTGTAAACAGGAGTCGAACATAGTTGTACGATACTTAGAAGTTTCGCTTTGTATTTCGGAGGCACAAGTTTAGAATCTCACCCACCCGACAGGTTATCTTTACCGAGTATTCGTACCTACCGCCAATTCTTCCAAACACACACTGTTTCATTGTTTTAGACTAGGCCTCAAAAGCTTCCATAAAATTATCAGCAGTTTATCGTAACTGCCATCCTAACATTTGGCCCTACGTAGACAACCGACTCACTTAAAATACGTCATTAAATAAATAAACAGTCAATATTTTGACAGATCATCCTAGATCGGTCAACGCCAACATAAAATTGCAAATAATTCTACTGAAGTCCCATATGAAAAGACAGAGATGTTATCTGATTACGTGACAGTTTCTAATGTCTGGGATTCGGTGAAATGATTGATATCCGATCCTGAGGGACAGGAGCAGCGCCGTCTGGCGGAAGTAATGGAGATGCGATAAGCCGGCTTCAGTCATCGTCTGGTAGAAAATATGGCCTGTGTTCTATCATTTTGAGCGGACTGCACTATCTGAATGCTATCTATTGTCCTCTTTTCTGTCTTATGCATTATTACATAGTTAGTATTTAAGACACTGAATGTTAGGTAACCCTAAAATACAACAAGATTTTTATCTTTAGATCCCTCCATGCTTGGAACTTCCAGTTCGAACCGAATAAATAAACAGGTAATTAAATTACGAACACTGGGATTAGTGTTTACAGACATAAAAGCACTGGCAAGGCTAGCAATGACGTTTTATATGTTTATCATTGACGAAGTACGAAGTTGTATATTTACAATGAAATAAGGAATCTACAGACATATAAATGTGTGCTATTTCCAAAGCTAAATTTTGATTTTTCGTAAATAATTTTCGGATAAAATAAAGAAGAAAAATACAATTAAATGTACGAAATTTAAAGCCAAGAAATAAAGTAATTCGTAATTGTTGTAATTTTGAGCTTTACTGTTACAAAAAATGTGCGGCCGGGGCGTGCTGCTGACCGGTGCGTGACGCTGACCACGGCGTGCTGCTGACCGGTGCGTGTCGCTGACCACGGCATGCTGCTGACCACTCACCCCCTTCTAGTGCCGCGGTCATGGAAGAGTAGAGCTATACCTCTACCCACCCTCTGGGCCACATCGGGCCTGTAACGGGATCACTTTACCTTACCTGTTACAATAAATATTTCAATGCGTCTGTTAATATTAGCAGGACAAGCTCCAGTCTGTATGCATACTTGTTATCCCACAGGACAGGCCTAAAATTCAAAGGCCTATATAAAGCGTCAATTAGTTATCATTTACAGTGACGGCGCCTTTTGGCACCGTGTTAATACATACAGTTAAAACATTACTTAACGGGATTCATTTTTTTAAACTTCTCTCGGTAAAGACAATTCTAAAAATCCCAGACTAAATGCGATAGTGATATTTCTACATTCACATTTGAACGGCCACCGTGTGATTTTGCTGAGACAGTGTGACGCAGAGACAGAGCGTCTATATGCATCACCACGACATAACTTTTCGTTCAAATAACTCCGTTGTGTAATGTAGAGTTATGCATTTAAACAGGAGAGCGACTCAGATTTGTAACTACTAACCAAATTCGACAGGAAAGACTCGTCGCTTTGAAAAAACGAACCACAAAAAAAGTAGAAACGAAACCACACTGAAGCAGGCTAGTTACATTTGAAGAAGAAAAGTATTTTAAACAATAGGCCAACGTAGCCATCAATGCTGCAGGGCGCGGGTCGACTACCTTGCAAGGAAAGACCACACTCCCAGAAAGTCGATGGCCGGCCATTCAGGGTTTACAGTAAACCGGAAGCACCACAGTCGCTCAAGCAAGTTTTATGATCCCGTTTGTCCGTTCGTCATGAAACGTCTTAATGACAATTCTGCAAAAGCATCTGAAAAATTAAAACAGTTTACTAAGTATTCAATAAGTAACAAAAGAGCAACTGAATAACCTAACATATGTTACGTGTTCTGACTCATACTTCTTCTTCCAGCTGCACAATGACAATACAGTCTTAAATACGTTTAGAATAAATTTGCTGTTCCACTTTAAGATCACTAAAATGTCGACAGTATATAAATGCAGAAAAAAATCCATAAATCAATAAATTCTATGTTAACATTAACAGGAAGATAGCGGCTGGAATTTGGCAGCAAGAAAATTGATGAAGATTCCGTTCTTCAAGGACTTGCTGCGCCAATGAGTAATGGGATCCAGGCTATTCGAGGCAAAAGTCTGACGGATCCGAGAACCTATCTACGATGGATAACGTGGGCACTACGTTTCCTGGAAACGTCGGAATCCGATTAGCCATTGATGCAGTGTCACATTCCAGAAGAAGGGAATACTCGGCCACACGGACGCAAAATATTATTAAAAAAAAAACTTGATAACTCGTCAACTGGAAAGTTGGAGACAAATTGTTATTTTAGTGAGTGAACTGTCACAAAGAACTGAATTTGAAGAAAACCGCTAGCCTGAGAAACGTTAATTTTTTACGAAGTTGCCATAAGAAAACCTGGTAGAAACATACCGTTTCAGACGATTTTAAAATGTGCAAAAGACGCCATATATGGAGCCCACGTCCGTCCATCCGTAACCTACTTTAAGCGGCTATAATAGCGGGTCGAATTTTTATGAAATTCCGTATAGCAGTTATTCGTGAAAGGTTGTCAGGCAAGCATGGGTTTCTTGAAAATCGGCTCGCTGCCTGTCCCACTTTACTTAATGGGATAAAAGGATTTATACCCGTACTTTCCACATTTCTTTAAAGAGTTTGGTGAAAATCGGTGAAGTGAAAGTTATAATTGGCTGAAGAGCGGCAATGAAATGTTACCCACATCAGCAACACTTTTCATCGGATTTGGATAAAATTATTAAGAAGATGTCTAAAAAATCTGTCGACTGATGGTCATTATATATAGAATTGGCGCAGTGACAGACATACTTTACTTAAGGGCATCAATGGTTATGTACTTTTATACTGCACACTTGTCGTCTGCTTTGAGTGTTGTTCGGTTTAACATCTGTACACTTAACGTCACTGAGCACGTGCAACTTTCGTGAAAATCGGCTCAAGAAAAAGCTGCAATTTTCTTGTAAGTGTAAATATAACTACGTTCATACATGAATTGTAAAAAGTATGAGATTTTGAAAGTAAAGAATGCCTTGCTGAGGCGCGTGTACGACGTCTATCAGTTCATCATTTGCCATCATTCATCACTACGTCACACCCTCTGTAGGGTTGGCCAGTGGGCCGGTTGGAATTTCAGCACAGGCCTTTGGTTGCTGACTGCTGTAGGCAATACTGAACCAGTGTAGGGAGTCCTGGACCCATACGACTCTGCCTACACCACTGGCCTGTACGAAATTTCCGCACGCATAATTCAGTAAACCTGAAGGAACAGGCAGGGCGTCTACTCCGAAATGTCAGTCATTTAATTTTAGGTACCCATAGAAAAATACGCTGCAATGGATTAATATACTCCTTTCCTATACGAATGGTTTTTATCACATTTAACGAAGAACTTTCCGTCCCAGTGGCAGAAGACAACAGCACGTGTGTGACGAAAACTGGTCATAAATGTTGAGCAAGGAGACACTTGACAAGAGGATAGTTTGGTCCATATAAAGACACTGTCAAGGATTTTACATTGAAAGACTGAGCATAACCACGAAGATTCATTACGCAATGGCAGCAACCCGGTGTGGTGCACTCCGAGGGTCAACGATTCAGAACCTGCGTTACGTTTCACATTTTTTTCAAGAACATACGGGGATGTAATTCTCATCCATATTTCTGCATAAATTTCCTTAACATAATCATGTGTGGGCCTCCATATTGAGATGTATAACCCTTTGATTTCTTTAAACGTAAATTTGTACTGATTTGTTCTACTTTACGTAGCAGCTGTGATCACATAACAGAGTTACTTGTGTAGAATAATAAGAGAAGATAATTTTCGACGAATTTGTGAGCATCGACAAGGACAAGTTTATGACCTATTTTAGGATACAATCCCAGCATCAAATAATAGTGAGGAAACCCACAGACGTCAGTCAATGTAGCGCAAATCCTGGGTCAGATTCGAAACTGGTAGTACTAACTAACTAGTTACATGTACACACGTCAGATCTATTACCGCTTGAGATCACTGGGTCTCCTCACGTGTTTTCTGCTTTTATTTGTTAACTACAGAACGTCACAAAAGTTTACCTAAATACACAAGAACAGCACATCTAATTGTTGCAGAACACCAATACCCTGAAGCAAAATCTTCTTTGAAAAGCTACAGTCTTTCAGTTAGTTAATAATTGACCTCCGGTAACGAGATCTAAAGTTTCAGTACTGTCTTTTCAACAGTCAATGGTCCCCATCCTGAGCCAGAAATATCCAGTCCACATCTTCACGTTACATTTCCCTAATTCACATTTTAATATTATCTTCACATACATCTACGCCTCACTCTCCCAAGTAATCTCTTCAATTCCGATTTCCCGTTCAATTCTGATCTCTGCCATGCACGCTGCATGCCTCGCACAACTATTCACATTGATTTGAGCACCATTGTCTGCCAAAAGAAACACGTGTTTCAAAAAGACGGCTATCCGTAGGGGTGCGATACTACCAACATCATTTTCTGTCACCAGCCTCGCGATTCGTTTCTTGGCTCATTTGCACTATCAGAACCGCGCTACCCGTTGATTCACTATGATGAAGATTAATGCACAGATTTTACTGTGCGCATGCGCTTTGTACGAATATCTTTTCCTCCATATAAATGATGATGTGTGGCAAGACTCCACCCTCTGTCTTCATCTTCATCTTCATCCTCCCTAGTCCTTCCTTACCCCGCCCTTTCTGCCCGCCCGCGAGCCTTCCTCTAACGACCCACACGTCAACCAAAGTGGAAAATATGGATGTAGGAAACCAATAAGAGCGAACTTTACTAACTTCAGCCCTCAGAGTTTTCCACCATGTTTGCAAGGTTTCCGCGAAACTTACATAACAAGCAAAGTTTGTGCCAATTGCTTCATTCATAGATCATTATTGCAGTTGACGAAGTTACACAGCAGTGTTGGAGATGAGAAGATATTAAATAAATATGGGTTCGGAAAGGAAATGCAAGAACCAGTGGTATTTGCACTGTCGGCCTGAGAACCATCACAGAGGGTGGAACAAAAGAGATTTACTCTTTATTCCACAGTTATTATGTTCAAATTTCGATCGGGTTACATACTGTAATGGCTCGGTCTGTCAGTGGTCACTTCTCGCTCTTTTTACGCGAATCTTAAAGTTGTACTTAATGGGGGTCGTGATCGTCCGTGTCTACACACAAACCAGCAGACTGTAAAACAAACAGGTTCTTGTCTAAATATTAAATGTGTGTTATAGGCCTATCAGGTTTACACTGCAAACACTACTCGCGTGATTTAAATTCAGAGAAATTATGTCAGCGTATTCTGAAGTTAATGTTTTTTGGTAGCACGTACACAAACACACACACACACACCACACCCACACACACACACACCCACAACACACACACACACACACACACACACACACACACATATATATATATATATATATATAGTGGTCATTGTTATCGTCCTCACATCTTTACTAACAATTATTCTAAACATCCCGTTGTAATAAAATATAAAGAGCGTAAAGAAGTAAACTGTCAAGCATAACAAAACATTTTATTTTTTCCGAAATGTTCTGTACTTCACTACGTTTCTGCCAACTTGGCCATCTGCAGGTAATACAACTATGTACGAAATTCGTCGGAGGAAATTATTAACATATAGGATTATAAAGAAAAAGGGATATAATTTTTAGACAAAGTAGCAGTAATAGGTATGATCATGTTAGAGCAATGAATCTTGAAGTGGGAGGTACTGCAGGTGTTTCAAGTTCTATCTTCGCCACTTCTAGGTTGCATTATGCAGGTTCTCGATTATGGTGTATAATATTACTTTTCGAAGACTTTGTAGTATTTATTTGTGGGTTTAATGTTTTTAACTTCAGTACATTCTGGACGAAAGAATGATTATTTTCGAATATATTCACAGATATTTGATATGTAGGTTAAAACCTTCCTGTAAGGTGAAATGATTTGTGTATAATCTTTGAAAATTTATATTAGTAATTTTACTGTGGTGTGATTTTGAATACATGAAGTGTGGTTGTGTTGACGACAGATGTGTAGACGAAGATTTTGTTTGTATTATGCAGGACCTTCATTAAAGTTTAATTACAGAATCACATTAGGAATGGCGACGTGTTTCAACCATACTGGTCAAAATTTAAATCTTGAAAGACCAAAATATTGCGGTTACAGAAATTATTGAAGAATGCTTGAGATCTCAATCGTATATTGTATATAACACAATAAAATGTAGGTACTGATAAAATATATATTAAAATTAGTTAAAATTCTCTACTCTGCTGTAGTCTCTCATGTTGCACACAGGGAACCAAGACAACGTTCCTGACGATGCGAGCCCCAATAATGACGGTGAAGAGGATTTGACGCCCATGTTCTGGCATAGTACGTACATTATCCCGTGCTTCGAGGTGACCGCTGCGGATGTTCAGCACATCTTCACACCTGCAACATGCTCGTCTGTCCACAGATTTTGTGTACAAACAGCTCATTCGAAAGCAGCGTGTCGATGTCGTTGCCATTACCAAGGCACTTCGCCACAGGACGATCGTCTCGAAACAGATGAGCGACCCGCGGGAATTGGTATGAAAACAGCCGACTTTCACGACTTACTTCGAAGACCCCCAACTGGGATGTGTCGCAATTTTTGCACTACGCCGGGTGAGGTTTCTACGGCTCTCTTTCCACGGCTGCGGTTATGGTACCGTAAGTGGCTGGCGCATTCACAATGCAGTAGACCTGACGGTTTCTATGTCAAGAAGACGCTACTGCAGTCGTCTAGAATATTAGCGTCCAGGTGACATCGACCAGCATAACACACTTTGTATTACCGTGCACCAGTGACAGGCATCGACGGTTAAGAACATGTCGCAGTATCAGTTGTGTGTGTATCCCATGATTTTCGATTACAGCCAAGCTCTGCTCTACACCCTGCACCAGGAATACACCTAACACCGCGTTTTATCCTTGTAAGAAACAACTGTGCTGTGTTTTGACATTTATTTCCTTAAGTAGGCAGTCACACTACAGAGAGAGACCTTAACATTATTTTACATTAATACCGATACTGTCGCCAAAGAAAAACATTAATTGCAAACACTCGACCTCTTATTTTTTAATTAAATTCTTCTTCCTCTTTATTATCCCGTGTTTATGTAGGTGGAAAATGCGATAGTATATTATTTTTGTAATGTCTCTCGAAAAGCTGTTAAATTAAGGCAAATAAAACGACGGTGAAACCAGCTGTGGTGTTCGGAGTGCAGCTTGGGTTGTGACTGAGATTGTTATGGACAGAGTGCGTGCGTGCGTGCGTGCGTGCGTGCGTGGGACAGGAAATTATAAGAAGGATATACAGACCGGTGGTAGAGCAAGGAATGTGGAGAGTAAGAACTGATCAGGAATTGGGAGAGCTATGCAAAGATCTAGACATAGTAGCAGATATTAATAGGAAAAGATTCGAATGGATGGGACATGTAGCAAGAACTGATCAGGGAAGGACAGTTAAGGAAATATTTGAGAGTAAAGCTGGAGGGAAACAGAAGAAGGGTAAGACCTAGACTGAGATGGATGGAAGATGTGGAGAAGGACTTACGGGATATGAATTTCAAGAGATGGCGATAGAAGGCAGGCGATAGGGAAGAATGGGCTT
>Ga0123352_10015216_pt1 | contig 12246 bp, 3 predicted proteins | sample TergutLab28metaG_FD_89700 | JGI IMG/M metagenome (GOLD analysis project Ga0123352, IMG submission 89700) | Labiotermes labralis P1 segment gut microbial communities from Petit-Saut dam, French Guiana - Lab288 P1 | ecosystem: Host-associated > Arthropoda: Insects > Digestive system > Gut ... | reverse complement strand
TCCAGCCTGATTTTCCACCACTCGTCGTCGGAAGAACCCGCACGAACCTTCGGGTTCGCACGGAACCTTCCTCCTAGATTGGCGAAAAATCATTCTGAAAATTCGCACAATCCATTTATGTTAGCACGCCCTAATTCCGCAAAATTATTTCAAAAATTAACATCGCCTCGCCCAAAGTCATTTCAGCGTGGGGTCTTGCGTTGTTTGTCGCAAAGTCCAAAAACCCAAGAGCTTCTGCTTGCAACATTGAACGCTGCAAGGCTGGGTGTGCTGACGCAATGTCTGGGAAAAAGCTGTTTTCTAGGGTTGGATGACTTGCAACCTGCCTGCCTGCCCTTGCTTCATATAGGGCAACCAAACCGCTCATAGCGTCTTGGCGGGTTACGGTGTCATGTCCCGGCACAAGCATACGTGAATTTGCGAGCGAATTTAACTGTGCTTGAGTCAAGTCGGCATTAAGGTCGGCGGATTGCGTCCTTGTAGCAATAGCCCATATCATATTGTTCATTTGCCAAGTATTAATGGGTACGTCCGGCGAGAACCAATCCATATTGCCAAGTACAATGCGGGAATTTACAAAATGCAGGGCATCACGCACAGCGGGAGTATTTGCAAATTGTTGCGGCACAGCGGTAAAAATTGCCGCAAAGCTGGATGGCTGCGTAGTGGTTGTGGCAATGGTGCCTGTGTTGTCGTTAAAATTGCCGCCGTATCTGCGCCACTGTGCATCATTTGCTGTGAGGACATACGCACCCACATTAAAGTCCATTGCCATGGCACGGTTTACGCTGTGGGTTGCCGTCATTGGGCTTGCCAAATTTGTAAGCGGTGTGCGGGAGTGTCCATTTTGCACATTAACCGCAACATTTTGCGGCGTTGTGGCGTAGGTTCTGCCTTGTTGTAATGTTGGCTGTGGTGTTAAAGTACTGATATACATCCGCAGGCGTGAATCCCGTCCGAAGTTGCTGTTTTGCGGTGTTTGTGTAAATCCGGGGTCAAAAACATACGAAGTTTCGCCCGCAATTACTGTTAGAGTGATACCTCTTTCGTCAAATGCTGTGATGATAGAGGATGGGATTTCTATAATTCTATTGTCCACGGGTCGTCCGTCATATGTGGTCATGTCTATTGTGTAGTTAAACACACGGGTTTGGATAAGACGGGAAATAAAGCGTTGGTCAACCAAATTATCCCTATGCCCTTGAGCATCAACACCTGTGGAGCGGAAACGCCACGTAAGCGTGCGTGTTTGCGCATTGTAAATGACTTCCCAATCACGCATTGGCAACGGGAAAAGCTCCGCAATAACATCCCCGTCATACTCGCCATCATCACGGGTTGTAAAAAATTGGAAAGCTGTAGACCATTCAGACATTGACATACGGGTGTTAAAGCCTGCTGTAATAGTGTTTGCGTCTGGCAGTACGTAAACAGTTACAGCGTCCACAAAGTCGCTGTTTGTGGCAACTTGTATTACGTAGTTTATGCGGTCTGTTATCTCACCGCCAACACCATCACGATGCACGCTGTAAATGGTTCTGGCACGCACCCAATACCCACGGTTTGGTTGTAAGTCAGGGAAAAGCACCATATATGCATGGGCAATACTTGCACTGCCAAAAATTGTTGTGCCGCCCGCACCTCCTGTTGTTTCCATGGGAAGGTTTGTGTCAGCGGGGATTGTGCCCTGTATGCCGTTTGGCAACCAAGAAATTATCATGTGGTCGGATGCAATGCGTGAGTGGTTTGTTTCATTTTCAAGGTTAATAATATTGACATCACCTTGGCTTGCAAGCCCAAGACCACGTGGCGGCAAGGGTTCTGCAATGGGGTTTGTTTGCATTGAAAGCCCGCTGGACCAACTATATCTGGCTGGGCTTGAAGCGGAAATTGCTCTTACCCAAATGTAATAGGTGGTTTCGGGGAAAAGGTTTGTGGCTCTAAAAATTTGGCGGGTTAGGCTATTTTGCCCTCCTGCATATTGGAAAGGTCGGGTAAATTCAGGTTGCGGCGTAAATTGCCAAGCCGTGGAGCGGTCTGGAAGCTCGCTTATCCAAAATTCATAAAGCAATGAGCCGTCGGTGCTGTGCGGACGCAGGACAAATTCAAGCCATCTGTCTGATTCCGCGTACCTATTCAAAAATGGTGCAGGCGGAATTATATCCATTGGGTCTCTTTCGTTGTCTGTTGTGCCTGTGATAAAGGTCGGCCACCATGCCTGACCGCCACCAGCCAAGTTAATTGGCTGTATAAAAATAGCATAGGTGGTGTTTGATAAAAGGCCTGTGATATTAAGGGACACATTGCCGTTTGCATCCACTGTCAAAGCAGACGCAGGAACAACGCCATGACTCCAAAGTCCCGTATTTTGGGGTTGTATAAGCATGGTAACAAATGCCTCAAAGTCGCTTTCAAACAGCGGCTGGGTTGCACGTAAAACGTCCAAAGGTACAACATGCAGACGGTACGCCGTTGTAGGGTGCGGTAAATATTGCGTGCGCAAAGGCGGCGGCATAACGCCAATGGCGTTTAAAGCGGTACGAACCGCATCTTCATTTGGAAAAACAGCAGCATTGTGTAATGCCACGACATCTGGGTTGACTGTGTGCCTATCTGGGGCAACTACTGCTTCATCAAAAACTAATTGACCGGCACGTAAGCCAAAGGCAGACTGCCAAACACCAGGGTAGTCGGGGCTTGCATGCGGCATTTGCTCAAAGGCTTCTACCCAGCGGGTGCGCCACGCAAGCTGTAAATTAGTAAATCCGCTTGCTTCTTGGTCTATATGAAGCGGCGGGCGTTGCAAAACAGGCGGCTGCAAATGAACATCACCAGAAACAAAATGCGCTGCATATGCCGCTTCAGATACTTGTATGACACCTGACTCTTGCCCGCCTGCACCCGTGCGGCGTGCCACAATTCGGATGTAGTACACCCTATTTTCTACAATGGGCTGGCGAACTCCATCACCATCCACAAATTCTGTGAATAAATGTCGGTATCTAAATGTAGTGTAATTTCCAGCAACATTGGTTTGAATCAAAAAGTCGTTAATAGCAGATTGAGCTAATCCCTGCGGCGGCGTTACAAGCCATTGGTTACCTATGGACGGGGCTTCAAATACGCTTGCGTCATCTGTAATCCAAACATCATAAACCACATCAGGGTCGTGAAAGAACCTGTGCTCTGGCGGCCCAACCATCCTTCCGCTTTCAGCCTCTGCTGTGGTGAAAGGGTCACGGACAAAGGCATCCCAAGTAATTTGCAGCCCAAGCGGCGGGGCTTGATTTGTTAGGTTGGTGTCTGTTACATGATAAATATTTGGACGGGTTGGCACAAATTCCGCACGGGCTGGGTCAAAGGTGACTTCAAGCTCAGTAATAAATATGCCGTCGGCCGTGAAATATTGTATCAAAAATGTTGTGGTAACAAGCGGACGTGGTAGTAGCAAAAAGTCAACATGCCCTGCGGCTTGCCCTGTAAACTCGGCAATGGGGATATTTTGCGGGGTGGCAACCTGCCAAAGGCGTGCTATTTGACCGGGGACTGCCGCCCAGTTTAACAAAATATAATTCATACCGACAGGATGCACACTTAAAATTGGCGGCACAAAAACATTTGTTGTCCAAAATGGGTTTGTTACTGGGTTTGTGTGGTGAACTTCTATGCCTAAATTTGCGTAAAGAGCATCCGACAAGCCGTTTTCGCGGGTTAAATTGTTTATCATTGGCTCGACCCAAACATTGTAAGCCCTGCCGGGAACAAGACCTGAAAGATTTGGCAGATGTATTTCGTAAAACTGCACATTATTTCCGGGGCGTGTTATTATGCTTGTTTGCGAAAACAAAGGATGGGCAGGATCGTAAAATGCTGCCCTTGGAACAATAATGGGGAAACGCTGACCGCCTGCTGAAAGTTCAAATTCGATACGGTAAGCATCAAAAGGGTCCATATTGTTGGCGGCGGGCAGACCCCCAATGCGAGGGCGGGACCAGCGCACAATAAGCCCTTGTCCGGCACCTTCTGCTTCCACGGCAAAGTCCGTCATTACATAAACGGCAGGACTGGCTGGCTGGGAAAAATTAGACGGGACATTAACATTTTCAAGAGCCCCTGTTATTGGGTTTATTTGCTGTATTGTGTGATAATGCCACGCCCTTATATGAAAGGCGTAAAAACGCCCCGCACCAAGGGTTTGGTTGACATCTTGCCCAATAAACTCCGCTGTGCTTGAAATATTTGGAATACCGGGGGCAGGTTGCCACAATGTACCCCATGCCGTAGGAGCAAGCCCGCCCACATTATCACTGGCATTAAAGCGCATTATTTGGTATGTTGTGGCACGGTGGCTGTTCCAAGATGTTAAATTACCGCCAGCCGCAATATAGTTTGGCGGTGCGTTTGGCTCTGTTACTGCATCGGGTCTTACCCATTGCAAGGGTATGGTGTATGACGCTCCAAAGGCTGTTACATTGCGCCCGGGTGCTATGCCAAGCCCAATAATATTTCCTTGTTGGTTTGCAAAAATGTCTATTTGCGGCATGAAGGGCAGCAAAAACAAAACTACCAAAAACCCCGCCAATATTCGCTTTAAAAGAGAACCATTACTTGATTTTATCATCTCTGCCACCCTCCTATAATCCTATTCTTTGGTCTAATAGTGACAGCATACGCAAGAAGTCGCCTACGGTCATTGGTGCTGTTGGTTGCATCCCAGAGGGGTTAAAGATATTAAGCTCCACAGCCCCTTGTATAAACGACCTAAAACGTGCGTCAATACCTGCTATGCCGTTTAGTGTGTTAAAGTTTGTTATGCGTAAGGACGACACCCTTGTGCCAGTGCGCATTTCATATAATGCCATTATATAGTAAATGGCTTCTTGGGTTTGTGCTGGGGCGGCTGTACCACGTGCAACGACAATATAACCACGGCTGCGCAAGAAGTCTTGCGGGTTTTGTGTTGTCGTTGCCCCGCCAATGCGTGCGGTAATGCCCTGTACTGCTGTAAGGCTAATTGGCGCATTAATGTCAAAGGTGGGCACTTGCGCACCAATAAAGTCGCCCAAGCCGTATTGCTGTATCAAAGCAAGCAGCCTATCGTGGTTTGGCAAGTTTTCTATGCCAAAGAAGAAATTAAATTGTCGGCTAAATGCGTATCTTCCGGGGACTTGCGTGTGCATTACCCTTGATGTGCCTTGTTGCTGCATTATTTGCGGCACCCACTGGTTTGCAGCAAACTGATGCCCGCCAATGGCATCAGAAGCCGCTACATTATTAAGAGTGATGGACATGGGTTGGCTTAATACATTAAACGACATTACACGACCTCTTGTTTGCGACAGCGTTGTTTGCACGAATGACGACATTTCACGCATAATAATTTCTGCCATTTCGTACAGCCTGCGTATTTGGTTTGGGCGTGGCATGTCCTGCGCCACCATTTGCGCAATTTGCGCCATAAATGTGCTGTTTTGCCCTGATAACACACGGGTAAGGTAATAATCCGTTTCAATTCGGTGTTGCAATGTGCGTAAAATAGTTTCGTCTGTTTGGCGTATGACGGCATTTGTTTCAACAACCTCAAAGGCAATAGCTACCTGTTGACCAGCCGCTTCAAAACCGCCTACATGCGTGGTTAAATCCCGCACATCTGCCGTTAGGCGCACGTAATAATCCCTAACCGTTTGCACGTCCCTTATGCGTTGCAGGGTTTGCAGCACAGGCTCGCTGTCTGCGCTGTTAATGGCACGGTTTGGCACGGTTACTGTCATGTCGCCTTGCGCAAACACAAAGCCTTGCCCACTGTCCCAAATGCGCAAGAATAGCTCTTGCGGCAAATAGAATGTATTGACATCCTGCTCGGAACTTGCAAGGTGAATCAAAGTGCCGCTTGTGGCGAGCAGCTCGTTTAACATTGTTGGGCGGTAAATGGCAGTAAAGGCATTGACTGTGTCTTGTGCCACCCAATACGGTCTGCGGATAAATTCGTGCAATAAATCACGGAGGTAGTTTGCGAGGTTTTCTCTGTCGCGGTCTCTGTTATAATGGTCTTGGTCCATGTCGGTACGTGTTGTGGCAATATTAGACCATTCGGAATACACCTGCGAGAGAGGGCTTGCGGCATCATTGTTGACAATATCCAAAGCATGAACACGCACGCTGTACGTTGTGCCGGGGAGCAAGTCGCCTATCAAATAGGTTAGAGTTATATAGCCTGGGCGGCCAAATGTGTCCTCACGTGAGAGCAAGCGAGGTATGCCGCCGCCCCCAAAACCGCCGACAGCACTTGGCAAATTCAAAATATTGCCCCACATGCCGCTGTCTTGGCGCAACTGGTAGCGGAAATTGAAAACGCTTCCATGGTCAAGGGTAGGGCCACGCATTTCAAATTGAATAATCATTTGAGTTGTGGGGTCGATGGTTAAATTATCAAAAGCTCTGCCATCAAGTATGCGCAAATTTTCAGGAGCTTCAATTATTGTGGTGGTAACGGAAACCCCATTCCATGCAGAATATGTTACACGCTCACTGCTACCCGTGCCTGTAATCCACACAGTACGTACGTAATAGAAGTACAAGGTATTTGGTACAAGCCCAGAATTTATAAATTGTACACGGTTGTTTTCTAAATTAGCAAGGGTAAAATGCGGTGCGGCCACATTTGTTCCGGGCAGCACAAAACGCAATGTATTTCCTTGGCGGTCGGTGCGCACACCAACTTCAAAACTGCCTTGTGCAATGGTTTCCAGTGCATTTCTAAATTCGCCAATGCTTAAAGTGCGGTTGTTTAGCAAACTCTGCGGCAAAACTTGATTACCACGCATACGCACCACTTCGTACTCTATTCTCCCTACCTCATCACCAGCAGGCGGTGAGGATTCTAACCAGCTTACGGTGGCAGAATTGTTTGTGCGTGTATCCACTCTTAAGTCCCTAGGGGCTCCGGGCATAACTTCGCCTGGGTCTGGAGGAACAACCACAAGATTTGTGGTAACGGCGGCGATGTTGGTAGTATTGGAATACTCACGCACAGATGGGTTCGGCAAATTAAACTGCACAAAAGAATCCACAAACATTGTGTATTGCCAGTTTGCGTCAAGCCCTTCAAAACCAAAGCCTTGCAGGAAGTTGCCATCCCCCAGCAAAAGCGAGGAAAGCGGTACTTCTATCACAATAGGGTGAGTTCTTACATATTGAATAACATCGGACATATCAAATATTTGCAGCGGTGTATTTACACCATTTACCAAATTGCTGTGAGTGCCTATTGCCCCTGCCGGCGGCGGGTCTACATGCGGTGCTTGGAAGTCATCACGCAAAAACGGTGCTAGGTTAAAGCCCGTTAAAGCCGCAAGAAGGCGGGTTCTACTTGTATTTAATGCCGCTTGGTTTGCCCAGCCGCCCCAAGGTGCGGTGGCATCGTAGGCATGTTGCGGTATATTCATTGCCGCAGTCCAGTTACCTCCTGTTACAATAGCATCCCAACCAGCAGCCAAAACAGAATTTGGTGTGTTTAAGCCGCCTGCCTCGCTGCGAAGCCAATTAATTAAGGTTTGACCCGCTGAAAGTCCAAGGGCTTCTTGCATGTGAGTGTTTAGGGCGTTATTAAACATTGCTTGATGGGCAGTGTCAACAATTTCAATGGCATGGAAAATATCGCTTTGGGCATTAAGCAACACATTGCTGTTAATTGCATTGCCAAGCATAGCTATAAAACTCGCAAGTTCTGCGGGCGTTGCTGTGGTGCTTGGGTGAATGTATTGCGCCAAAGTCGGCAAGCTCCAATTATTTGGCACGGAGTTTAATTCGTCAACTGTATTAATAAAGTCGCCGAAAGCAAAGCCGGAAAAGGCGGTATTCCATGCGGTGATAGTGGCATTGACCGCTGCCATATCTTCCCAGCCTATCCAACCATCGTTTGTAGCATTGCGTTCACGTAAAGCCGTGTTGTTGGTGGCGTGCCATAATGTGCTGTACAATGGGTGTAAAGGGGTAATGAGAACCCCTGTGCTTATAATAGGCCACGCGCTGTTAAGCAAGGCATTTGACGGATTTCCTGCAGCTTCAAAACGAAGCCACTGTGCGAGGGTTTGTGCGCCTGTAATATTTTGCAGGCCGCCGACCGTGCGCAACAAATGCTGTCTAAATTCAGTATTGAGCCTTGCACGCAAAGCGGCATTTGTGTGCAGGAAGTTATCACGCACAGCAGGGCGCATAAAATCAACTATATTAAGCTGGTTTATTGGTGTGTTTAGCATTGCAGGGGTAAATACAAAGTCGCCGATTACAAACTGGTCTGTCGCAAGCGAGGCGGCTTGCAAAGCGGCTACAAAATCAAAACTGGCAAATGCAGCAGCCCATGCCGCCACTGTGGCATTAAGCTCGGGGGCGGTTTCCCATCCATGCCAAGCACTGCCGTCCCAGTAGTTTACATCCGTGTTTGGGTTAAATGGGTCAAACCACGTGCTGTAATTTGGATGAGCATTTGTAATGGCAACGCCTTGGCGAATAAATGTCCACGCACTGTCTAAAAGTGCGGGCGCAGGGCTTCCTTCGGCTTGGGCGTAAAGCCAGTCCTCAATACTGTTTTGACCCAATGCATTTTGCAGATGTGTCCTAAATGCATTGTCTACTTGTGTGTGGTTAAGATTTGGAAAGCCCGCCAAAATGCTGGGCGTTATAAAGTTGGTTATGTTAAAATTATCCAAATTGTTGGTTATATTCCAGCCTGCAAAGTTAAAGTCGTTGTTTAGCGACAGGCTTGGGTCAGGAGCATTCTCGTGGACAATGCGAAGTACATCCCCCGCATTAATAGCGTCTGTTCTTTCTTCGCCGTCAAGAAGTGCAAGGGTAGCTATATCAGCGTTTTGCGCCCCTCCGCCAAGAAAAATCCTAAACATAATTTCTTGGTCTGCGGCAAGCCCTGTATAGGCAGAGCGGGTAAGGTAATTTAAAATTTCACGCCATGCAACACCAAATTCGATGTCAAAATGCCCTCCTACCCGCTCTTGATTTAATGCGGCATTGACGGCGGCATTAAGGTCAAAAGGCGGCGGAAATTCACGTATGTCTGGGCGGGAAAGTGCTAAAAAGCTATTAAGATTGTGGCTTGACTCCAAATTGCGTGCCCGCAAGGTTATTGCAAGTGGCGGGTCAGTTTCGGTGGGCAGCTGTGCTTGTTGCGCCTGTATCAAAGTTGATGTTAAAAAGTAAATACTTTCAAACAAAAACGGTGAGCCGACAGTGCCGTGAATGTAATCCGCAACAAAACGAAGCGGGACACTAACGGTTATTGGACCGGGGGCTAAATTGACCCAGTCTGTTGTGTTTGGGGGGAAAACAAAACCAGCAGGGAAAGGAAACCCATCGGGGTTGGTAGCTGTACGGATATTGTAATTTATATCAGTAACAGCCCATTGCAAGCCACCGGGAATATCGGGGTTTCTGCGCACGGTTATGTCAGCCGTTGCAATGTGTATTGGCTCGCCGTCCGGGCTTGTCCTTGAATTAATTTCGTAGGTAAAGGTTACATGCTCTCTGCCTGCCATTTCGGGAAGGTCAAAATACGCAAGCATTGCCGCAAAATCGCTCATGCGCCAGCTTGCTGTAATGTCAAATTCTGCTAACCCGTCGGCATTTAGAATATAGCTTAACTCAGGAGTATTTGGATTAACGGTAAAATGAGTGGGTGCAGATAATACCATGCGGTCTGGGGTAAAGTAAATGCGCATCCACTGCGATTGTATGGTGCCAACCCCAGTGAGCAAGCCGCTTGGGGTGAAGAGGACGTTAAATGTCAAATATTCTATTGTACCACGGTTTAACGGAATGAAAATATCACGCCCGCTACCGTCGGAGTCCACAACAATTACCTCCGAGATGGGGTGTGGCGTGTCAAATTGCAGCCTATACGAACCTGCGGCATAAATACCCGCATATGGGCGTATACGTACGTAAAACTGACCGTCTATATATTCCACGCTATAGCCTAAAAATGTATGAAGCCCAGCAAGGCTCATGGAAGAGCGTACGGAATGAAGCCCCGGCGGGTTCGGGTTTTCGCCGGAAACCGCAAAGCTGAGTATGCTGTTGTGAAACATCCTAGAAGCTCCTAGGCTAAACGGCTGCGGACCGTCCACCAAAACAGTAACACGATTGCTTGTAGGGGTGGCAGGGCTTATGTGTACAACGCCCGTAGCTGTTGCAGGCGGTCCAAGACCTGTTATTTGCGGGTCATTAGAAAAAATTTGCTGTACATTAAATTGTATAGCCGCATCGGGGTCGTCGTCAGCTATATAAAAGTTAAATGTTGAGGTGTTAAACATGGCTTGCGCCGCCGCCAAAGTTTGCGGCACAAAGCCCGTTCCAATAAAAACATAAGGTATTTCTATAACAAATTCTAATAAATTATCCCTGCGGGCATCGGTGTTTGGCGCAACATAGGGCATATAGCCGCCGGGATACCAGTCGTTGCGGGTATCGCCCATGCTAAACATATGCAACAGCCAGTTTGCACGGTGGCGCAAACCAATGTCCCAATACGTCCAGCCCAAGGGGTATTGTATCCCCCTAAAATCAAATGGATTTCGGCTTAATAAAAATAGAGGGTCATCTGCATCCGTTGCCCACAATGCACCGGGAATGTAGTCTTCTCTTGCATACTCTCTATGACGTGCAACAGGGCGTGCGGCATAGTCAAAGCCTAAAAATACATTTTGCACAGCCTGCGGGTTGCCTGCCGCACCAACTACATGAAGCTCAAAATTATAAATATGCCCTTGTTGCTCCAAGCCACCAACGACAATATGAAAAACTCCATCAGCATCAAGCAAAAAGGACATTGCGTGCTGGGTATCCATATTGGCGGATGCGGCAGGAAAAACCCCGCTTGGGCGGAAAGAAAAACCTTGCCCAAGCCCCACGCCAAAGCTGGGCTGGCTTGGAACATCGGTTGTATTAGCAAAAAAGGCTGTATCGCCGACTATTGGATAATACGTGTAAGCGGTTGTTCCAGCAGGCTGCGCAAAGGACGCGGGGTGCATTTCAACAAAATTAACACCAGCAGCACCTGGCGGCGTGCCAATATTTACAGCAAAATTCCCCGACAAAGAGTAATTGACCATTGCCGTGGTGGGGGATGTCATTGTAATTTCAAGCCACTGCAAACTAGCCCCCTCGTTGTTGCCCACGGGAAACTGCACACGGTATGTTGTAGGAGGGTTGGAAAAAGTAGGTACAAAAGACAAATGTATTTGCCCGCTGTTTTCAGAAATATCCCCGCCAAGGTTTGGCGATGGGTTTAAAATGTCTGTAGAGGGTATCAAATTTTGGTCAAAACCAGATGTAAAACCTAGCGTATTAGCAAAAAGTGTAAATTCAAAAAAAGTAAAATACCCCAAAGACATTGCCAGCACTAAAAACACAGCCGTGGCACGTTTTAAAAAAGTCCTTATACCTTTGTTTTTCATACAAAAACCTCCGTAATATGTTAAAATTAACTCGCAACGAAAAAGGGCAAACTCTGCCGTATATCTATTGTACCACAAAACCAACAAACTTTCCATTTCTTTTTAATTAAATTTTATTACATTTGCGTTACGTCCCAAAAATTAGGCAAACTCAGCGAGTACAACAGCTTAATTCCCCCTATTTTACTAGGTTTTGACCAAAAATTTCTTTTAAAAATTTTCAAAAAAGCCTTGATTTTTTTTCAGTTTTGTTGTAGTATAGTTTCTACGGAGAAAATTACATAGCTCCAAAAATATCAAGGAGGTGCCCTCCCATGGCATATTCTATCACTAATCTTTGTGTAAACTGCGGTACTTGCGAGCCAGAATGTCCAGTAAGTGCAATTTCTGCTGGCGGCGACAAGTATGTTATTGACGTTGACACTTGCATCGAATGTAATGCTTGTGCGGCTGCTTGCCCAACTGACGGCGCAATCGAGTCATAAATCACCTATTGTGATAATGGTAAAACCCCTGCGGCTTTAAGCTGGCGGGGGTTTTTCTTGTCTGCTTCAATTCATAATGTGGAAAACTCTGTGGAAAAATATTCGGGAGTGTCAAAAAGACATCTCCGGGGATGTCCAAAAAACATCTACGGAGGTGTCCAAAAGACACTCTAATAAGACTTATATAAATAAGACTGATAGTAATAAGTCCGCACAAATGTTACGAAGTCTTTAATATTTCTGTAATAATAATTAATATTTGCTTAATGGGATTTAACAATTTTTTGATGTAT
>Ga0123352_10015214_pt1 | contig 12246 bp, 9 predicted proteins | sample TergutLab28metaG_FD_89700 | JGI IMG/M metagenome (GOLD analysis project Ga0123352, IMG submission 89700) | Labiotermes labralis P1 segment gut microbial communities from Petit-Saut dam, French Guiana - Lab288 P1 | ecosystem: Host-associated > Arthropoda: Insects > Digestive system > Gut ... | reverse complement strand
TTTTCAATAATTAATATATATATATATATATATATATATAAGCCTAACACACCCTTTATTATATAACATAATTAAAAGATCATATCAGCGACATGTGTCGGCTTCTTTATAAAGCCATCTTCAGGCTGCAACTCAAAATGCGTTTTTATATACAACTGAATATGTCCTTAAAATACAAGATCGCAACATTCAACTCCCACAACTGCTCAACCAAAGACTACGAACATAATCAAACACTATTTTAACATGTTTCCATTAACTTACGTTATTTCATAATTGTATTTCACATTTCTGTATCTCATTTTTATATCTCATTTTCTAGTGTAAACGAGATCTCGTATTCAAGGACAACGCCAACTGTATATCAACAAAACGCCTTTTAAGTTGCAGTCTGATGGCTTTATAAAAAAACCGCAACATGTCCTTAATACGATCTTTTAATTACATTTTATATAAGAAAGGCTGTGTTAGGATGAAAACTTGTACATATTTTATTAGGTACCGACTGTGTTCGGCCAGTAACACCACATCGCATCCACTCGTGATACAAGATGACGGTCATCCACGGACGGTGTGTGCAGTTCCCGCGCACCAAACTCTGCTATTTTATCTATTAATGTATCCCATTAACGTGAAAGCATGTTTCGTAGACACATAAACGTCGGCAAATGCACCCCTACAGTTAATTTGTACTGCCGACTGTTGAAAGGCGGTTAGCGCGAGTCTGTCTCCAAATCACGCGACCTGCGTCTATTCAGCGCTGGTGCAAGCACCGTGACCATTACTCATGTTTGTGCTACGAATTCTGTTGACATGATTCTATTACAGCCATCAACTAATATTTAAATACGTATTGCCTGACTTTTCGATCGCACTATACTTCACTGCACTACTATCCTTTCACACATGGGGCACAAGCCGAAAGTTCGCGGATTCGATTCTCGATGATGACTGGAATTTTTCATTGACATGATCCTTCCTGCGGGGGTCGTGCGGTCGACTCAGCCTCTAACAGAAATGAGTTCCAGGAATATTTCCTGGGGGTGAAGGCGGCCGGTGTGTAGCGCTGACAACCTTACCAAGTGTCTTGAAACCTGGGTGCCTTAACCTCCTGGAACCCTCAGGGCCTGTCCAGGCCTGTAGAGGGATTGCTGTACCTTTACCTTACTTTCCTTTCACACACACACACACACACACACACGGTTTGTCATCTGCCGTTGTTATTGAAATGATTCGGTTTACTTAATACGTACGAATAATTAAGTCGAGCTATTAATTCACTGATCGCTTCCACTGCACTTGACACAGACGTCAAATGATCCTTAGGTTACCGGCGTGGAATTTGTATTAGTCACGGAAGATCCACGTCTGCACCACTTTGTAGCACCAACAAGTTCGAGCGTCTCGAGAGGGTGGAGGGGGGGGGGCCGGCGGCGGCTGCGTCACGCAGTGGCTATCGCCTTCGTTCCCAATAATTCTTGATTGAAACCGAAGACCTGATTGGATGGTGCAGCCACAGCCTCGAACACCCTGTACCGTCAGTTAACAGACAGTTGTTTAAATTCATGACCATTTGCGGAATGAACTGGCGGTTCTTGCGCTAGTGACACAAAGCGTTTTGGGGTGGTTACCATCCAAGCACCACACACGTTACGGTCAACTATAACAGTGACAAGGTGGAGCCGGGCCGCCTGTCACCCACACAGATGCCAATTACAAACGCGAACTGTATGACCGACTGTCATGACAAGCCGCGGTGCCGGAGGTGTGCGAACTGATTCTCGAAGCCGAAATAACACAGCCGACATACAGGATTAAACATAATCAGTGACATAAAGGGCCACTTAATTGGGCATCGGCATAGGATAAAAGGGCTGGGATTTGAACTCGAACTGCTCTGTTACAAATATAATCCAACACCACGCCGATGGATACCTAATTACCCAAATGCAGTCAGCTGGAACAGACGTACATAACAGAACTGGCTTCAAACTGAGAATGAGTTAGGCTATATCATCTAACAATCATGGCCAACTGACATGAATGGACCGTAACCCATTACGTGACACAGCACAGACACTTCGTACATGAGATACGATTATATGAGGATCATGGTACAATTGTGTGCATACTGTTGAGTACGCTGCAGCAGTGTTGACACAAATATGCGGTACGGGGGATTCGAACCCAGCATCACGCAATTACGTCCGTTGTGATTACCACGCCGGACATACTTTCAGCTTAGCGCCGTAATGCCTATTTAATGTGGCTGCAATGCCAGATTCATCTCATCTGTATTGCATGACATAAGCACGAATTGTCTCCTCTTTCCTCGCTGTAGCGGACCTACCGGGCATGTGCCGGTGAAATACGACAGCAGCATTCAATCATACGTCAAGGCGACGTACAGCATTTTCTTCCCAAATCGTGACAGTATATGGGCCACCTAACATGGCGTTCAAATAGCTCAGAATATGTGGTGTCGAAGTACCGGATAAGACGACGAAGGAAGCCGCCGTCGCCTGACATAAGGCCCTATCCTCCCGTCTGCCTGAAGGACCAAACGTAAACAAAAATAAGAGACAACAGCGGGTTTCCGGTCTCATATTTCAAATCGTAATATCATGAACACGAAGCCGTCCTAAGAACTCGCTTCACACTGCAAAGGTTCGAGCCTGCCTATGGAGGTACATGTTGGAATTAAACACAGCTGTAACATTTTGCGGGGGGAAACAATGGCAATGGAAACAACTGGGCACACAAAAGGTAAAGGTAAAGAAATCACTATACAGGCCTGTTGCAGGCTGAGGGTTCCAGGAGGATGAGGCTCCCAGATTTCATTACCATCAGCTCATACATGTGCTACGGTTGTCAACACTACGCACCAGCCGCCTTTACCCCCAGGAAATATTCCTGGTACTCATTTCTGTTAGAGGCTGAGTCGACCCCAGGGCCACGATGCAACCGGAAGGATTATGTCAATGAAGAATTCTAGTGACACCATCGGGAATCGAACCCGCGACCTTCCGGATTGTAGTGCAGTTTCTAACATAACAGCGCCACCGTGTGCAGCTGGACATACATGGATGATATTAAAACTTCACGAAAGAAGAGGCGTGGGAATTTGCGGGATGGAAATGATCTGCCCAGGACTGGATGTAATGGCAGGCCTCAGTGAACGGGGTTCTTAACAGCAGATCAACAGCGACTGCATCGCACGATCGTATGCCGAAAAGGACAATTGCTTTTGGGGCTTGCGAGAACACTTCACCGACTGAGCTACAACAACACGTTATGATGGCACAGAGATGCACGCAATACTCGTGACGTGTTCAGTAACGTCATCAGACCACAGTCACTACGTCACGCAAATTCCCCGAATCGATTCTACTCACTTGTGGACGTCACAAAACATTCACGGATTTAAGGAAGGGTGGATCGTCCAACAGCGTGTCGCAGTAAAGTGATTACCATAGCAAATACGTGCGATTCCACGTATCACGTGGAATCGCACCAATATCTGGCGAACTGTAGACGCGGGCAGGCCGACGCGCGTCGGGTTTGCGCGTTTACAGAATGGTCCTGATAGACGCCTGATTTCAACACGTAGTGGTCACGGACGGACTGCTGCAGCACCACAAGGTCACACGATAGACATTCTGACGTCGTGTGTGTATATCAGTGCACCTCTGTAGGCACGCGTTCGGCTACTCTCAACACTGTCCTCAAATGCACAAAACATTCAACACACACTGGTGTGCTGACGGCTATCGCAGTCTTGGCTATAGAAACGCAGTGAGGTCAAACGTTCTTGAGGCAAGGCGTTTAAGTCTTAAGCATCTCGAATGAGACAGGCTCCGACTGTTGCACCTCTGCCCTACTGATTTACAGCGACATTGTCCTAGTACCCATCTGATTTACAGCGACATTGCCCTAGTGCGCAAGATTTAAAGCGACAATACCCTAGTGTCCATCGGATTTACAGTGACACTGACCTAGTGCCCAAGATTTATAGCGACACTGACCTAGTGCTCAATATTTACAGCGCAACTTCCTAAACGTCCGACTGCCTCAATGTTGTCTAATTCATCTGTGTTTTATACAAGACTGTTTGACGTAAACTCCTTGAGGGTAATCTGAAGAAGATTGAAACATGCTGCATTCTTAGTGGATTACGCGTTGAAGTGTACAGTTTAATACTTGTGCATTTGTTGGTATTAGCTACTAAATTATTAACAGTAAGTACAATGTAGCTGAATGACTAAGCACAGTCTCTTCTTCCAACGCAATCTTTGATATGAGTAGAAACTCGCCACACCAGATAGCAGCACTAGCAGATTTTAGCCACCTGTACTTAAATACACACACAGGCTAGCCACAAGGTAATTTCTCTCTCTCAGAATGATACAAAAACAAATTCGGGGTTTAGAACTTCACTCCTACATCAATCGATACATCATCTCTGAAAGTTTTTGTTCAAAACCAGCCGAATGAGTGCAGTCGCCGTTAGATGCCACCAATTTTGAAAATGGCAACCCCACAATAGGAGGTGGTGTGTCGCACGGCTGGCGAAGAAAAAGCCAGCAACACCTGTAACAATGTGGACCGTGTTCGGTCTCACTGCCAACGCAGACCACAAAAGTCAAAGCATCAGGCTAGCTATAACCTTCAGCTACACAAAATAACCGTCTCCAGAAACCTGATAACCATTTGCTAATGAAGCCGCACAAACTGGAACTGCTCCAGAAGCTGACAGCGTTTTTGAGTAAAACACTTAATTTCACACGTAACGTGTAAAATACTTTATATAAATATTTAGTATAAAATTAATATAAAATAATATTGAATATACAGTATGTAATCATCGTTACAAAGATAAGCTGTGCTGCTCTGAAGCTGTCTGTAAAAGGCAGTTACCTGGCATAAAGCAGGGTTGCAAACACATCGCAAAAATATGCCGAATGCAATAAAACCTGTTCGCTGGATCCACGCAGACGAGACAAGGCAGTGAAAGGCCTACTGTGGCCGCCTTGCAACTCAAAAGAATTTGTATCACGACGGGACAGTGGGTCTGCAGCCCTACCAACTTTCCGCACGTGCTCACAATGTATGATAATCAAATCGGACGCACAGAACTGCACCACTACAGCACATGGAAAAGTAAAATTCGCAGAAGGACCCTTAGCAACACACAGACGTTTGCAGAAACATGGGCCAGTAAGACAATATTGTATTCATGATGTATTCTGGAGCGGCAGAGTAGGATTATTGAACCGAAAGGTCAACGAACACTGGGGTCAACCGAATTATTGGACAATGTCATTGTTGTTACTATCTTACGACACGACTGTGCACAGGGCGGCCTTTGTCTGAGCAGCCCAACTGACTGCCTGACTGACTCATTCATTCATTCATCCATTCACCCAGAGTCAAGTGTGAGCAGTTGGTGTAGCGAGACCGGTTTAGAGTTGTGCTCGATGTCTGTTTTTACCTACGTACAGTCGTAAGAGTGCAAGTTTGGTTAACCAGCTTACAGTCCAGGCGCTCTGAGTAGTACTTCAGGTATGCAAAGAGCATAAACATATCAAAATACCAAAATAATGTTAGCGATCGGGAATGTACCCGGATCAGGTAACTCTATGAACACCCATCAAACGTATCAACAAGCCAACGCGCAATGGCAACCAGTAATGAACAAACCTGCTACACCATATCCAATGTTACAACCTACGTCAGGCCAACAGGTGCCTACAAACTACTTTATTGCAACAATGCAACACCACATGATACCACCAATACATAACAAGCCAAGTGAAGATTACACTAGTCAGCAATTGCAAAAAAATGACATCAACAAGCGAGTTAGAAGAAGAAGAAGAAGAAGAAGAAGAAGAAGAAGAAGAAATACAAAATAATAGCAAAAAATGAATGGCAAGTGATAAGACGCGCCAAAAGGAAGAAAATACACAGGACACGACATCCCTGAAACAAAAACAGAAACACATAGCCGATATGGCTTGTTAACAAATGAAACAAATGAAGATTCCATTGACGGAAATCCAAGTTCAACGAAAATCCAAAAACCTCCTCCAATATTCGTACATGGTGTTATCAACTACGGAGATATGATAAAACAAATACGAGGCACAGCCGAAAATGAACAGTATTGCACAAAAAGTCTGGCAAACAATGATACTAAAATAAACTGCGTGACACCAGAATCATACAGAAAACTAGTTAGGTACTTCAAAGATAATAACATATTCTACCATACATATCAACTGAAAGAGGAAACAGCCTACAGAATTGCCATTAGATATTTACACCACTCAACAAATACTGAAGATATAAAACAGGAACTATTTGAACTAGGACACAATGTCCGAAACATAATAAATGCACAACACAAAACTACCAAGGAGCCGTTAAACTTGTTCTTTGTAGACTTAGAACCTGCAAAAAATAACAAGGAAATATATAACGTAAAAGCATCACAAAATAAAATCATACAAACACAGCCTCCTCGAGTAACCACCAGCAAATACCAATATATACCTAGAAACAACAAACAACATACAACCTGGTGCTTACTCGCAACAACAAAGTTACGCAGACGTAACACAAATCAGGCCGAAGACACAGCCATCACATTAACCAATTTTTTGGGTGAATTTAAGGGATTATTGAATCAAGTGCTTCAACAAAACAGCACGATACTCAACATGCTTACGACGTTAATAAGATCAATTAAAATAGATAATTTTCTGAGAATAGCCCAATGGAATGCAAAGCCATAAAGAAGAAATACAATTATTCTGAAATCAAAACTGCACAGATATATTCCTAACCAGTGAAACACCTTTTACAAACAAAAATTACTTTAGCATACCAAGATACAAATTATACTACACCAATCACCCTGATGTCACAGCGCACGGAGGTACTGCGACACTGATAAAAGAAACAATCGAAAGCTATGAATTGTTAAAATACAAAGAAGACTCCATTCAGGCTACGTCAATAAAAGTGAAAGGATTTCCATATGAGATATCCATCACAGTCGTCTACTGTCCACCCCGACACAATCTTTCAAATGTTAGGACCAAAATTTATAGCCGGAGGCAATTTCAACAGCAAAACACTCTATGGGGCTCAAGTCCAACAAAAAAAAAAAGGGGGGGGGGCAGAAAATTATCAAAGGTAATCCAAGAGAAAAGTTATTCGTTTCTACTAACTGGAAAACCAACATACTGGACTAATGATGGGAATAAAATCCCGATCCACTAGATTTCTTTGTAACCAATGGAATCTCCTCAACATTTACAGACATACAATCAAGTTACGACTTAACATTGGACCATTCCCCAATAACAGCTACATTAAGCACATCAGCAATACTCAGAAAACCAACACCACGCTTGCACAACTCAAAAACAAACTGGGATACCTACAGACAAATAAAACAAGACAAAGTAAATCTATCAACAAAACCTAAAGAACACAAAGATATAACACTAGAAACTAACCATCTACTCAATTCACTCCAGCATGCTACCAAAGAAGCTACCCCAAACAGCGATCCCCAAAGAACAACAAATAACATACCCTACGAAATTAAGAAACTAGTAGCCGAAAAGAGAAGAGCCAGGTCAATCTGGCAAAGAACTTACGCACCAGACAAGAGACGAAAATATAACCGAACAAGCAGCAAACTGAAATCAAAACTCCCAGAAATGTGGAATGAATCCTTTGAAAAATACGTCTCTAATTTCAAAAGGCAAGACAACTCTATTTGGAAACCTATAAAAAATAAGGGAATATCCAAAACAACATCAAGCCCAATACGCAAATATTCAACACCTCCGGGACCATGGGCAAAAAGCGACAGAGGGAAACTACTTGCAGAACATCTTTCCGAAGTTTTCTCTCCACATAATAATGATCAGGATCAGGAAGTGGAACAAGACCTAGCTACACCCAATGAATCGCAAGATCGCCTTAAAGCATTCACTTTAAAAGAAATAAAAGATGATATCAAAATGTTAAACCAATAAAAGGCACCAGGTCTCGACCTTAAAACTGACAGAATGCTAAAAGAACTACCAAAAGAAGGACTAAGAAGGACCTAATGTACATATTCAACGCCATACTACGACTCTAATACTAGCCTAAATCATTAAAGATTACACAAATAATAATGATAACCAAATCCGGGAAAAATCCAATGGACGTTTCATCCTCCCGACCAATCAGCTTACTACCGACAGTTTCAAAGTACTAGAAAATATTATACTCAAAAAAATCAATAAAGACTTGAACCCGCAAGACTGGATCCCAAACCATCAATGTGAATTCCGACAGGCCCACTCCACAGTGCAACAACGCCACCGCATAACAGACAACATCAATAAAGCTATGGAAAACCAGCAGTATTGTACAGCCGCATTTTTAGACGTAAACCAGGCATTCGATCAAGCATCCAGGGCTACTATTCAAAATAAAAAAAAAGTCTACCCTTAAGCTATTTCAATCTGCTGAAATCGTACCTAAATGAAAGCCATTTCGAAACAAAAATCAATGGAGACACTTCAAGCCGCTTCCACATCCATTCCGGTGTGTCCCAAGGGAGCATTCTTGGTCCTCGTCTCTACGTACTGTACACATCTGACTTACCAACATCCAGAGAAACTACATTAAGCACATTCGCGGACGACACAGCAATATTTGCAACCCATGAAGACCCTATGATAGCCTCACTTTATCTTCAAGAGCACTTACACATCGTCGAAATATGGCTAAAGAAATGGAAAACTAAGGTGAACGAATCCAAGTCATCGCACATAACGTTTACCCTCCGGAAAGGCCACTTGCCCTGTACTAAACATCAACCAAACTGTCATACCTTAAACAGAAGTAGTGAAATACCTAGGACTACACTACGATTGCAGGTTAAATTGGAAAGAAAACATTGCCAAAAGAAGGAAACAAATCGACTTAAAAACAAAAGAGATCAACTGGTTGATAGGAAAAAAAAATCCCATCTATCTACAGAAAATAAGTTACTCAACTATAAAGCGGTTAATCAGACTTATCTGGAGCTACGGAATAGAACTGTGGGCTTCCGCCAGCAAGTCCAACATAGTCATCATGCAGAGATCCCAATCCAAAATTCTCGGAGCCATAGCAAATGCACCCTGGTATGTAACAAATCATACTCTACATACAGACTTCAACACCCCTTACGTAAGCGACGTCATCCATGAAAGAATCAATAAAAATCACAAACTGGAAGCCCATCCCAATCCACTATTAGAGCCACTGTTACAACCTATAAACACTAGGAGACTAAAATGATGCTGGCCTTTAGACTTACAGGGCACCTGAGGTGACATCGCTGGATGAATACCCTACTACGCCATAGTAATACATGATAACGTAGCGTATTTGTATAATCATCACGTTAGCTTATAGACTGCATTTTTTCTGATTGCTAATAAAAAAATCATTCACCAAACTGACACAACGTATTCCTGCCACACTAAAAGTTTCACTATACAGCTTGCGCAGCCTCCAACAGCAGCATACAGCAAGACGCGGGGTTTGCGACCATAACTAATTCTGAGACAGTACTCTAGGTACTGCCTAGAGCGACTAACAAAAATCTCGAGAAATTTACGTCACAAAAGCCGCGTTTTAAATTAAACGCTCGCGGCGCTTCCTGGTTCGAAGCTACGGCAAGCGGTTCATTCGTGACGTCAGAAACGAAAGATTGCAACCAAACTTCTGTACGAAATGGTAACACACAAATACAAGCTTCTGGGCCAGCAGACCGTTAATATCCATGACGTCACTAACCTGTCAACACGCCCGGAAAATACGACGAACGTAAACAGAACCACAAACATGTCGTTTTGACGCCGGACACATTGAACCTGCAAACTCATTTTATGTCATTACCAACTGCATTGCCGGACTACCAGACGTTCATTTACTGCAGACAAAAGCTTACTTTTACATTAAAACAACCAACTTCACTGTATCCCATTAAAAAACGTCAGAACTGAAACGCACGTAGCCACATATTTACTGCCATAAAACCAGTTTACACAAAATGGCAGGCTGTTCCAATGCTCGATCAACTTCTCTTCCCAGTACGTTACCAGGAATCCGTTGTAAATGTATGAACATTCATATTACAATGATCATTATTATTTTACAAACAGTCATTTCGGCGTGTAACGCAATAAATTACACTCCCATCACACTGAAATGTGTACATTTTACTCAACTGATTTCATATGTTTATAGCGTTTATCATCTCCATTTTACGTCAAGTACGGGTGGTTAGCTGCATTCAGTGTGCTCTGGTCTACACGAATGCAGCGGTGGTATCGTTTGGTGATAGAAGTTACTAGCCGGCTATAAAACAGTAATATTTTTCTTTAATGTATCAAACAGAAACAAAATCAAGGCGGTTGTGTCCATGGATCAAGGACATAAAACTTTAACGACATCTGGCAAACGTCAAATCATGCTAAAAGTGGCAGAAAAATACGGCGCTGGTCGCGTTACTGTGAGTGGTGGGAAGAAGAGATATGGTGTGTGCCACAGCTTACGATGAAGAGACGAAAAAAAGAAGAAACAACCAAAGGGTAAGAGACGCCGTATTTTTTGTGGTTCTAACAGAGAAAATAAAACGAAACTGAAAGGAAAAAACATTAAAAATGGAAGAAGAAAAAGAGGCACAAGAATAGCTGGACCCCTTCTACAACAAAGGGCACTGATTTTTCACAATACGTTTAATGAAGAGAATGACGTCACAGGTAGACAGCAGGGAATGGTGGGAAGGAAGTGCGGAGAGAGGGGGGTTCAACGTCTCTCCAGAAACATTATCGGCAGATCGGGAATCATCTTTGAAATTCGGAGGACAGTTTCAGATTCTTAAAAATAATGAAAGTGTATCACAAGAACAGCTGCACAGCTGCGACGCAAGTCTCAGAGTATCAAAATACTTCCAATCATAAAATTATGGTCTCCACCGAATAACAATCAGCTCCCGGCTATAAAAGAAGGGAATAAAAAGCAACGCTGCTTGATGGCTGCACCGCCTCAGTCAACTGCGCACTTTGCTGTTTCGGGAGGAACAGTACTAAACACCAGGCTCCAAACGTGGCCCCAGAGCTCTTCCAGTTTCACACAACAGCAACAGCAGTGAGTGCTTGCGGCACCCGAGTTTCTACTCAGTTCGTCCATCAAATACCAAGTTCTGTACTTTAAACATAAGACAATAAAAGCTGTTGTTGTCCCTGATGAAGCACCTTCTCATTCTAATGAAAAGGAACTGAAAAGGGGTGGGGGGGGGGAATAAGAGTGATTTTTTTACCACGAAAATCGCGGCAATCGACGAACAGCCATGTCACCGAAACAGCAAAGGAAATGTCGGAGCAGGCATCTGCAGGCACTAGCAGAAATTACTGTAGCAGGGGTACGGATTCTTTGACAATACGTAGACGACACACCGGCGACAAGCTGTTTATTCGACAGCCCAAGATTATCGAGCAAAAAGTAGCGGCGTATGGACTTGGAGAAAGTTCCTGGCAGACCACGACTCAGCAAATCTTCAAGTGTCAAAACAACCGCAAGGCTACAATGAATTAAGACAGAACTGATGACTGTGCTGGTAATTAAATTCCTTAATGAGAGAGCCAATGTTCCTATAACGTAACACTGAGGCGCGTTCGTGCAACCATTGTTGCAGTGGAAAAGCAGTTATTATCACATATTCTGAGTGTACATTTGTAGTCTTATGTACCCAGCATGCAAAGCGCATGCGCCATATTGTCGTCTGTGGCTTGCCCGACTCTACAATAATTTACCACATTATTTTATGTGATAAACGGTACGATTTTCGAAAAAAAAAAAGTTCCTGAACAAAAAATGTGTGCTTGGATTTCTTCTACAATTCTGTCCGAAATATTTCTCATTCTAAGAACAAATGAGCGAGATATGATCAAAAATGTATATTGGTAACAATATTTATTAAGACCAACTAATTGCACATACTTGTCAAACCATTGAAACCACATTATCTGATTAAAATGGATTTAAAATATCTCCTACATGTTTAAATCCCTCTATGGGATCATTCTCAGGGAGCGTAAATTAGTGTAGGAATGAAGTTACTAAGACAGACTGTACATGAGGTTATCTGGTAGCATGCCTGTGAAATATACAAAAGTATGAGCT
>Ga0123352_10015213_pt1 | contig 12247 bp, 5 predicted proteins | sample TergutLab28metaG_FD_89700 | JGI IMG/M metagenome (GOLD analysis project Ga0123352, IMG submission 89700) | Labiotermes labralis P1 segment gut microbial communities from Petit-Saut dam, French Guiana - Lab288 P1 | ecosystem: Host-associated > Arthropoda: Insects > Digestive system > Gut ... | reverse complement strand
CTGAGTGGACCCCGTTCCAGACCCACTACTACTCAGAAAATCTGGTAGCGCCGGGGATCGAACCCGGGACCTCTGTATCTGTAGCCAGAAACTCTGACCACTAGACCACAGAGGCGGTCCGTTCATGGGATCATATCTACTATATAACTGACTGTCCTGGCGAAATACTGTAATATACCAGCAGGAAGTCAACGCAGGTAAAGATTAACTATACAGAGTGACGGGGCTTTCTCTAGGTGAACGGAACGGAACAATTCGGCAGACTGACATTCATCTAAGTAATACATATAACGTAAGTTCCTACCTCACAGAGAAGAGAGTCCATCGCCACTAGACAGACCGACCGGTTACTGCTGTTAGGGGAATAATCTGTGCCAATTTTTGTGTCGTAGTGAACAAAAATAGACGCTGTGTGATTATTTGTGGAGCAAGTGTTGCTTATAGCTGTCACTGGGCTATACTAGCTTGTGTTTAGTTGCTAGGATACAATGCTTGTTATTATGCTTGGAGCGATCTTTTCGTATTTACATGCCGCAAATCGCCGGCCATATTGACAAATCTTAGAACAGTGCATAAATATGAGTTGTTACATTTGCCTTTCTACGCTTTTTCGTAAAATTGCGAAAAAGCCACCATTAGCTTAGTCATGTCTGTCCCTCCGTCCGTTCGTCTGCCATTGGACTGATTTTAATGAAATTTGATATTCGTGGTTTTTCGAAAATCTGTCGAGAAAATTCAAGTTTCATTAAAATGTGAAAATAACTGTTGCTTGACATGGAGATGTACGTAAATTTATGATAATAACTCGCTGAATTATTCTTAAAATGTGAAATGTTTCAGACAAACGATTCAGAGAAGAAAAAAACACACATTTTATGTTCAATCCCTTTTTTTTTTCCCGAAAATCCTGCCGTTTATGAGATAATGTGAAAAAGTATGATAGAGCCAGGAGCCCCACACATGACAATATTATACGATGCAGAAAATACTATTTGCATGCCGGTTAAGTAAAGCAAGATTAGAGACACGCACGCACAATGTTTCATAATCTTTGCTTTTCCACTGCAAGAGCGGCTACGTCATCGCGTGTCAGTATTACGTTATACGTACATTTCCTGTCTTGTTACAACATGACTTTCAGAAAAGAGAATAAATCAATGCTTGTTTCGTGCAGTGATCTAACTTTCACCTGACGGTTAGAAGGTTAAAGTAACAGGAATCGTGTTAAGAATTCAGAACTATTTTCATTACCTTTGAACTTTTAATTTAATGAAAACCTGGTGGAAGAGGAAGTACGTGTGAATATATGTGCTGCGAAAGCGTATGGGGAAGTGGAGGTATGTCAGCCAGAGGACGTTATCTTCACGTACTTGCCGCCCAACCACCCGGCTTAAGTGCAGAAAATATGGGTTAAATCGGAGGTTGTGTGGTTATGAAAGCCGGTCTGGATGGGTTCGCAAAGATATCGAAGTCCCTGCCCTCCTGGAAATCGAACTACCATTCCTAGGTCACCTAGCCCGTAGCCCAATCACAGTACAGACGACGCTCACATAACCTACATACGTATCCTATATACATACACCTATGTACGTGTTTATTTGATGTTTGTGTGACCGTGCATCATTGATATAATAATGTAAACAACCAACTAGATGCAACAACAATAATTTATTAGTAATTTAAATCAGCTCAACATGTTTCGGGCGATAATTTCGCCCATCCTCAGGAGCACTAGACTGTGTTTACAGCTTGTGGTAAAAAGCATCGTCGGTGCGTTATACTACAAGCTGTAGACACAGTCTAGTGCTCCTGAGGATGGGCGAAACATGTTGAGCTGATTGAAATTATTAATAAATTGTTATTGTTGCATCTAGTTAGTTGTTTACATTATTGTACGTGAATCTTATGTTTATTGGACCGTGCATCATCTTGATAGTTGAATAAAGAGGGACCAACTTGATGTCACTTGCTTTATTATTTCATTATTTAATGCTCACCATGTTTCGGATGTATTAACATCCGAAACATGCTGAGCATTAAATAATGAAATAATAAAGCAAGTGACACCAAGTTGGCCTCTCTTTATTCAACTATTGTACTTTTTTTGTTTGTAGACTCACAGATACTTACTACGTCCATTGCAGAGCCGACGGTCAATAGACAGTTCAATGTCGTGCAAAAGTATTACGGCGTTTGGGTTTGGTCACTTCGACATTCAACATTTTTTACTGCACCTTGTGTAACAGGCTTACGAGTGATTTATTTCCGGGCGTTAACAGTACTGTACACACTACGGAATTTAAAAATTGTCGGAGGAGATAAGAAAGTGATAACGAACTGTGAAGAATTTAGAAAGACGCAGCATCAAGTAATCTTCAGGGAGACTTACCAAACGTCTAAGTCATCCGATAATCCTCTTTGAATCGAAATAGTGCAGAGGACTTAACCCTTGACACGCAGTAGGTCACAGCAGCCGACTAGTGTCACTAAACCAACATAAGGAGCCGTTCTGTATAAAGTTGGCAGTATCTTTGTAATTCTATCCGCTGGACCAGGCATTAGAATGTCGACTGTGAAATCAATTTTGTAGTTCCTACCATTTAGTTGTAGAAACTTTCGGAACATGTCATCGTGTGTTATAGGAGTGCCATCCCTCCTTCCTTCCTTATTTGCATGCTACGTGGAGCAAGGGTTTTCTTGAGAAACTAGCCAGTTCTCAGCTGACAAAAATTTCAGCACATGTTATTGAACCCGGAAATTCATTACCTCGTTTAAAAAAGTCCGCCAATTGTCCCTGTCCTGAACGAAGTCTTACTGTCGCTTGGCTAAACAGGAACTGAGACAAGGGGTACAATTATGGAAACTAGAAAGGGCACCGATTGACTGCCTTCAGTGACAGAAAGTGTTCAGCACCAGATCTTTTCCTACACTTCGGCACTTTTAAGGGGAAGAACCGACCAATCTTACCTTAAATAACCAATCGTTGTATATATAAACGATAACACAAATTATTCATTTTTTGGGTAGCAGGAAGTATTAATTAATAATTAGAGTACGCAACGATCTATTTCTGTGAATGATTTATACTGGAAGATACTGCGAATTCGACAAATTGAGTATTCTGGGCTTCTGGAATATGACGCTGTGTCGTTGTAAAGATGCTTAGCCTTGGACTGCTTTGACCTCGAGGATGAACGCAACGCGTTCCTTCGAACTGTCTGGAACAACTCGCTCAAAGATGCCTTCACATCCCAACAGACCTGCATCCTCAAACATATCACTGTGGAAGTCTACAATCTCGCAGGTTGATTAAAACTTTAGTATACACAATCGAATATTTCTACTGTCGCGATGGCAGTAGTCTTAACGTGCAGGTAATGTGTCAAATGCGACATGCCCGGTTGCAATCAGTTAGAGGCATAAAATCATAAACTACGTAGAGAGTTCCCCAGGACGTCGTGTGGTCATTTTACATTTCACGAAAAGTAAAGGTAAAGGCAAAACAGTCCCGTTACAGGCCCAGATTTCGTGACAACGGCACAGGATGGTGGTAGGTTGTCAGTCTTACGCACCGGCCACCTTTACCCCCAGGAAATACTCCTGGTACTCATTTCTGTTAGAGGCTGAGTCGACCACAGGGCCATAGTGCGATCGGAAGGATTTTATGTCAATGAAAATTCCACTGACACCAGCTGGAATCGAACCAACGACCTTGCGATTTGTAGCACAGCACCTTAACCACTGTACCACCGCGGTCCCCTTTCACGAAAAATAAAACCTTTAAAAGTGTTACTTTTTTTTTTTCGAAAACGCTATATTATTTTGCATTTTAAATGGCTTTGGGGTCTGCTCTAACCCAGAAGTTGGCACGACTGAGATGTTGCTATTGTTGGCACTGAGTTACGTCATACATGCATCCATGTTGTTTGTGTCTTCTTGACAACACGTTAAATTTTCTGGAGTTGCTAATGGGACAAACACGAACTAATGTGCGGCCGTATGACACTAAACGCAATTTTTTTTTCAAATTAAACAGGGTCAGCTTGAAACACTTTCGTGAAGTATGGATAATGAAGGACAAAGGAAGGCAGTCGGCCGGCACGACACAGTCGACTGCTTGCTGGAGGACAGAGAAATCACGTCTTCGTTCGCTGCAGGGGAAAGAAGTTTGTCCCTTCTCCAAGAGCGTCCAGATCGGCTCTGGGTCTTTTTTTCTTCGAGAAAAAGTCGAGTCGGTGTGAAGTTCACCTCTCATTCCCGCGTAGTGTCGAGATTAAGAATGAGTGGCGCTATACTTCAACTGTCCGTACATCTTTATTGGGCATACTGGGACAACTGTACTTTGAAAGTCAATTAGAATGCTTCAAGTACCTCTGATTTATTTTCCAGGCGTCCAGCTCACCGATGGGATATTTGGTGCATTCATTGTCCGACAGCCAGCGAAACGCGAACCTCACTTCAAACAGTACGACGTGGACGATCCGAGTCACGTCATCGTCATCAATGAGTGGAGTCATGGGTTTGCGATCCAGAGACTCCTGGAGCCCAACTCTGGCACTAACACTGCCTCTCTTCTGATCAACGGTCGCTCTCAACCCAAGGCAAGAAATTCACTTATCAGGCTTTATGCTATTGCTATTTGTAACAACCATCCAGAACAGCCCTGGGACTCACGCAGCCTCCGGTTCGGTGGGTAATGCATCACTTTCCTGGCGGCGAAGAGGCAGTGGCGTGGCTTTGACCACCCATCTCCGTCTAGCACCTATTTTAAGCATGAGTACAGCCATACCTCCTTCTTCTTCTTCTACTTCTAACTTGAGATTATAACACTGTCAGTATATTTAATTGCTAAGTCACTTTATTGTTTTAGTTTCCATGATAGGTCTGCGTTTAAAATATACCTTAGGCCTTTAAATATTTGTGTCATCTCACCAGAATGTTGGAGGGAATCACAACATAGATATGGATAATAATTTCGCCATCCGACAAAGTGTCAGGATTTAGGTATTTGGGAAGGACAGTGATAAATCAGGATTGTGTTCACGAAGTGGCTCAGAACGTGACCTGCGACCACGAAGATGATGATGACTGTGAAGATTTTTTCTGTTGTATTTCTGGTATATAACCGCCGACAACCTGTTCGAAGCCATAGTACGCCAGTTTACTTAACATTGCTTTCGTTGTCTCCCTTCTACCTGGTTTCTTGTCACTGACTCTCGTTCCATTCGGCTTGCTTTCCCATAAGAGCGAGGCATCCGGTTTTCCGAAACGCCTGTGTTTATTAACCAGAATACTTGGCGCCACATCGCATGACGCAGTAATCTTCAAATAGCGAACAGATTATATCTGAAGCTTATTTGCTTCATTTCGTCTCAAGATTCACCTTCCTCTATCAACCGTAAAGGATCCTTCACTTCCCACCCCCGCAAGAATTGAAAGCTACACAGGGACAGAAGCCCGTTCACTACTGCAAGAAAAAAGCCAGCAACCACAACGAATAGAGTAACCAGGAATCTAATCAGGGAACCGCAACCTAAAGTAACTCACTAACACACTTTACATGCTCAGAACCCGTAATTCTAAACATAGGTGCATAATATATTACTTACTGATCAGTATATATATGTGTTGCCAAGCACAACACACATTGTAAGCCATCTGGGATCCCAAATACGCGCAGCCACATTGTAAAAAAAAACCCCCATAATTCTTAGCTTAGCCTGACGATGACGAAACATGTCGCTGTAACCTATGATATTAATTTCTATAGTTGTGTTGACTGAATCACATAAATAAAAGTGGTTATATTGTTCAACCAGAGGTGAAAATCTCCTCCCATTCTGTACCTTCAGAAGAGAATATACCCAGTTTTTTAAACGCTGCAGTATAGGAAAACACAAGGTGCTGGTTTATGTTCACAACACTAATCTGGATTTGGCTCTTCGTATGTTCTGTACTCTATACACTATACTCACAAGTGTGAGAAGTAGAACACAGAAAAATACAATACGTCACTGGATGAAGGATTAGCCAGAGACGCGGCGTCGTATCTCTCAGCCACAATGCCATGAAAATTCTGACTTATATTATTTGAAGTGTTGATTTGTTTGAGTATAAACTTAGCTTTTTACACCAGTCGAAGAAAACACATTGAGGATATCTGACAAGAGACATCTGAGGTTACGTCTGTCAGGAGACCACATTGATGTTCTTTCCATCTGTCACATGTACACGTCAGTAATAAGGGTATGTACGTGTCTGTTCCAGAAGTTAGGCGGCACAGGAGGACCGGATCCTCCGCTGTCAACGTTCACGGTTGCTCCAGGCAAAAGGTACAGATTTCGGCTGGCGTATGCTGGGGGCGGGAGAGCCTGCCCCATCACCGTCAGCATTGCCAGCCATGTGTTAAGCGTGATCGCGCTGGACGGCAGCCCAATAACCCCACGCGAGGTCACATCTTTTGTTATGGCAGCAGGTCAGCAGCTTTCTGTAAACCCGAATTTGGCAGCAAGGCGACTAAGTTCCTGGATGTTGTTGTTTGCATTGTATCTCAGTCTTGCCGTTATTAACTCAGTCTCTAGGTGTCGAGGATCAGGAAAATACATTCACTACAGATGTCAAGGAAATATGAAATAAGGCTTCCAAATAGGCACATACATGAACTATTTCTTCGGACTTGCATTTCTGAACTCGAAATAATTCCAGGACTATTCTGTTAGTGATCTAATGTCTGTGTAGCAGAATTATATCCACAAAGTCTACTTCATTTTGCATGACAACTTTCAGTGTGAGTCTTACCAACCTTACGGTCTTCCTACCTCAATCACATGATTACGTCTTCTACTTAAGCAGAAGAACACTGGCACCTCCTTCGTTCTGCCCGCAGAAACACGCTGATTTAGGTGGATACGACTATGCTCACTTGCCCGAATTGTCAGATCAGCCTAGACTAACTAAAATTACCTGCGCTTTAAGCTGGAGACTTTTTGGAATTAATCCTGCCACACAACCAAATGCCGACGGCGTGTAAGTGTTTGATCCAAATTTGCGCAATGATTTTTTCCCTTTATTCTAACCCATGGGGCTGAAACAGGTTGTCTGCCTTGTAAATCACAACATGGCGTGTTTGTACTTGCGGTTGGGAGTAGCTGTTAAAAACCGTGGACAGTCTACAAGAGGTGATATTAACAATCCTCTATTACGCAGAAAATAATTTTGCGAAATAGCACAAAGAGTCTCGGGCTTGGAATTTTTGCAAAAGCCCAATTTATACCGTACCGCGTCAGAATTCTTAGACTCTTGTCCAGAAGGGACACATTCCCCAATATCCTCGTGCATAGTGTTGAAAAATGATGATACTTCAGCGTAGTAATATGCTGCAGTTGACATTGCAAGGACGTTTGCTTTAATTTCCATTAATCAGGGATCCCGGAACCCTACTTATGAATATCATGCGTAGCTTGGAGCTGCCTTTCTCTTGTCCCTATGTTTCTTACAGGCGAAAGAACAGACTTTGTGCTCACCGCTGACCAGCCAGTAGCCAACTACTGGCTTCATGTCAACACTGCTGAAGATTGTGATACTTCAACCATAGAGGGGGCAGCCATACTTCGATACGACGGGGCTCCTGAAAGCTCGGAACCTTTTGCCCCGAAACCATCTGATGTTGGACAGGCTTCACACAGTCTGACGGTGAGTCTCTGTCTCCGCCTATAACACAAATAAGAGCTCACCATTTTATATTCTATTTGTCAGGAAGTTACCATTTGACGAATTTACAACTCACAGAGCAGCATGCCGTGATTTGTTGTTCAAACACTGAGATCAAATGTTCGAATCCTTATCTCTGTTCTGTTGTCTTGGAATTGATTGATTTCTGCTTCAAGGTGTCCTATCAAATGATTAAGATTTTTATATTTTCATAGTCACGCTGAATAGAGACAGTAAATAGCTGAAGAGTTTTGTAAGGACACTGTAGATAGGGCCTGTTGAATTAATTTTTTAACGCTTGTGATTTAACTGATGCTGATGATTGATAAGATAAGAAAGTGTCGGTAATAGACGGATGAATGAATGAATGAATAAATGAGTATGGATCGTTGGTGAGAGTACTGACAGAGGAAAGAAAAAGTATACGGACAGAAACCTGTCCCAGTGCCATTTTGTCATCCACAAATACTACGTGCGCTGCCCTAGTTTGAAAATAGACCCGCGGTGACACCAAGATTTCTTGTAAATTACTGTCTTAAACTAAGTTTTATGATATTAGTAATCTGCAATGTTTGTACAATTTAAAATTTCGTTATTACTATACATACGTATAGGGTTAACATTAAAAAATTCTACATTCTGTTCACAGAGTGCGCTTAAGCATTTCAAAAAAAGATATCAGCTGTTTTTCTTTACAAAATTAATAGATTGTTTGACTGGTATAATGGAGACCAAGTGTATATACTGTGCTGTACGAACTGAATGTTTATCATGATTCAGGTTAACTGTGGACGTTGTTTTTCCAGCAGTCACATTTCATTTTATTATGGTAATGCGTCAGCTTTTGATATTATTATCTGCGGCTACGGTGCAATCACTATAACGAAGTATTACAGTTTTTTCTTTCCTTCGATTTAACATTAAGTAAATTAATTCTCATGCTTTGTTCTGTTATCTGTTTTTCTCCCTGATTTGTTATTGTCTTCATGAGTTATTGTTCTGCCCTTTTAGTTGTGCGGTCTTTGTAACTGGTCATGTGACTGTTGAGTCGCCACGTAAATAAATAGCGAAATATTGTTATAAAAAATAACTTTGCACATAATATAATATTTTATATATTAATGTACTAATATTATAAAAATACGACTACTAATAATTATTATTAGTTGTCCTGGAAATCTAGAGAATATTCCATATAAAACAAAACTCTTGAACTTGAAGCGACGAGACAGCTTGCTGAGACTTAAGTAAAGGTAAAGCAGTCCCATTACAGGCCTGGAGTGGCCCAGAGGGTTCCAGGAAGTTAAGGTTCCCAGATTTCTTGACAACGGCACAGGATGGTGGTAAGGTTGTCAGCCTTACGCACCGGCCGCCTTTACTAGCAGGAAATACTCCTGGTACTCATTTCTGTTAGAGACTGAGTCGGCCGCAGGACCATAGTGCGGTCGGAAGGATTTTATGTCAATAAAAAATCTACTAACACCAGCTGGGATCGAACCATCAACCTTCCGATTTGTAGCACAGCACCTTAACCACTGTGCTACCGCAGTCTGCCGCTGAGACTCAAGTACGGATGGGAATACAATTCTAAGGTTAACCTTAAACGAAACGTGAGTATGTAACTCACGGTGTAGACATAGGCTCTCATGGGAAGGATTCTCAAATGGCGGTAAATTTTCTGACTCGATAAGCGGCTGTCAACTTCTCAGCAAGGATTATACTTCATCGAGTTACAAGTCATAGTGACTTTTTTAGAAGAATTCTCTCAAAAGTCTACAGCTTTAACATTTCGCCCCCGAAGTGCACTTTTTAAGGTAGCGAATCCTACTTTGGATCTCTATAGTGAATGTAGCATCATGTAAGCTCACTGAGAGACTGAATGGACTTGGTGGCACTTCAACTGTTTTGTTTCCAGCTACTCAGCACAGTGGACGGTCAGTGTGCTGTGTCGAAGAGCAAAGACTCATTATGCTTGTCGGATGTCACAGCCTTGAACAAGATGCAGCGAGACTTGACGGAAAAGAAAGTGGACATCACTCTGTACCTGGCGTTTGGCTTCAAACAGCTGTCTGGAGAGAACACTGCCAGTCCTTCTGAAACAGGCAAGTGGCGAGACAACGGTCTTATGTTCGAACCCAAATGATTACGCGGATATTAAAACACTTGATTTTTTTTTGCGTCAAACACAGGAACTGTATGGACCGCGCACAATTGTTACTGCATATAATGGCACTTTAAGAGGAATTGTACTCCAGACATTCCCTGCTATCATCAGTTGTAATAATTAGATCACAATCAATAACTTAACCTAACCTAACCTAACCTAATCTAACCTAATCTAGCCTAACCTAACTACCAACCAACACATTTTAAATTAAGCATGTGCGGTTTTACTTTCTTGCATACCATTCTATCTCTACCCTTTATCAGTTTGTACAACGATTCGTACCCATTAACATGATTCCAAGACGAAGAGTCCTTGAGAAACTAATAATTCCTCATCTAATCACCAGATTCACTCCATTTTAAGTAACATGAAGGCCAAGGCCCTGTCAGAAATGTCCCCTCGCCCCTCACGTGACCCCATCTATTCCTTTTAAAACCAGTTTTAATAATATCCTCCCATCAATGCCCATGTTTCTCAAGCGGTCACTTTTCTTCTGGCTTGCCAAACCAAATTCTTGCATGCATTTCTCTTCTTCTCTTGACACGCCACATGCCCTGTCAGTTTCTTCCCTCTTGATCTGATTACACGAATAGCACGTGGTGAAGATCACAAATTTTGAAGCTTCTCATTATGCATCCTGCAGCCTCCTGTTACTTCCTCCACTTCCACGGCACGTTCTTATCACATGTCTTTTTTGAATGCGCGAAAGAAATAAAATTAGAGTTTTGTATATGATTGTAGACAGCGAATGGGAATTACTACATGGTTTTTGCTAGTTTCGCGGTGTAACTAGAAACACTTGAAGGAAAGTTTGTCACAAATTTTCCCCTGACTTTTTTTCTTAATCGAGATAGTTATCCAGTTCTTTGGAGGAAAAGCCCGCAGAAGAATGCTGAAATGTCCACGTTAAGATTCTGCTATATCAATCCAGTGTTATTCGTTCTGCAACCCGATTCGAGTCAGTTTCACCCGAAGCCAAACAACGAACAGGAAATAATAACTGAACTTTTGACAAACCCAATGCCTTACTGACAGAATGACTGAATGAATGACTACCCGCAGATCAGAATCTTGGGAAACTGATAGTGCCAAAAAGACGCTGAGGTGGATCCTGTTTTGAGCCACACTGCTAATCACTACAGTGAGGCTAAGTGTGACTACTTTGTAATTCCACAGAGGTAAAATCCGGCAAGTCAAGCAGTGGCCATGTCCTCATGCTGTGTTTTGCGCAATCAGTGCCACGCCAATGCCGGTTACTGTACCTGAATAATGTTCACCATCTCGCTGTACTAGCGGTGAGACGAAGACGGCGTCTGACCTACAATGACGACACAGCACTTTCACTTTCCACTTTAACTGCATCCTCCGTGGCAAGCCATCTTACCAGCTAACGCCATTTGTAGCGTTTCTTTTTCCAACCGACACCCCCGTTCTCATCTCCTTCCTTGTACTCGTAACGTCATTTAATTGCTTGGCCAACCTATCCAAAGAGTCAAAATGTTTCAGCGCCTTGCTTATGTACGTGTATTGTTAATAATTAATTTGAGAAAGAGGACAAAGGGTTATAAAAGTCTTATTACGAATTTTGACAAGGTAATAAATTAGTACTTACACGCATGTTTTTTATTTTCTGCATGAAGTTTCTTCAGTACACTTGACCTAGTTTTGCACAAATTGTTTAATAATTGATTTGAGGAAGAGGACTAAAGGTTAATAAAAGTCTTATTACGAATTTTGACAAGGTAATAAATCAGTACTTACGCATGTTTTTATTATCTGCGTAAAGTTTCTTCAATGTACTTGACCTAGTTTTCCACAAATTGCCTTATTACTACGAACAAAATGCTTGCCACTATTATATGATTTGTGTCCAGAAGCAATTTCATCCACCCATATTCTTCGGATTTCTCCTTTGTCCCAGATTGGTCAATTAATTTTCGCTGTAGCCTCAAAACAAGTCATAATTTTACATTCAATCGCCCAGGGCACCCGTTAGGAACACTCATTCTTTCGCTTCCTTCCTTTCCTATAAGTTTTCCAATTTTTCGAAGTGACTTAGTAGTTGAGACAGTATCACAGTGGTCCCTGGATAGTCCGTACCCCGGTAATCCGCATCCCCGGTTGGACCGGACAGTTTTTGTCCACCTGCAGCCTAATATTTCCCGTTGAAGTTATTAGTGCATTATTATTATTATTATTATTGTATACGGCTAGGTATGATATTTCCGCTTTAAGGAGTTTTATTTTAGCAGTGAATGATGATTTTTTTGTGGGTTATCTGTAAGAGAGAGTATTCCCTCGGTGTTCCAGAATCCCGGGTATTCCAGACAATCCTTTCTCGCGTATAGTTCGAATGATCGAGGGAGTACT
>Ga0123352_10015210_pt1 | contig 12248 bp, 9 predicted proteins | sample TergutLab28metaG_FD_89700 | JGI IMG/M metagenome (GOLD analysis project Ga0123352, IMG submission 89700) | Labiotermes labralis P1 segment gut microbial communities from Petit-Saut dam, French Guiana - Lab288 P1 | ecosystem: Host-associated > Arthropoda: Insects > Digestive system > Gut ... | reverse complement strand
TGGAAATGTGCTTTGACCCAAGTTCCCCTATGAACGCAAGGTTAAAGGATATGCTACTTGAAATGGCGAAAGGGGGCAAGGAATGAAAGCTGTAATCTACACCAGATACAGTTCAGACGGACAGCGGGAAGAATCCATTGAGGGGCAACTGCGAGAGTGCAAAGAATATGCAGAGCGGCACAACATGACGATAGTCAATACCTACATCGACCGTGCCTTGTCTGCCAAGACCGATGACCGCCCCGAATTTCTGAAAATGATTAGCGATAGTAGCAGACGGCAATTTGAAGTAATTCTGGTTTGGAAATTAGACCGCTTTGCCAGAAACCGTGTAGATTCCGCCACCTATCGGGCAATCTTAAAGCGAAACGGTGTAAAGGTCGTATCTGCCAAAGAGAACATTTCAGACGGGCCGGAGGGGATAATTCTCGAATCCATGTTAGAGGGAATGGCGGAGTATTATTCGGCGGAATTATCGGTCAAAGTCAAGCGTGGACAAAAGGAAAACGCCCTCAAATGCAAGGCGAACGGTGGGCATATTCCTTTCGGCTACAGAGTAAATGCCGAGCGATATTATGAGATTGACCCGCTCACCGCTCCGATTGTGCTTGAGATTTTTACCCGATACGCCGATGGACAAACCGTGAAAGAGATCAGCGCCGACCTTAACGCCCGTGGCGTGTTTGCCAACTCGAAATACAAGTACACCAACAAGGCCAGTATGCACAACCTCTTGAAAAATCGCCGCTATATCGGGGAGTACCGCTATGGCGATACCATCACCCCAAACGGTATGCCCGCCATCGTGCCGGAGGACGTTTTCAAACAAGTGGCAGAGCGGATGGAGAAGAACAAACACAAGCCCGCCGCACAAAAAGCAATTGTTGAATATGTCCTCACGACCAAGCTATTTTGCGGAAAAGATAAGACTATGATGGTGGGAACAGGCGGCACAAGTAAGACAGGGAAAGTCCACCATTATTACAAATGCGGCAATGCTTTGTACAAGCGGTCTTGCTCAAAAAAGGCGGTCAAAAAAGACTGGATTGAGCGGATTGTCACCATGCGAATACAAGCGTTTCTTGCAGAGGATGGTGCGATTGAAAGGCTCGCCGATTTGGTTGTAGACTACCAAAAGCGGGAAAATACCGTACTACCATTTTTGCAAAAGCAGCTCGGCGAGGTTGAGAAGAAAATCAGCAATCTGCTAGACCTTATGGAAGATGGCATGGTGAATATTTCAGCGAAAGAGCGACTTGACGGCTTGGAAACTAAAAAGGAAGATTTAGAGATTTCCATCGCCAAAGAGAAGATAGAAAAGACCCCGCTGGGCAAAGAACAGATCATGTTTTGGCTTGACCGATTCAAGGACGGCGATGTGAACAATATCGCTTATCGTAGGGAAGTTATTGACATTTTCCTGAATTTCGTATACCTTGATGATGATAAGATCGTGATTGGGCTAAATTACGATAAGGGTACAAAAACCCTGCTACTTAGCGAGTTAGAGGGCGACCCCGCAGGTGAGGAATTGTGTTCTTATTTGGAAAACGTTGCCCCGCCAGTTCATTATGAGCCACGCCACAACAGGCGTGGCTCGTAGTCTTTTATGGCTCATAAATCGTATCTGCCCATCTCCGCCATTCCGCCGTGAACCACACCGCAGGGTCTCTTGACCCTATGCCAGAAGTTCTTGAGTGCCTTCTCTAATAGTACATCAATCTGGCGTACCACCGCCCTTCTACCTTCTAGGTTCCGAGGCAACCGGACTTCTGGTAGGTGACTTTTGTCGCCAATACGGAGTATAACATGAAAACGGTCTCTACATTGGTCCTTGACCTTTGCGGGTTCTTAGGGGCGCAGCCCCTGTGTTGACTTTTTGCTTCTTTTTGTTCAACGACATACTACGAAACTTCCGTTTGCGAGTGACCTTCTCGCAAATGGTTAGTTGAGTTAACACCCCTAGGGTGAAAAGATGGCCCGTCCGGCAGGACAAAACAAGCCGGCGGCCTCCGCCAAGAAAACCCTCGGCGTTCCGCCGAACAGAAAAGACAAAACCCCAATCCCCCATCAAATCTGCCGTTTCCACGGCGACACCGTCCGCATCTTCACCCCACAAACAAGACCCATCGCCGCAAATGTCATAACAAGAGACGACCCACTATAACTAAAAAACGGAAGGGCAATCCCAACAACAGGGGTCAACCCCAAAGTCATGCCGATATTCCCCAGCGTTTGGAACATCATAAACGCACCCACCCCGACGCAGGTGAGCGCAGAAAGCGTATCTCTAGACTTGGCGGCAACATAGAAACAACGAATCGTAATCAACGCAAGCAAAGCAATAATTACAAGCACCCCAATCAGACCAAGCTCTTCCCCGGCAGCAGAGAAAATAAAGTCCGTCTGCTGTTCCGGGACACTACCCCCTTGGGTCTGTGTTCCTTGACCGAGACCTTGACCCGTCACCTGACCGGAAGCGATTGCAATCCGGCTCCGGTGGGGTTGGAAATTCCAGCTTAAATTCGAGGGGTCAATGGTCGGGTCAAAGGGGGCCATAATGCGATAGCGTTGATAAGAGTGTAACCCACCCCAAAGAATAGGAGAAATCGCCGCCACAAGCGCCCCGCCCAATGCAAACCACCGAAGCTTTACACCGGCGAGGTACGTCATGACGAGAAAGATCGCAATAAAAATCAAAATCGTACCCAAGTCAGGCAACAACACCAAAAGGTACCCAAAATGGACTGCCAACTGCATCAAGGATAAGAACGAGTTTAGGTTTTTATACTCTTTGAGATAGTGGATATGATAGGCAAACATGATGATAAACGTGAGCTTAACAATCTCACTGGGCTGCACACCGATACCAAAAAAACGGAGCCAAATACGGTATCCGCCTGCAATCCCGACCCCGAAGAAACGTAGGCTCACCAAAATCAGTATATTAAACACCAACAAAATCTTCCAATGCCGGGCAATACTGTCTGCATCAATCAAAGAGAACACAACGAAGAGAAGCAGACCTAAGAATAATGCCCCAATCTGCACCATCAGAAACGGATCTGCCCCGCCAGAAAGATTTCGTGTGGTACTCCAAATCAATACCATCCCGAAAATAGAGCAGGCAATGCAGAGCATAAGCAAGAACATGTCCGCCTTTTTGATATAATCTAGCGTTGCTGTGAATGCGCGTTTCACCGGTGTGAACTCCTTTTCGGTTTGTTTGGCTAGGGGGTATCGTTATATAGATGGGGATACCTGTTTTTGAGTGGATTTTTTGCCAGACAAGACAAATTTTCGAAGGAATAATTGCTTTATGGCAAGAAAATTTAGCCGTAGCCCATCATCAATTTCCATTCAATGGATGAACGCAGTATGGCGAAAAATCCGCCAAAAACAGGTGTTTTCAGCTATTGATGATGCCCCTAGTTTAGCATATTTGCGGGGGGATGTCTACTTTTAGCATCTCTAACTCCCGCAACCATCCGTCCGCTACCCCATCGCTGGGCATCTGCCACCCGCTCCGGGGAGAGAGGGAAATCGGCCCCACTTGCGGCCCATCCGGCGTACAGCTTCGCTTGAATTGTTGAGAGAAAAAGCGGCGGTAAAACACCTCCAGCCACTTGAGAATCTCGTTGCGGTCAAACCGCTCTGAAAAGGCATGTTGGGCCAGATAAACCAGTTTCCCCGGTGCCGTACCGTAGCGCACCACATGATAGAGGAAAAAGTCATGGAGGGCGTAGGGGCCGATGATGGCCTCTGTCTGCTGCCCAACACCTTCGCCGGGGAGGAGTTCAGGGCTGATGGGGGTGTCTAGGATGCCCTGTAGTAGCACAACGAGTTCTGCGTCTTCTTTCTGACAGGCGGCCAGCCAGCGAACCATCTCTTGCACCACGGTTTTCGGTATACCGCAATTGACGGCGTACATGCTGATATGGTCGCCGCCGTAGGTGGACCAGCCCAACGCCATCTCGGACAGGTTACCGGTGCCGATGACAAGGCCTCCGGTCTGGTTGGCGATATCCATAAGAATCTGCGTCCGTTCACGAGCCTGGGCGTTTTCATAGGTGATATCATGTACCGCCGGGTCGTGGCCGATATCTTGGAAATGCTGCCGGCAGGCGGCTTTGATGAAAATTTCTCGGTAGGTAAGGCCAAGGTGCCGAATCAGCCCACAGGCGTGTTCATACGTCCGGTCTGTGGTGCCGAAACCGGGCATGGTCACAGCCACAATGTCGGTGAGTGGACGGCCCATCTGCCGGAAAGCGTGGACGGTGACAAAAAGGGCCAATGTCGAATCCAGCCCGCCGGACACACCGATGACGGCAGTCTTGCACCCGCTGGCCTCTAAACGCCGCCGCAACCCGGCGGTTTGGATGGCGAAGATTTCTTCACAATGCCGCTCTACAGAGCCGTCCGGCAAAAACGGCATGGGGCTAATGGCCCGTTGCAGGGGGCGTGTCACAGCAGAGAGCCGGAAGGGGATCACATCGTACTCGTCATCCGATTGTCTGCGAAACACCGGACACTGGCGGCGCATGGCTTGCAGGGCCGCTACATCCACGTCACAGGCCGCAAGGTGGCTGTCTGAGCGGAAGCGGTCAGTTGCAAGGAGCACTTGCCCCGCCTCGGTCACAATCCCCTGCCCGGAAAACACTTGGTCTGTGGTAGACTCCCCCGCCCCGGCGTACGCATAGGCGCAGGCTGCCATATATCGGGTGGATTGGGCCGCCGCCATGTTTTGGCGCAGTGTGGCGCCGCCTACTTGTTCGGCTCTGGCGGCAAGGTTTATCAATACCGCTGGCCCAAGCAGTAATGCCCTCTGGAGGCTGTCTCCAACCTCCACCCCCACTGTGAGGGCGGGGTAGTCTTGGCAAGCAAATAGTAAATCACTCTTAAAGGGTACCGTCTGACTGGCTAGCGTAATTTCTGTACCCATTTCCACTACCCCGCTGGAAAACCAATGAGTCTCAGGAAAACTCTTGGGTACCACACCTAGTAACTTCCCGTCAGACACCACAGCGGCGCAGTTATAGAGCCGCCTGCCCACTTGTACCGGCAACCCCACAGCCACCAGCGGACGAAGGCCACAGGTGGCTGCTACCAACCCTTCCAGTGCCGCTTCTGCTTCCGTTAACAGCGCAGACTGAAAGAACAAGTCACCGCAAGTATAGCCGGTGAGAGATAATTCCGGCAAAACCAGAACATCCACTAACGCCTCCTCCGCCTGATGGATAAGGGTGCGGATTTCCTTTGCATTTTTCATGGGGTCGGCAATGGTGACACGGGGGGTGCCGATGCCGATACGGATGAAATTGTGTTGCATGATGGGTACCTCCAAAGTGTTTGGTGGGGGGATTAGTCCTCTGCTATTTTCGCAACGTACATTCCCAACTTTACAAATTCGTCGTAAGCATCAAAAATATCTGTTCCGTCTACTTCTATACTTCGCACCTCGCCCGGTGTTTCATGAGAAAACGTATCCCATGCAGTAATGAGATTGTCTGTTTCAACGAAGCCATAGCCTTTCAAAAAGTCAATATATGTTGCCGGATGATTGCTAAATATGCTTGTGATTTTGTATTTTTGGACATAAATCTCATCTTTTGTAGTATGTGAAGCAATGGCAAACTGCGATCCACCATCATTAAATAGCAAGGTGCCATATCTCCGAAAAATTGCATTGATTTGCTCTTTTGACAGTCCATCCAGATAGCAAACTTTTTTATGGAACGGGTCAAAATTGTTTTTTCGGTGTTCTGATTCCTCTTGTTGTGACAAGGGTATCTCCAGCACGAAGAACAACGGCTCAATAAGCCGGGCAAGAAACGCCTCAACTAACGGTTTTAGCTTTTCAAAACTGACATTCAATAAAATGCTTTTCTCAAAAACTTGAAATTCTTCCTTTATCCGTTCAGGAAAAGGTATTGTTACGCCGGAAGCTGTCTGAAACATAAAATCACCTTCTGAAATAATAACTTTCCACATAACCAAAAGTTGGGACGTCAAGGGTGCCATCCCCTACGAGGACATCAGACCTAGCTCTCTTGGCCCCATGCGTTCCATTTTTGAGTGCATTTCAATAGAACATCACACCGGCACCACCACCGCCCTTGTAGGTTCCGAGGCAACCGAACTTTTGGTAGGTGACTCCTGTCGCCAGTGCAGAGTGTAACATGAAAACGGTCTCTACCTTTGCCCTTGACCTTAGCGGGTACATAGGGGCGCAGCCCCTGTGTTGATTTTTTGCTTCTTTTTGTTCAACGACAAAAAGATGGCCCGTCCGGCAGGACATACACGTTGGTGGTCTGCGCCGAGACCGAATCGGCGAACGCCGAATAGGGAAGGTCAAGGGTCGGGACATCGAGGGGCAAAGGCCGAGGGGGGAAAGCCAAGAGAAAAAGGGCCAGACGATTGGTAATCGCTCCCTACAAAGGGCAACAGCCCCCCCTAATCAATAAACCGCTTCAACTCATACAACAAATTCATCGCCTCCAACGGCGTAAGCGTGTTTAAATCCAAATCCCGCAACCGTTCCGCCACCCGACTGCCGCCCATATCCGTGAGAGAGAGCTGGTCTGTAGGCTCCTCCACGGGCCGTCTCGCCTGTGTCCTGCCGGGGGCAACATGCTCCCCCGCCTCAATAGCCTCCAGCACCGCCTTAGCACGGCGTACAACGGCGGCGGGGACACCGGCTAATTTTGCCACCTCGATACCATAGCTGTCATCAGCTCCGCCGGGAACAATTTTGCGGAGAAAGATAATATCATCCCCCCGCTTTTTGGCAGCAATGTGATAGTTTTTCACGCCGGGAATTTCCTGCTCTAACACCGTCAATTCGTGGTAGTGGGTGGCGAATAGGATTTTCGCGCCCAAGGTTCGTTTTTCTGCGCCGTATTCCAACACCGCCCGGGCAATGCTCATGCCGTCATAGGTGCTGGTGCCACGGCCCACCTCGTCTAAAATCACAAGGCTTTTGCTGGTGGCGTGTTTTAAAATGTCTGCCACCTCGGTCATCTCCACCATGAAGGTGGACTGCCCCGCAGCCAAGTCGTCAGATGCGCCAATACGGGTAAATACCCGATCCACCACCCCGACTCTGGCGTGTTTGGCAGGGACAAAGCTGCCGATTTGAGCCATAAGAACGATTAGGGCCGTCTGCCGCATATATGTACTCTTCCCCGCCATGTTGGGGCCGGTGATGATGAGGGCACGATTGTCACCATTATCTAAAAAGGTGTCATTTGCCACAAACAGGCTGTCTTTCTGCATGACCTCCACGATGGGGTGGCGGCCGTCTTTGATTTCAATCACGTTACCATCGTCTATCTCCGGCATAGTGTAATTTTGCCGGGCGGCCACATCAGCGAGGGCTGTTAGGACATCTAATTCTGCCACTTGGCCGCCGGTCTGCTGGAACCGGGTGACCTCTGCCGCTACGGTTTCCCGGATTTGGGTAAACAGATCAAACTCACGGGTTTCCAAGGACTCTTTGGCGGTCATGAGGGCTACTTCTAGTTCTTTGAGGGGCTGGGTGATAAACCGCTCGCAGTTGGCGAGGGTTTGCTTGCGGATATAGTCATCAGGCACCTTGTCGCTCATAGAGCGGGGTAACTCAATATAATAGCCAAAGACCTTATTGTAGCCGATTTTCAGCTTCTTAAACCCGGTGCGGGCCTGTTCTTCCATCTCAATGCGGGTTAGGGCACCGGCAGAGTCCCGGAGCAGTTCCCGCAATCGGTCTACGCCTGCGTCATAGCCGTCTTTGATGATGCCCCCCTCCCGCACGGAAAAGGGCGGGTCGTCGGCGATGGCACTGTCGATAAGGGTCTGCATGTCAGCCAGCAAGTCCATCCCTGCAAGGCCTTGTAGCTTTCCCCCGGTTTTGCCAGCCAGTTTTTCCGTGAGTATCGGGAGCTTTGCCAAAGACAAGCTCATGGTGCGCAAATCCCGCCCCCCGGCAGTGCCATAGACAGCTTTCCCGATGAGGCGTTGTAAGTCGCCCACTTCTTTGAGGGCTAGTATCAGTTCCCCTCGGGCAACGGTGTCATTGACCAATTCCCCCACGGCCTCCAACCGCCCCCGAATGACAACCGGGGACAAGAGCGGGGCCACCATCCAACTGCGGAGTAGCCTTGCTCCCATGGGGGTTTTCGTACGGTCGAGCACCCAGAGCAGACTGCCTTTTTTCTCTCGGTTGCGGAGGGACTCGGTGAGTTCTAGATTCCGCCGGGTGTGGAGGTCTAGTTCCATATACGCCCCGGTTTTATAATAATTCAATGTATTAATATGGGCCAAATCCCGCTTTTGCGTATCAGATAAGTAGGCCAAAAGCCCCCCCACGGCAGAGATGACCGGCGGGAATTGGGCGATGCCCAGTTCCTCTAAACTGCGTCCGAATTGCCGGGTGATGCGCGCTCCAGCGTGGTCTTGGGCAAAGCGTTCTTCGTCCGTTTGGCAGAGACAGTCCCGATTTTGCTTGAAATATCGGCTGATAACTGGGTGTTTGGCGGCGGGGATATCCAACACCGCTTCTGACGGTGCAAAGCGGCCCAACTCGTTCACCAAACGTTCGGCTACGTTTTCACCTTCAAACGAGGTGGCGGAGACCTCACCGGTGGAGATATCCGCAAAGCACACGGCACCACGGTTTTCTTCCAAGCATATTGCGGCCAGATAGGTGGCCCGGTCGGCCTCTAGCATAGTGCCGTCCATGACCGTGCCGGGAGTGATGACCCGCACCACGTCCCGCTCAACAATTCCTTTTGCGGCGGCGGGGTCTTCCATCTGTTCACAAATGGCCACCTTGATGCCCTTGGCCAATAACCGGGCGATATATGCCTCACTAGAGTGATACGGCACACCGCACATGGGGATTTGCTCGTCCTCGGATTTTCCCTTATCCCGGGTGGTGAGGGTAAGTTCCAGTTCTTTTGAGGCTAGGCGGGCATCGTCTTCAAACATCTCGTAGAAGTCGCCCAAGCGGTAGAAGAGGACCGCATCGGGGTATTGGGCTTTGATGGCGCGGTATTGACGCATCATGGGGGTGTCGGACATTGTAGCGGCCTCCTTTCTTTCTATTTTTTGAGTTTGCTTAATAATTGAATTTGTTGTGTTGTGGTTTATTTATTGAGTGTGCTTATTATTTGTTTTCGTTTGTTTTTTTAGAGAACGTCGCCCTTGGTGACCCGGCCCTTTTCCTTGCCCTTTGTAGGGGGTGTGCCCTTGTGCGTTCCGGCCCTTGACCTTTCCTTTCGGCATTCCGCCGAAGATTTCTTGGCGGTTCCCGCCAACTGGTCATGCCCTGCCGGGCGGGCCTTCTTTGCCGTTTCGCAAAGAAGCAAAGGAAACACAGGGGCTGCGCCCCTATGTACCCGCTAAGGTCAAGGGCAGAGTGACGACGGTTTCGCACCTCATACCCCGTACTGGTGCCAAAGCCCTCTAGCCGGATGTCATAGTACTCGAAACTCCAATGGTCAAGGGCGGTGGTGGTGCCGGTGGGATGTGCTATTGCACTGCGCTCAAAAATGGAACGCATAGGGTAAGAGACCCTGCGCCTTCCGTAGGGGCAGACCTTGTGTCTGTCCGGTCTTAGTTGTGGCTAGAGGCCGTCAAATAGTCCGCCGATTATGGCTCCTATTGCCTCGCCGATTCCTTCTGTTATGGCGGAGCCAACCCCTTCTGCCACTGCTTCGCAGGCTGCTTCTGCTGCCACTGTGCCGATACCTTCGGCCACTGTCCCGCAGAGTGTGTCTACGACTGCTGTGCCAGCATTTTCCGCTACTGAACTGCTGTTATTGCTGTTTATGAGCAGTCCGCCCACCCCTTCTATTGCCACCTCACCGGCTACTTCCGCTATCGCAGACGAGCGGGAAGAGGTTTGTGCTACTTCTAGTCCTGTGGGATCAATTGGCACTCCGTTGAGTGTTGCGCCTTTCATGTCCATGCAGATTCTCCTTTGCTACATAAATTAAATGAACTATTCTCCAAACCCATCCGCCTGTATCTGCTTCCACTTATCCCGTGCTTGTAAAATGGCCAGTATAGCACCAATATAGATAAGGGCCAAGCATATAATAGTGACAAGGAATGTAATAATGAAACTTACTATGGTAAAAGGCGGCAGATACTCGAACAATTCTAAATCAGTCAGTATGTTTGGGTGGAATATCATAACCAAGGCTGCGAGTGTACTGTAGGAAAGCATGATGTTCCCTAGGTATGAAAACGTGTAAACAAGCCGTAAAGTAGGTTTCTCATAACGCCGATTGCGAATTTGGCTGTTCAAGCGACCCAATATCCATGAATTTAGGAATAAAAGCATAAATGGATAACTGGCAAGCATCCATACTCGCATTGGAGCGAGAAATGGCAATGGCAACGCCACAAGCAGAACGCACCACCAGCGTTTTTTGTTATTTGAAAGTTTTTGCCGGAGTGCTTGCCACTTACTCATAACCTACACCAACTCCCCCGTCAACGACCACGTTGACGCACTCACAATCTCCACCTCCGCAAACTCCCCAACCAACGCCTCATCCCCCGCCAGCCGCACCAATCGTCCACCGGCGGTACGGCCCTTCAGCGGATATCGAGCATCGTCTTGCACGGCATCTACGAGAATCCGCACTCGCTTGCCCACATAATCCTGATGGCGGCGGGTGGAAATGTCGTTTTGCAGAGCGGTAAGGCGGTCGAAGCGGACTTGTTTTTCGGCCCTTGTGAACGGGTCGTCCATCTCCGCCGCTGGGGTGCCGGATCGAGGGGAGAAAATGAAGGTAAATAAGGCATCGAATTGGACTTGGTTTAAAACGTCCAAGGTGTCCTCAAACTCTTCATCCGTCTCACCAGGGAATCCGACGATAATATCACTGGTAAGGATAATATCCGGCATGTACCGCCGGGCGGCGGTGATGAGGTCTAGGTACCCCTCTTTCGTATAGCCCCGGTTCATGGTTTCTAGCACCCTTGTATTGCCCGCTTGGACTGGAAGGTGGATGTGTTTTGCCACCTTCTCACACCGGGCCATGGTCTCGAACAGGCGCTCACCCGCATCTTTGGGGTGGCTGGTCATAAAGCGGATGAGGAATTCTCCGTCTATGGCGTTGATTTGCTCTAAAAGCCACGCAAAGTCAATGGAATCGTCAAGGTCGTGGCCATAAGAGTTGACGTTTTGACCCAGCAGGGTAATATCCTTCACTCCGTCCGCCACCAAGCGTTCTACATCTTTGAGAATCCGCTCCGGCTCACGGCTCCGCTCTCTGCCCCGGACGTAGGGGACGATGCAGTAGCTGCAATAGTTGTTACAGCCGTACATAATGGTAAGCCACGCACTGGGCCCCTCAGTACGGAGGGAGGGTAGATCCTCAGCAATGACTCCTTCCGGGTTTGATATCTCCACAATCCGACCGGACTCGGTCATGAGGCGTTTGAGCAGTTCCGGCAGTTTCCAGAGGGCGTGGGGGCCGAATACTAAATCTACATGTCGGAACGAGGTCTCTACCTTCTTCGCCACAGACTCTTGCTGGGCCATGCAGCCGCATAGGACAATGAGTTGTTCCGGCTTGTCCCGCTTGGTATGTACCAGATTGCCCACATTGCCCCAGACCCGGTTCTCGGCGGATTCCCGCACGGCACAGGTGTTGATGATGATGAGGTCGGCCTCCACCTCACTGTCGGTAAAGGCGTAGCCCATATCCCGGAGATAGCCCCGGATGGTCTCGGAGTCGGACTCGTTTTGTTGACAGCCATAAGTGTCCACAAAGGCTAGAGGGGTGACCCCCTTCTCCCGGTGGAGGGTCGCAATTTCTATTGCAATGTCCCGTTGGACAGCAACGTCCGCCGGGGAAATTTGGTTTCGTTTTGGTCGTTTTGACACGAGGGTTCTCCTTTTGTTTGGATTCTTTTTAGTTTAGCATTTTTGGGTGGGAATTACAATGGATTTTTGGCATAATTGTTGGGTGGTTGTTTTTTTGGTTGCTACCGAGGGTGCTCTAGCCCTTGAGCCTAGGCTTCTTTTTTAAAGGAGTTGTTGGCGGTGGTTGGCTGAGGATCGCTCTTGGTCTTTTTTGTTCGGCGTTACCGCCGATTCTATCTCGGCGTAGGCCGAGGGCTTTTGTCCTGCCGGACGGGCCATCTTTTCACCCTACGGGTGTTAACTCAACTAACCATTTGCGGGAAGGGCACCCGCAAACGGAAGTTTCGTAGTATGTCGTTGAACAAAAAGAAGCAAAAAGTCAACACAG
>Ga0123352_10015209_pt1 | contig 12249 bp, 9 predicted proteins | sample TergutLab28metaG_FD_89700 | JGI IMG/M metagenome (GOLD analysis project Ga0123352, IMG submission 89700) | Labiotermes labralis P1 segment gut microbial communities from Petit-Saut dam, French Guiana - Lab288 P1 | ecosystem: Host-associated > Arthropoda: Insects > Digestive system > Gut ... | reverse complement strand
CTTGTGTGTAACATTACATACATGTAATATTACATGTGTGTAACAAGACCTGTGTGTAATATTACCTGTCTGTAATATTACCTTTATGTGATATTACTTGTGTGTAATATTACCTGTATGCAATATTACCTATGTGTAATATTACTTTTATGTGATATTACCTGTTTGTAATATTACCTGTATGCAATATTACCTACATGTAATATTACCAGTATGTAATATTAACTATGTGCAATATTACCTGTATGCAATATTACCTATGTGTAATATTACCTATGTGTAACATTACCAGTATGTAATATTACCTGAATGTAATATTACCTGCACGTAATATTACCTGTGTGCAATATTACCTGCGTGTAATATTGCCTGTATGTAATATTATGTGTAATATTACTTTTATGTGATATTACCTGTGTGTAATATTACCTGTATGCCATATTACCTATATGCAATATTACCAGTATGTAAGATTACCTATGTGCAATATTACCTGTATGCAATATTACCTATGTGTAACATTACCAGTATGTAATATTACCTGAATATATTACCTGCACGTAATATTACCTGTGCGCAATATTACCTGCGTGTAATATTACCTGTATGTAATATTACCTGGAGTAGTGTCTGGGCTGCAGGCTATAGCTTGCAGCCCAGACACTACTCCAGCCTAACTGCACCTAACCTCCAACCTACAGAAAATCAAGAACGAAACGACCAATGTGGTAATCAACATCATAGTCGCGAGCTCCTGATGATGGGCATAGTAGCGCCCGAAACATGTTGAGCCTATAAGAAGTACAATGAAATAACAAGTGGCATCTATTTTGTTTTTTATTCTTCAGTCCAAGAGGAATTAATTTCTGGATTTGTCTCTTTCCGCTGCCAGTCTTCAGTTCACTGATTCTCCATTCGCTCTGTGAAATGCACGCTAGATCGTTAAGGCCCACACATGACAAGCTGGGCCACAGACGAGTTCTGGAAACCATATTTCAAAAAATATTTTTTTGTGAGTGGTAAGGCCCTTATTTGTCTGTACACAATCATAAATTTTCCGCCATTTTAAAATCTACCTGTGCCTAACTCAGTGAAAGGGGAGACCTCGAAAATTAACCTGGAGAAATGACTTTCTCTCAGACAGCAGGGCTGTTTGCTATCAGCACACGCTCGTGCGTTTCATGCCAAAGTAAAACCTACCGCCGTACAACTGTGCAATACAGCGTCTGAATTATATTGTGAATTTCAGTACAGGTTCGTCCTTTCATTATAAGTGATTGGAGTGAGAATGAAGAAGTTTGGCATCCAAAAATTCTACGTTCTGCCCCACACAGTGTATTTATGTGTTTTGTGTGGATCTGAGAACAAACAGCGATTATTTCCCTATAAAGCATTAACTGACTGGTTTGTATAATCGAGACGGAGAGTGTTTCCTTATAATTCAGATCAATCTTGGTTTTTAAAGGGTTATTTTTGGCGATAAGAAATTAGTGTCTCTGGTAACACACACACACACACACATTGCACGTCAAAAGGAACTAGAATGGGACCACACAAACGTCTGTTTCAGTAAATATATTACCCAGAAGAAAACGTTTCGAAGCTGACACTGAAATATTATGGAGAAGACTCCATCTCGTCTCTCCTCCGAATGTGGGAGACTGAACTGCTGAGTTAAGTGAAATGTGACGTGATTAATAGCGCACGATTTGTCTCGACCCAGAGGGCCGAGCGTCTGCAATCAGCTGTTTGTATATGATTAGTTATCAGTTCAGCTACAAGGTACAAACAGCAGTGAAGCAATACATTTCAACAGCACCACGTGCACAGAAACGGAGCCGTTATGGTGTTAGAGAATGTCTTATTCTTAGTACAAGATTGGAGAGATCCACCTGCACAGCGTAAGAGGGCAAAATGTCAATGGACAGGTACAGTACTAGGCGTACGTGATTAGAAAAACTAACACTTAATAATTAACGTATAAGTTAAGTGTCAAAATAAAAAAGAAGCCTTCGAAAAGCAAGAACTTTTTTAATACTCCATCTTCTGTATGGTCAGGACGCTTGGCGTTTGACATCGAGAGAAAACTTTCTGCAGTTGTTTGTTGTGGGAAGCTACCGGTCTATGAAGAAGGGGTTGAGAGGAGGCTGGGGAAAACTGCGTAAGAAACAGCGTCATGACACGCGAACGTCGAGAAATGAAGGAGAATGAGAAATGAAGGAGAATGAGATGAGGAGCATGTGATCCGTTTAGGGCAGAAAAGAAAGGCACAGAAAGGTGTGACGTAGGAAACTGAAGGAATGGGACAACTGAGAAAATCTGGGCGTGGATGACATAATGATAAAAACAATTATACTAACAGAATAGGGTAGGAGATTTTTGACTGGATTTGTCGAGCTTAGGATAGGCGATCAGTAGCGGCCATTACGCAAACTTTAACGAAACTTCGGCTTCCATAAAACGTTGAGAATTTCTCGACAAATTCTGAACTATGACGTCTATCCGTGGAGCAATTAATTATTACTGAAAGTACAGTTTTCCGACGGGGCACGTCCCAACCAGCTGATATCCAAATTCCTTCATTGGGCCGCGTACCAAAGTTTAAAGAAATGACCAGTAACCGCGCCCGAAGTCCATACGGCTTACCGCCAGATCGTGTACCTTCCAACGCCTGACCGGCTTACCGCCAGATCGTGTACCTTCCAACGCCTGACCGGCTTACAGGGAGGCGCGACTTTACTTCCCCTAGTCTGTCCAAAGTTCTTCGTTTTGAAACGATGCTCCATCTGCCGGTCTTTAACCGGACTGTAGATTCACGCAAAAGTGACACACGTAACACAGTTTGAAGTTCTCCCTTAATGCAACAAAGACATTGATCTTCTGTAGACAGACTTTACTCCATACCAAGTACAATTCGGGCGATAAAAGTTAAGGATGACAGGATGGGCGGTGCATGTGGCACGTAGGGAGGATAATTTGGTGTGAAGGGCGAAGCTCCACTTGGAAGACCAAAGCATAGATGGGAATGTTAAGTATGATGGGAGAAATTGTATTGGATTAGAATAAGGCTCTTGTGAAATCGGTAATGAACTTTTGGATTTTATAAAATTTCGTGTATTTCTTGATGGCTGAGTAACTAGCAGCTTCCCCAGAAGGACTGTGTGCCAGTTGGTTTCTGTGTTATATAAAGCAACTGCACCATCATTACAAAGATCAGTCGGTTTGTGCTCCTTCGAAGCAATCCCTGTGCATAATCTGTTGGCAGATCGAAAATTCCGCTCAGAATCCAGTATTCTGACAATTGCTGTATACGTGGAGCATCTGTAATGGCACACAGATAGATTATTTTGAATTCCACACGAGATCATATTTCAGGCCGTGCCCAGACGTGCTGACCACTACACAGAGCCCACAGCTACATCACCCAGACGTTCTACTGAAGGAATTCGGCTTTCGGCTGGGTGACAAGATACGCCTGGAACGATGTAAACTTCAGTAATTTATTAATAAGACCGCGAAGCGGGGTTCTTCGTGAGGTGTTCATAGCTCCTCTGTCAGTCAAGAAACTCCCCGTATTGAATGAAAGCCTCGTGTTCATTACCATGCTCACAACAGCCTACCAATGTTCGCTATACCAAACTCGATTAATCGAGCCCAAAGTCTCCCATCTTATTTTTGGGGATCCGATTCAATACTGTCCTACCATCTATGTCCAGATCTTCCGAGTTCTCCATTTCCTTCAAGGTTTTGTTGTAGGACTATCACAATGGGTCAACCCAATACTTTTTCAGTCACTAGTCTCCACCTGCAGAAGGAGACAGATTAATTGTCCGAAACGCTGTGGGTCTTTTAACATGAGGCGATCATTTCCTAAGTATCATTTCCCTCTACTACAAAAGAAAAAGCATCAGGATCCTTAAACATCGAAAGTTCCTGATGATCAGAACAAACCATAACTTCTGAACAAAGTTGCTGGTTAAGCATCCCGTCTGGACACAATCCTGAAGGAAGACAAAGAGTCCGGGAAGTTACACGAATCGTGTTCGGTGTAAAGTTGGCTCTGATATGCGCTACATCCTCTGAACCACCTCCTTATCCTCTCTCTGAGGATAAACATGGCTGCGTCTCAAGATGACGAAACAGAACCAGGGTCTACCGATAATTTGAGGTTCATCTTCTGGCATCTCTCACGTGGGTGGGTGGAGTTCTGAGAGAGGTTGGATGTACACTCCGTGATCATAAAAACAGAAACGTCTGTATAGTAGGAACTATCTGCTTCCCATACTTTCGCACCGTTTCATATCACAAGACAATGTAATTCATAAGGATTCGTATTCGCTGAAAGGATGTGATCGGATCTGTTCCAGCTGTCTGAAAAGCTTTGTTATTGTTGTCTTTTTTAGCACGTAACGATGGACCAACTGCACTGTTATTGTTAGTGCAAATACCTTCTGCAGAATGTGATCGAGTTTATTCCTTCTATATACTTGCAAAACCCCTTACTTAATTGCAATAATTCAGGATGCAGGAACTGTGTAAAGAGCACACAGTGTATTGGCAAGTGTTACAGTCATATTTCGAGGCAGGTGTTCCATTGGTACTGAAGAAAATTTGTAGGAGTGAGCTTTCTACGCTTCGCCCATCTCATCACTTATCTAAAATTATGTTTTCAAATCCTTAACATTGCGTCTAACAGAAGTTAAGATTGAATATCGAAGACGTGAATACGTTAAACTGCCTTGGATATCAATTTTTGAGAGATGGGAAAGTTTGCAAATAACATCATGGAAGTTTAGCGGCTTTTGTGCGGCAATCAGGGGAATTCTACGGAAAGAAATAAAGACAAAACGGTATAGGTGAAAAGCGAACACGTGTATTGTTCATCACAAATGTATTTTCAATCAGTATCGTTTGCTTTACCACGGGCGCTACATGTTTAGGCTTGTTTATAAAGCAGACATAAGTACAAAAATGTAACATAAAATCACAGTGGGCTCTGTCACCCCAGAAAATCATAGTGGGTCCTGTCACCCCAGAAAATCACAGTGGACCCTGTCACCCCAGAAAATCACAGTGGGCTCTGTCACCCCAGAAAATCACTGTAGGCTCTGTCACCCCAGGAAATCACAGTGGGCTCTGTCACCCCAGAAAATCACAGAGGGCTCTGTCACCCCCAGAAATTCACACAGGGCTTTGTCACCCCAGAAAATCAGAGTGGGTCCTGTCACCCCAGAAAATCACAGAGGGCTCTGTCACCCCCAGAAATTCACACAGGGCTTTGTCACCCCAGAAAATCAGAGTGGGTCCTGTCACCCCAGAAAATAACAGTGGGCTCTGTCACCCCAGAAAATCACAGTGGGTCCTGTCACCCCAGAAAATCACAGTGGGCTCCGTCACCCCAGAAAATCACAGTGGGCTCTGTCACCCCAAAAAATCACAGAGGGCTCTGTCACCCCAGAAAATCACAGTGGGTCCTGTCACCCCAGAAAATCACAGTGGGTCCTTTCGCCCCAGAAAATCACAGTAGGCTCTGTCACCCCAGAAAATCACAGTAGGCTGTGTCACCTCAGGAAATCACAGTGGGCTCTGTCACCCCAGAAATACACAGAGGGCTCTGTCACCCCAGAAAATCACAGTGGGTCCTGTCACCCCAGAAAATCACAGTGGGTCCTGTCACCCCAGAAAATCTCAGTGGGCTCTGTCACCCCAGAAAATCACAGTGGGCTGTCACCCCAGAAAATCACAGTGGGCTCTGTCACCCCAGAAAATCACAGTAGGCCCTGTCACCCTCCGACGGTAATGGCAACTTTTAACTTGTGTAACCCAGCATCATTATTATGCTTCATACTCCCTACTTGCAAGGTTTTCTCTCATTGTGCCACTTTGTCTACCACAAATTCCACACTGATTGGCCTGGGATTGAACCAGGACCTCCTTTGCGAGGGGCAACAGGCTAACAACATAAACCGATGCACGGCCCGGAATAACAGGTTTGCGAACTGCCTATTACCATTCACACGTCAGTTGGATTTTTGTATTTATCCCAATATTCTGTTTCCGGATTAATATATGTGTAAAGCTGATTTTACTGGTTATTTTGCGAATTTTCTCTTTATGATAATGAAGCTCTCTACCAACACATTCATCCGAGTTGATGGACAATCAAATTGCTCTACAAACTATGCATCAAAGAGGGCGGAAATTGCGTTGATGGGGTAACAGGCGATCGGTAAGTGCAGAAAGGATCTCGGGTTATCACACGCTCACAAAGACAAGTTCCTGTTATTGTTAGAACAAACACATGCACAAATTCTCACATTCGCCCTCTGTAGAGCAGCAAGCAGTAAACAGCCAACTATGCGGACAGTCAGTGTTCAAGTCTTCTTTCTAGCACCGATAATTCCATTTAATGCCTGTCATATAGCAATCAATATACAGCGGGACACAAACGTGCATTTCTGAAACTGCTTCAAACATAATCTTTAAAATCACAACTCCGTCTTCAAAATACATTTACATGTGTAAATATTTACAGTCATTACACTTCTTTACGTGACTTTTACAGGCGCTTATTTTAACTACGTCGCTTTTAAACACCCTGTGAATAATATTACAAAATACATTATTTTTGTTACTCCTGTATAAAAAAAAATATACGATTAAAATTATTTCCCATTCCGTTTCCTTCCCCAATTTACGTCAACAAACTAAAATTTCTCATGCACTTTTCTCAGGGCACAATACACTTATGCCTCGCATTTTAGCATCAACAGATTTTTTTCTGAATCAGGCTGTCAAATAGAAATAGAACCGACGTCCCCCAACGGCTGTCAGAAGTGGCGTATCTCGCTAGATGTATACCGGCGTTTTGGAGACACCGCCTGCCTCCTTCGTCCAGACACAAGGACGTAACAAACAGAAGCAGAATTTTCCACACAATCGTTAGCGTCTTGCCCACACACTACGCACCATCACGTATCAGACGTCAGTAATTTGGATATAATAATAACAATTGTCTGTCCTTTAACTTAAATTGAGAAGATGGGATGGAAAAGTACACATTTTATTCCTGTGGCGCTCTGACCCAACGCGAGCCATGACCTCCACATTCTTGAGGTTTCTAGATCACACACAAAGACGAACCACATTCGGTAGGACTTCTCTAGACGAGCGATCAGCTCCTCGTAGACACCTCTACCTGACAAAACACAACCCTCACAAGAGACAAACTTCCATGCCTCTCGACGGGATTCGAACCCGCAATCCCAAAAAGCGAGGAGACCGCGCGGCGGCTGGTATCAGTCATAGAGGTACACACAGACACCAATAATTAACCAACTAGCACAACACTCATTTATTAAAATCTGCAATCAACTACCTGATTCACCTATGGCTTGGTACAGAATAAGCGCCTGGCAGATTTTGTATATGAACATGAGATGAACCACAGCGATTCACAGGGCAGTGCATGAATGCTCAAATTTATCAAGATTTCGGAGCATTTGTCTATTTTTAACCACTCGCTATCAGTGTCATGAGTTCCTTGTTTTAATTTTGGGACTGACAGTAACATCGGGAGAAAGGTTGTGTGTGGGGGGGAGGGGGGCAGGACAATTTTCAGAAAACGGACAAAAACTCTTCGTCCACCGCAAACCTGAACTGCTAGGTCCCACGTCTCACAAAAAAAAAATGGTCGTTTGGCAAGCGGGTCTGAGTGTAGCCAAAGAACAAGCATAATTACTGGCACTTCCTTCAGCCATGCCCAAAACGAAAAGAAATATGCAAAGTGAGTAGCCTTATTATCCTGAACAAGCCCCGTCCCTGCACAAATCTGGAGGCCATGCCGTTCTACAAAACCATGAACCACACACACACACACACACACAAATTACTACGTCCGTCCCATCAAACAGGGTATAAATATTGCACTGAAGGGTGGAATTGTATTCCGATAGTGTCCAGAGTTCTGGCGATCCCCCGGGGGACGTATATAAAAAGCATTAACTTTTTTGTTTCCTCCCCAAAATCCTTTAATATATACAATATTATGCGGTTGAACCTTAAATAAATTTTCTCTTAATTTATTCGGGAAAGAGCACGCCTCTCTCAAATCGACCGACACCAATTTATTAGCTATATAGGTCACTACCGCCCCACAAAACAGCGTCAACATGTTAGGGGAATACAACAAACTCGATGTTTCGGATACGTACAGCGGTCACTATGAGAATAATTGCGGGCATGCATAAAGTAATGATCTGGTAGAAATTTACAGATGTTTCGAACGAAATTTCTATTTCCATTTTCAGGTTAGGAACTACCCTGTGTTCGAAGGCAGTAACCCACTAACTTCACCGAGACGGTAAATTTCGACACAAAAAAAAATCACACACAACCGAGATGACAGTAATTTTTCGTAATTCTAATGCCCCTTTCAGTTACACTTAAGTGGGTACGTCCCTGGACATAGCGTCTATAAGCTACATTATCTTCTCTATTAGAACAAACAGGCTTAACCTTTTGACGCCTAATGTCAACTATAGTGGTCGTACCGCACCGCTAACCTCTAAAGTTGCATTTTATATATTTATTCAACAAATATAGGTACTGAATATTTTGAACATGTTATATACTGTCCGTTTTTTTCTCTTCAAAATGCAGTTTTTTTTCATAATGCTAACATATTTGGTTCCTGTATTATTCACATTTTATATACAGGGTGTGCTAAAATTTAAAAAAAAAATAATTTCGGCCCCAAAAGGTTAAGTTGATATCACATACGAGGTACAGGAAAAGGTACAGTTAAATGTATAGTTCAAACAATAACATGCCACGAAGGTCCAGAGAGGGAGTACAAGTATAGCTCTACTCTTTCTTTAAACTCGGCGACAGATGGGGATGTGTGGTCGACGTCAATCCACGGCCGCTTCAACTTCGGGAATGACCCGGAATCCATCGTATAGGAGGCTGGGTGGCTCCCAGGGCCAGTCTGGACGGTTGAGGAGTATCTCGCCCTCACTGGGAATCGATCCCGGGACCTTCCAGCCTGTAGTGATCACATGCATGTGTCGTTACGTATTCACTGACATTTGAAGCATGGTTGAGATGTGACGTGTATATTCCACTGTACCTTCTTGCACCTTTTCACGCTCCAATTTCATGTAACAAATATTTTAGAAATGGGTACTTTCAGCAGTTTGAGGTTGCCATAACCAAACGTTGAAGATTCACGCTGAATAACAGGTTATTGATTCTTGACGTTTCGAAAGAACGAATGCCTTTCAGCTTCAAGAGCCAAGCAGTCACGATGTGTGGGGGGGGGGGGATTCTAACGAAGTATCGAAATTCCCCCCCCCCACTCAGCGCAACAAGACACAAAACTTCAAATGTCAGTTTCTGCCATACTCCAGACGAGATACGCTGTATCCAACACAAATGCCTCCACTTCAGGGAAATAATCACCCCTTTTCTCAGAATTATATGAAAACGCGATAAAGTTTTTCGTGGGAAAAATTCAAAGATTTTAAGTGGGCCCTTAAAGGAGAGAAAGTGGCAGACTGGTGGAATATTAGAACTGAGTAATGGCGGAATGATACCGACAGGGGAAAGCCAAAATATTCGGGGAAAAAAAGCCTGTCTGTGCTCCGCTTCATCCACCACAAATCTCACAAAAACTGAGGTGGGATCGAACCTGAAACTCCGTGGTGAGGTACCGACTACTAACCTCCTTAGCCACGACAAGGCCCTAAAATACAAAGTCCATTCATCTTAAGACAGGGGGCTGATATACTTACCCCCACGCCTCAAATGGTCTGTTGACTGCAATCAGCAGGTTAACGTGAGCACAAGAGTATGCCAACTTACGTGGCGAGTCTGACGCAGTTTCTTTAATTTTATTTCATTTGTTCTTTTCAAAATTATGCAGCTCTGTTGGCAACAACAAGAGACAGCATAACTCGGTCTATAAAGTGACCAGGCTAAGGGCTGGAACACAGAGGAGCCTGGGTTCAATCTCCAGCAGGAGAAAGAGACATTTTTCCGCAACTTCCAGACTGGTTGTGGGCCCCATCCAGTCTACTATTTGATTGGTACCGGAAGCCCTTTGTTTGGTGAAAAAAATAAGCCAGGCCTAATTCCATCTATTGGACTGCTGCCATCCTGCCTAATTATCACCAATCTGTTACTGAATTCGTCGGCATTTCCCAAACCAACAGCATTTTTAAATGGCGAGTCACACGTGTCTGCAGACGGCAGATTTAATTAAATGTCTCTGTCTCTGTTTCAAAATACAAATGTACAATTCAGTTTCTGTTTACATGCAACAGGCATTCTTTTCGAAGGAATGCTTTCAATCCCCTTGGACAACCCCCAGCAACGTCCCTGACAACACAAGGAAAACAACAAACAAGAAAAAAAAATGCAAACTTACAATTCCCTCGAATAATAACGAAATAAACCCTATACATATCCGCAACTGGGTTAAGTAGCACTTCACAGGGGATATACTGATATAATTAGATGTTATGCCTAATTCTCAGAACAGATATTGCTGTTTGATGTTTGTGTGGCCGTGCATCACTGGTACAATAATATAAACAGCCAACTGGATGCAACAATAATAATTATATTAATAATTTCAATCAGCTCAACATGTTTCGGGATAATTTCGCCCATCCTGAGGAGCACAATGCACCGACGATGCTGCCAGCAGGCAGCATCATCGGTACATTATACCACAGTCTAGTGCTCCTGAGGATGGGCGAAATTATCGCCCGAAACATGTTGAGCTGATTGAAATTATTAACATAATTATTATTGCTGCATCTAGTTGGCTGTTAATATTAAGATGTTGCGGTGTTTAAAGAAATATTAACTGTCTAATTGCATAAATAATTACTGTAAATATCTGTTAGCTGCCATTTAAATACGAACTGGATCTGCTGGCTACCTTGCGATGCATCTTTCCCGGATTCATCATTAAAGGGAAAAGTATAACAGAATGTGGCAACAGTGTTCTGCTTGACGATGAGCGAACGCTGTTATAGGCTCTCAGTGAGCCACTGAGTCAATTTCTTTTCTCTTTTGTACACGCGGAACTCATTTCAGGCAGGGAAGGGCTACCCATATACACCTCACAGCAGGAATGTGACCTGCCGCTACCGAGAGGTGTAATACAGTATATATGGTACATAGAGTGTACAAAATTGTGTTTGGACCCGGCACGCCCATTGATTGCTTCTTTGCCATTTCTTTCCCAAAGCAAGCTTGCTGGTTTGGCACTATTTACAAGAACGTTCGCCTCTTGACACTGGGTTATGTGCGCAAACAATCTGTGGTGGGTAGACTTAGTACGGAACCACTTGCTCTTTAGTTCACGGACTGTTACATGTTACATCTGAGAGGATCAAATCGGCAAACTTCCAGGGAGACAAGGAATGGGAATCTGCGCGGTTCTTGAAGCGATTAGCAATACTAAGGTATCGCCTGTAGGTGCATACTCATTATATTCAGGCACTACCAGGACATTAGATTGTAGGGGCACTCACTTCCAACATAACAACACATTCAAACACTTGAAATTTACAGCATCCCATTAGCAGACGACAGATTTGTTATCGGGGTTCGGCTTCTGATAAGAAGAGAGCTTTCCCCTCTCCGAAACGTCAAATCTAATGAGGACCATGCTTTCTTAATCCCGGACAAAGCGGACGGGGGCGTGAAAATGATAAGTCACTTCCTTTCAGGGCTGAAGTTAAAGACGCATGGATGTTTGCCTCCAATTTCCCACAGTATTCACGGCGTTGTGCTTAATTAAGCAGAAAAATAACGCTTTACGTTTTAGAATTACGAATTACTGACACATGACACCGTGCCATTTGGTACACAGTTACAACGGTCCAGAAGAAAGCGTTTCCACCATGCAAATCTACACGGCTTCATATTCCAAAAGTCAACAATTCCAAGAGGCCTGCTCGTCTTTCCGCGATTTATACATATTTATTTATTTATTTATTGCAATTGGGTTTTTACCCGGTGGCAGTGGTTATTTTACATGTAAACAAAACATGAAATTGGTTGCTACTATATTTAAGTCGGGAGGGCTACATGAGAAGCATGTAGTGGCAACTTGGAATATTGGGAACCGTCTCAGCATTTGCTTATAGACACAGGGAAACCAAGAAAAACCTGTGTCGAGATGGCCGGTCGCAGGACCTTCCGAATACTGACTTCTAGCCAGCAGTCCGGCAT
>Ga0123352_10015207_pt1 | contig 12249 bp, 8 predicted proteins | sample TergutLab28metaG_FD_89700 | JGI IMG/M metagenome (GOLD analysis project Ga0123352, IMG submission 89700) | Labiotermes labralis P1 segment gut microbial communities from Petit-Saut dam, French Guiana - Lab288 P1 | ecosystem: Host-associated > Arthropoda: Insects > Digestive system > Gut ... | reverse complement strand
GTGGTCATAAAGGGTGTAGCCTGCCAGAGGTCTCAGTAACTTCATTTCTGCCGCTTCAATTCTTCGTCTTTGTAAGGCTGTTAGAGTCCAATTTTCTGACCCATATAAAAATGTAGGTAAAACAATGGTATTGTATATTTTCAAAATAGTTTCCGTTCTCATTTTCTTAAAAATAGTTCCCTTAATATTGCCTATTAATTGTAAAAATTTTGCTAATTTAAATTCTACATCATTGGAAAACTGGTAAGATGTACTTCAACCTAGATAAGTAAATTGGCTAACTTGTTCTAGTTGTTTCATCATCTATAATAACTTTTGTTCTTAGGTGATCCGTTCCAACGAAACCAAATACTTTTGTCTTTTTGTAGCAATTTCCAAATTATATTCTTTAGATATGTTATATAATAAATAGACTGCCTTTTGTAAGTTGTCTTCTGTGTCATAAATAATAAACTGGTCATCTGCAAATAACAGTGTATTGAAAGTTAACTCTTTAAAATATTTACTAGTTTTTAGTTTCTGTATTTCTCACAACATAAAATTCTACAACTAATTGCTTGCATTAGGTTTTTAAGCATATATTAATTTATGCATGAATGACCTTTAATAAAAATATAAGTATTATTCAAAGAATTATCATTACCTCAGTATCAGTTTCTTTGATATCAAATAACAGCTAGGCCGCCACGATTTTACATTTTCTTTCAAACACCAAGCTGAATATAACGAAAATCTGCATACAGTTGCTCCCCACTTGAAAAGCATTCTGGGACGAATTTCATTATCCATTATATTTATAAAGATCTTTGAAACAGAGACAGCTAAGTTAATACCACAAACTATTGGCACATGCCAACCATACAACTAAATAACTATATTTGTTGTAATATTATTTAACTCACTGACTTTTATGAATGAAAGGTTTGCTTTGTACCTGCAAAACGTAAGTTATTAAAGGCATCAGAAACAGAAATATCTAAAAACCAATGAATGTTGGTAGCACAACGAAAAATTTACTTAACTTATAACATGGTGATCTTCAGTAAGGCAGCCGTAATTACAAAAAAGTGGCTAAAATCACCAGGACAAGTGGCACAGATGCGAGAGTACTAAGTGCGAACTTACTTGTGGCGTGAAAGCGCCGTGTGTTTACCGTACTACTTAGACCTCAAGGCACGAGTGGTAATAAATAAATGTCATGCGGTAGCAGCAGAAAGGCCGAATAACCATAATTTGTCTCGAGTGGACAAACACAAGTATTTCGATTGTACCATTATTATGAATATTGTAACAAGTCGCAGCTGACAGCAGTCAGTATATACGAATTGTTTACAAGCCAGTCCCAGAGTTCTGTTACGTACTTACAAAATTCTACGTATTATGTATTTTCGTTGTTATATCGTGCATGTTGTCAAGTCACTCAATTATTTTACCAACCACTGCACTTATATAAATTTATAAAATGTACACCTTAAAACATTAAAAACGCTCCTTTTCAACTAGCAATAATCGCACCTCCGGTAAACTTGTATTACACAGAGGCTGTGTAATGCAATTTTGACCTCATGATGATGAGCACATGTGCTCGAAACATGTAGAGGCATGAAATAAAACTTATTATGAAACAAATTTTGCGCATCAAGTTGGTTAAATACTGAGATAAATATACTGAGATGCACGGTCAGCAAAATATCAACATTTGATACTTGCTAGTTGCAGTAAACCGCTGACAATGGGATCAGCATTTCATGCCCACCTTTGTGCATAAAAGGCGCTGGGTTGATTTTCAGCGTCAATCATCAGCCTACTTAAACAGCTGTGTCTTTAAACGTGTTTGTTTTAAAAAGTTTTCACACCTAGCAAAGGAAAACTGAACTGGCAGCCTTACTTGATGTAAGTACACCCACGAAATAAACTGTTTACAAGAGGGAAAGTACCGAAATAGCCAGCTGTATCGTGAAAACCCTCTACCCGAGTAGCTAATTCCATTGTATACATGCAAGTGACATACTTTAATGTTCTAAGTGCGCAGTCAAACAATATATCAAGCTTCGGCATAAAAATCTATAGACCACAGGGTCCCTGAAATTGAAATTTTTTCATGTGACTTTTTAATTTAATATAAATATCTTCCAAATGTGATGTTTTAGGCCTAACAATGTAGTGAAACAACGCAGCGCTAATACAAGTGTCCCTATTCCTAATTTCAGCATTAGTTGGAAATAGTTTTACTCTCATTGGGTAAATCACGTGATTGGTTGGAGCAGTTATAAACGTAGAGACAAAGAAATAATATCTATGTCTGTCCAGATAAGATCAGTTACCCTGCAGAAGGAGACAGTAAGTTCTTACGAAACATTAGTATCTCTCCCCAAATTTCAGAATGAAAACTGGGAGGACCTCATTTCTCGCATGCATAAATTTAGTTGTTGATTTCAACCGTATTATACAGCCCGAAGGGACTGAAAGCTATACCCTGATATTAGTCAATAAGCTTATAGTTAGCACTTAGCTCTTGTACAACAACCACTATCACATCAATTGCATACTTTATTCCACAATATTTTATACATGGAGTTGGCAAAAGCGTTATGACCCTGCAACGTCTAGTTTTGCACGTAGTCCCGTTGCGGTGTTCTACGGAAAAGCTTCATGTAGCTAGTTATTAACAAGAGAGGCATTTTACGTATAAACGTAACACTGAGTTGCGTTCGCGTAACAATTTTTGCCATGGAAGAAGCATAAGTACTATATATTCTGAGTGTGTATCTATAGCTTTAGTTATACTGAATTAAATGCGCATGCGACGTATTATTTTGTTACCTGTGGCCCGCATGGCTCTACCGTTTCTTTAACACATTATCCCATCAATGGAACGAGCTACAGAAATTATGACATTAATAAAAATTTTGAAAAAATTAAAAATTGGCTCAAAATGGAACACATTTACGGAAACTGAAAAAGGAAATTAGAAGCCAAGCTATGCAGCAGCATAGAACCAACAGCATTCATTTTTAAACAAAGTACTCCGATCCATCGGACTGACAGTTTGAGCAAATTAAGGTGGAATTGGCATCAGGACATTTTTCATGTGCCCACAATTTGCACTCTGTGCACTGAATCTACATTTCTCTGGACGCAGTTCTAAAATATGCATAAAGAGGCATAAAGTATCTTTAGAGCCTTCTTCTTTTGTGTCGCTTGCATTCTTCGATATTTTTATGTTTTTCGGTGTCTTTTGTGTGAATATCTAACCAGAAATGTTGCACAAGCTTCTTTTCCCTCTTTTTTTTTGGGGGGGGGGGTGCACAGTTTTTTTTCTGGCTCCAAGAATTGTGTTGTAGATTTTTCTACGCATTTCTGAGGGGGGTATCGGTCAAAATGGTAGTTGTTCTCTTCTTGTTGTTTATATTCTAACTGTTTCTGGTTCCGGCTTTAGAAAAAGGTCGAATGTTCTCCGGGGAAGAACAACGTGTTTCTTTTTTTGAAGTTGATGTTGATGGTCATGAAGAATCAATCGACGTCTTCGGGGGTTCACTGTTACTCTGAAAGGTTCTGCCATTACAGGAGGTGTAGATCTACCTCCAACGTAGGCCTCATTTATTCTTCGTCATGAAAAATATCCCTGTTGAAAGGGCATATTCCGAAAACCTGGAAGCCTGTTTTGATGTTCTCATGAGAAGCCGCGAAATGCTAAGAGGAGTTGACAATACCAGGAACTTCGCATATTGTCACTGTATGGCCCGGATGGTTAGTTACCCAGGTGTCACATGTACGGTTCGCCTACGTCTTAAAGAGGCTCGTAGACAGAAACGTCCAGGGGCTGGAGTTTATGCCTGCAGTGTGAAGGAAAAGAGAGAACAGTTATTCCATTCTGTTTGCAGTAGTCTCTATGGACAAGTGCGAATCGTGGTTGTCTAGCAAAGAAACACTGGTCTCTCTTTCGAAGGCTTGGATGTGCTTGAAGTGTTTTACACATCTTAAAAACTGATCCCCTTCACCTACCCAGACGGATGGACCTTGTGTTTAATGACGGTGTTGGTGAGGTGATTTATACGTCAGTCTGTCGTTTCATAATATTGCCAAAATACGAAAACACTTCGCCGCGCTCCTTGTTGACCTTCCAAGTTTCCGCATAGCTTTCACATCTTGCAGCAGAGCGTCAAGGCTTGTGTTGCTTCTATCTGACCTCTTTTGTAAGCAGGCACTACTTAGCTTCTTACAATGGAGAGAAAAAGATCAGACTGGTAAAAAATTAACCAACAAGTTACCAAACTAAAGCTGGGCATGTTGACACGCCCCACGCTACTAGTGTCGACTTTTCCATGCCACTTTGTCGTGTTTTAGACTGCATCATCCCCAAACACAACAGAAGTCTACAATTCTCACTAGCTCCAAAGAGAGCCAAAAAGAGGTATCCTTCATGGGTGGCACAATATCACATGTAACTGTAACCACATTTTAAACACAAAACATTTTATACAGTGATAACCAATTACTTCCCGCGTTGTAAAAAATTAAACACCAGACCACGCTTCAGTCACAGCTCATACAGCACTGACACTTGCTAACCGCTCTCAGGCGAATCTATTGAAGAGTAAAAAGTGCCTAGTGTTACTATCCTGTGCTGTAATTGGGATTTATGGCCTTTGGGCCAACTTACCTCAGTAGCCAACTAGACCCCTCTCCCACATTTACAGACTATCATCCTTTTATAACTAACAAGCAATAAGCACCTATTAACACTACCTACCCTCCACCCTATCAGGCTGTGGTGTCACATACAAATCTGCAGTATTATATGCATCATTAATATGTCAATAAGGCTTTAACAAAAGTTATTTTATTTTGTCATTTATTACCGGACCCATTTTTTTCTATTTGTATACGTGAAATTTCTCATATATATATATATATATATATATATATATATATATATCCTTTATTTGTCCTGTAGTGTGCTTTTATTCAAAATTTACACGTCATTGTCTACATTGTTGTCTTCGTGTCCACGACGCACTGCATGCATTGCATGTTTTGATTTAACAGTGACGCTATATCATGCATATATGTTCGTATTACCGAATGTACTGACTCAACCTACAAGCACAGAAGAAGAAACCAAGTACTGACGAGAACAACCGATTGTTACATTTGACGACAAAATGCAAAATGTTTAGCATATACAGACACGACAAAATACAAGACTACTAAGGCAAGTAAAAATCTGCACAGGGTCTACTGAAACACGGAACGAAAAAGCGGTATTCCTAAGACGGAGCAGCTAAGAATATGAACGACCAATATTCAATACATAAGAGGACACTTAGAACAATAAATGAGTAGAAGAACGCAACATAAGTTATAAATAAACAAATAAATAAATAATGCGAAGATTTGTAATAACTATTTATTGAAAGCAGGGTATGAGCACATTAGTTACAACTACACCGGATATCCACGTATGAATGATATAAATCACTTTAAGTACTTTAATTTGTCGAGTTCTTGTATAAAGAACTGTACAAGAGAAGTGACACTTTATGTGATATTGCCTGGTGTTAGAGAAAAACCCTATTACTTCAGACATTTCTGCAGAGAGTTCTGTCGTATAAGGAGCGAAAGTCAAACAAATCAAATAGATAACACATCCCCTACAGCCCACAGCATTCAGCGGTCCTTTACACCCCTCGCTAAACCAACATTTCCTTCCATGTTCGTCGAAGGGTGAATTCCGCTCCAACCGTAACCCACCAGAAATAACTTCTGATTAAATAAGATATATATGTATTGGAATACTATTTTATCACTCATCACTAGGATAGTTTTGCGTGAGGCGAGTGGCGCAACGTTCGCCGCCATTCCATTTTGCTTTGAGTCCGAAACCGCGTGTCCCATTTCAGTGTTCTGCAAATAATATTTGGTTGACTAACCACATCTGAAGAAAATAAAGAAAATGTTTCGGGCTCGCAGACGACAGTCGTATCTGACAAACACACTGCGTGTCAGTTTTGAGGTTTCCATAGCGGTACAGCTGAGGATGTCGGAGTATCGAGGCAGCAGGGCTCGAGACGTCAGTATCCGATTACCCATTAACAGAGCGTCAGGTAATAGGGAACGAAATACTCAAATATGCTGTAAAGTTTTGGGAAACTAACGAGCCGACGAGAAGCGACTAGTGACACCTGTCAAAGTAATATCGTCCCTACATAAGAAAGGTGATTATTTGCAGTCGTTGAAAATACATGTATAAAAAGTCCGTTATTTGTTACTATTGAAAATATTCTACATAACATTATGTTTGTAATTATGTCTTTCATTTGTGGTAGAATGTGCATGTCAGGGCGGTTTTACAAGCACCTATGTTCGGAAATTACTCAAGAAAAATACTAATATTATGTTACAGAGAGAAGCACTGAAGTGTCACTGCAGAATTCTGGTGTTGAGACAAGCGGTTTGTGTTAAGACCCGACCGGATCTTTCGCACCATTCGGATGGTTTTGGAAAATACTGAAACATTTATGTTAAACAAGAAGTACAGTGCAACTGTCCGCAGGTGTGGCAACAGGAAGCATGTTAGCCAGCCAAAATTATAAATTCTTGTATATTTAATAGTTAGGATCAATTAAATGTTGTACTGAAATTTAATTCAGAGCATGAGTACATAATTATACTTCTCTTGGCCATGTAAGAATTAAAGGTTACCTTTATTTTTAAACAGGTGCGAATTTCGTCTAAAACTATTAAATTGAAATAAGAGTTTCCTTCCAAATTCTCCTACACAGATGTTACTCTTTATCGCAAGCATGTATTTTCTCATTTTCATTCACTTATAGTTGAAGAATAAAAGACCAACTTGATGTCACTTGCTATTTTATCTCACTTCTTATATGCTCAACATGTTTCGGACATTAATACATCTTTCATCAGTGGTATCCGTGTTGCAGGTTGAAGCCTGCAACACGGATGCCACTCCAACCCAACCACACCGCAACTCCAACACATATCGAACAAAGAAAAATACGACCAATGTGGTAATTCAACAGAACAGTCGCAAGCTCCTGATGAAGGATATTAATGTCCGAAACATGTTGAGCATATAAGAAGTGAAATAACATAGGAAGTGACATCAAGTTGGTCTTTTATTTTTCAACTAGCAGAATGATGCACGGTGCAATAAACATAAGATTCATTCACTTATGTTATTATTTAATAAAATATGTGAAAAAAAAGTTTTGTCTGTACTTTTAATCACAATATTTAACATTTATTGTAGTAGACAAAGAATGGGAAGTAACATCAAGTGTCAGAAGTCGTGTTCTAGATTTTTAAATTTAGAGAGTAGACTTGTGACATTCTTAGTCTGATTGCGCTCAGGACAGGCTGGTATTAATTAACACGTCTTGTCTATTAGAATAAGTTCGTAAAAGCTGAACGCAAGTAATAAAATATAACTTACTTTTGTTCTAGTCATTACACATTTACATATATATCGATACAATTCCGAGAGGTTTTGCTTAGTGTCTCTTGGATAAGTATTGAAATGTACAGTGCTGCATTATTAAAATACAAGCCTTGAATTTATAGCATCTCATCCTCCTGTACTGTTGTACATAATTTTACTCAGTTGAGGTATAATTATAATACTTCATGAATGACCTATGAGACTGGCATCTACCGAGCACCGAACGCAAGCAGAATTAAACATACGTGTCAATGAGCGAATGGTTGAGAGACGAGCCGGGAAAGTGCCAATAAAATTCCAGTAATAACTGGTGAAAATGTGAGTTAAAGAATGGCTTGTTGAAACAGTTATTGCAAGTCACAGCCATTCTTTCATTATCGAGTCAATTTATGAAAAGTGCTGATTCTGCCACTCAGTTTTGCTTCGTAAAACGCTGTCAAGTCTTCTTGCACTATCCGGAAAACGGAAGGTACAAGCTCCTGCACCGGTCCTTGTGGGAGTTTGGCATGGGCGCAAGTAACACAACACCATAACAATAACAACTTATTTAATAAACCAACCTTTTGTTCACAAATCTCTCAGGGCACACAAAAATCTTGTTCACTCCTGAATGAACGTACGTACTTATTACTCTCTCTGTACTTCAAAATCGTGAATATGTATAGTAGCCAAAGATATGTGGTCTAGTAGCGGCTGCACGGCACTGACTAGCTCAACTCTTGCTAGTGGATAGTTCAAACGATGCGACCAGAGTGAGGGTTAAGGAAACGGTCTCAGGAAGAGATAGCAGTTTGGAGGGGAGGGAAGGGAAAACAGGTTAAACAAGAAAACAAAATCTCTAATCCAGTCCATGTATCCGTGTTCGAGGCTCACCACGGCACACTCCTCCGAAGATCGGTCGGTACCAGTAAGCACAAAATTATAAACCAGAAGGGAGAGATCATTAAGGGTTTGGAAAGACGAGATGGGATTTTAATGAATGAAACACACCACTTTCCTGGTGTAAGCTGAGCATAAATTTATTCTTTGTGCTGAGGCATTTTTATGGTCAAAAAAACAGACATTGCTGTAGCTATTAGAAATGTGGTTGGTCTAAAAGCCACCGAAATGCAGGAAAAATCATAATGTAGAAATATCAAATAAACCCCTCTTAAATGATGCAAAATAAAAAAATTCGATAAAGATAAAAAAAGGTAAGTCAGTCCTATTAGAGGCTCGAGGTGCCCAGAGGGTTCCAAAAGTGGCCTAGAGGGTTCCAAAAGTGGTCCAGAGGGTTCCAAAAGTTAAAGTTTCCAGATTACGTGACAATGGCTCAGGATTGTGGTAAGGTTGTCAGCCTTACACACCGGTCGCTCTTTACCCCCAGGAAATACTCCTGCTACTCATTTGTGTTAGAGGCTGAGTCGACTGCAAAGCCATAGTGTGATCGGAAGGAATCGAACCAGCGACCTTCCGATTTGTAGCACAGCGCCTTAACCACTGTGCTACTGCGATCCCCATTTGATAACAATAACAACACACAAAATAACACTGACGAAGATGTTGTAGACAGACAGACAGAGGGAAGCAATCGTTACAATTTCAATTGTCACAGCCTTGAAATCTGATAGAGTGAGATATTCCAAAAAGCAACAACATTGTCATGGTTATGTTACTTTATATGAGCGTGGGAGGCTGTGGACTTAAAGAAGGGTATGTACAGATGATATACAAACACAGTAAACTGAAAATAATAGTTGTACAGACCGAAAGTTGTGGGTGGGGGTCATATTTAAGAGCATCAGAATTCTTACTTTACGCCAAGTCTTATAATGTGATCTGATAATGGTTGTTGTGTTCGGGAAAGCATGTAGAATGCATAGGATTTATCAATACGCATAGAACAGTCTAGTCAAAAAATCTGACTCTGGGAGACCGTTTGTGAATTACAAGTGAAGGAGAGAGAATAATATTAAAATGTGTCTTCAAACATAAGATGCAGGGTCTGGACTGGGTTCAACTGGATCAGGATATGTTTTAGTGGCAGGCTGTTGAGAAGAAAGTAAAGTAACACAAGTTGGAATTCCATAACATCATGTACAGTATTGTATCCATAGAACTGTTATATTCAAAAAAGTACCGTGCTCAGTGTAATTACTTAGTTATTCATAAAACCGGATAAATCTTTAAAAAATTCTTACCAAGGAAATAATTTCACTTTCAGGTACACACAGGATTTAATTTCTTCACAACTTACCTATTTTATTGGAACTATGCTCGGTTCAGACTTTGTAAAAATATGATAAGTGTACTCGGTCCTCCGCTAAGCACAATATGACGACATATATTACAATACATATAATAATTAAATGTCGTGTTATTCGGTCCTGATACATGATCACTGAACATTGCAGTACTGTGTTCACGTCTCTCCGTTACCATTATTACTTTCCGAGACACAAAGCGTGACGGACAGACGGACGGATACCGTGAATTGTATACATGACAAACAACTCCACATTATATCAACACTGCAAGCTAAACGCGAGCACGATACACGGTGTTAATGTTATGAAAATAAATTCTGAATTTCCACTTCCTAGTTCCTTGCCGCAGTGTATTTATTGGAACGAAACGTCGGCCCATCCATTAGCGGTAATAAATCAAACACATAGCGCCGAGTAATTACACCAAACTCAGTTTATCATTATCAGACAAAATGAATAATTTCCCAAGCCCCTTAATGATATGACGCGCATTTACCCGCTCGCTGACTTCTTCTCCCGTCACAACCGACCAGACACATCCGTTACATCCACTTTACAGAATCAGATCTAATGTCATTCATTGTGCATATATTTAATATATGACTAATACATATTTCTAAGCAGATAAAATACTTTCTTACTTATTTACTCCATGCAACAGAGTCCGTCTTGAGAAGCTAATCGGTTCTCAGGTAGTCAAGAAATTTCTCGCATTTTATGGAACCCGAAGGTTCACCGCCGCGTTCACAAGAGCTGGCCACCTGTCTCTCTCATGGTCCAGATCAATCTAGTCCATGCCCCCACAATCCACTTCCTTAAGACCCATTTTAATATTATTTTCCCATCTATATCTAGGTCTTCCAATTGATCTCTTTCCCTCAGGTTACCCCACCAGAACCCTGTATACGCCTCTCCTGTCCGCCATACTTGTACATGATCCGTCCATCTCATTATTCTCGATTTGATCACCCTAATAACATTTGGTGAGGAGTACAGATCATAAAACTCCTCGTTATGTAGTCTTCTTCGTTCCACTCTTACCTGGTCCCACTTAGGCCCAGATATCCTCCTCAACACCCTATTCTCAAACACCTTCAGCCTACGTCTTCCTTCAATGTGCGCGATCAAGTTTCACACCCACAAAAAGCAACAGGCAAAATTATAGTTCTGTGTATCATAATCTTTATATTATTGGATAGCAAACTGGAAGAAAAATGATTCTGCGGCGAATGTTAGCTATGCAATATAAATCTAAGGAACAAATAACTAATCAATCCATTTCAATTGCAATTGAAATGGATTGATATGCTCCTGATAATGAGCGAAAACATCGCCCGAATCATATAGAACTGTGTAAAGTAAATAAATCAAATTAGTTGCATCTTGTTGGTTATCAATTGTAATTGTGCTAGTGATGCACGGAAACACGAACGTTAAATATATATATATATATATATATATAAATAATCCATGATTATAGATGTCAATTTTGTAGGCGCTGGGTCCACAAAGGCCTACCGTATATTACGAAAAATGTTATATTATGATATGATATATTTGTTAAATGTAATCGGGTTGACACGCGGTGGCAGCAATACAGTACACATTTACAAACAAACAATACATAGAACAACACAATGAAAACAGAATATACGGAACAGATCATACATAACAACAAGAATACATGTTGGCGTTTTTCGGTTGGTAAGCATACATCGAAATTCAGTAGGTCACGAGTTCTGTTTTGCGATTGGCAGTGAGTGTACTTACCTGGTGATTTTTAATGTTCTTCATTAACTACAGGCCAAGGCCTGGATAGATTCTTAGGACAGACACTCACATCTGCCTTATATACACCTCAGTTCATAATTTAAAATATTTCGCTTCACGGCTGGGTACGCTAAGAAATTTAGCGTTGTGGGAATTAATACATTATTACTCAATTAATACACCAACTAATGCACTTATATAAAATTTATACATTAAAAAACCAAAACTGTTCCGACATGTTTCGGTCCTAAGACCACCATCAGGGAGCTATATTTTCCTTGCTGAAGTCACATTAAAAATAGTTGGTGTATTAATTGAGTAACTCGACAACATGCACAGTGTAACAATGGAAAATGACATTGTTATTACTTAGAATGTGTTCGTCAAACACCGTAAACAAACTGCACAACAGTATTCAATTGCATATCCCCTCCCCTACTGTACAAAACGACACATCCGTACATCATTTACAAAGAGATCCATTTCAGTCTTAAAAAGCCATCTGCGGTTAAACAGAATATTACAGAAATGGAGAAAAAGCTAAAGGTCTTAACACCAATAAAACACACTTTTATACATACTAGGCACTGTTGGAATCTTACGGTCGTAGTACATAGTCGATGCAGTGGAGATCATTTTGAAGACTCAAAAACAAACTCCGTGGCCTTAGTCCGCACGCGAACTATACCGACAGAGCGGCCGCCGCCGGTCGGCGAAGTTAGTGCCAACTTTTGCGGATAGAGGGGTGTCACGTGGTCAGCGCAACGG
>Ga0123352_10015205_pt1 | contig 12250 bp, 12 predicted proteins | sample TergutLab28metaG_FD_89700 | JGI IMG/M metagenome (GOLD analysis project Ga0123352, IMG submission 89700) | Labiotermes labralis P1 segment gut microbial communities from Petit-Saut dam, French Guiana - Lab288 P1 | ecosystem: Host-associated > Arthropoda: Insects > Digestive system > Gut ... | reverse complement strand
CAATTTTGACCTCCTGATGATGAGCACATGTGCCCGAAACATGTAGAGGCATGAAATAAACTTATTGTAAAACAAAAATTTTGTGCATCAAGTTGGTTAATTACTGAGATAAATATACTGAGATGCACGGTCAGCAAAACGTCAAAATATTTTCCATGGTCAAAAACAGTAACAATCCGTCCATCACAACCCTTTAGTGATGAATCAGGTTGCTTTTTTTGCAGTCTATCTACTTGCCTTAGCTTACTGTAAATCCATCATCAATCTTTTTTGTAAAAATGTATAGAAAAGATATTACAATATTTATAGTCTCTAGTTCTTTGAATGGCAATGTGCTTGTAAACCTCACGTTTCATTGAGGTATGTTGTCCTCCGAACAGCTGTGAAAGTATAGTACTGTTTATATTTTAGTATACTGTATTGCGTTTTCGGATGTAATTATGGCTGACTGTTAGAATGCGAATTTTATCATGCGTGAAAACTTTGCTATATTTGTCCTAATCCTTTTCAAAATCTTATTACAATTCACGCCTTATTTTTGTTTTTTTATCTACACTGTTCAGACTCGAGTAAATTGGATATGCAGAGGCACTTCGAGTTTGTGGTCTACATGAAAAGTTGTCAGCCGATTTTAATTTTAGTTTATATCAGCCGAATACAACTTTTTTACATTAATTTCGAGTTAAAGTTTGTAAAATTTCTTGAAAGTGACAGCCTACCAAAACATATTACATGGCATAAAATATGCCAAGGTCTGCGGTCAATACTTGAAATGTAGTCAAAGTCATCAACGTACACCAAGTTTGAAAATAATCCATGGCTTCATGCACCCTGATATCTGTAACTTTATTAGTTCGCAACAGTGGATTTGAGTCTGCGATACATATCAAAACCATTAAGTACATAGAATCACAAAGAGCAGATTTATATGCAAGCTACATTCTTGTATTTAAATAGAAGACATCCCGTTGTGTTTTTAAAACTCAAAATAAGATGGTTTTATTCTATCGAAACACAACAGCAACTTACAAACATCAGCTCCCCAGTATGTCTACAGGTTTCGGTCTTTTCTAGACCATTTTCAGGCAAACATTTTCGAATAGAAGGCACAATCGTTGTGCATTATACATAATGGGATCCCATACTGTTTGCAGGATGTGCGTAAAAACGCTTATATGGAATTATGGGATCCCATAATGTATAGTCCGCACCGATTGTACCTTCTACTGGAAAATGGTCTAGAAAAGACCGAAACATGTAGCAATACTGGGGTGCTGATGTTTGTATGCTGTTGTTATGTTTCGATCGAATAAAACTATTTTATTCTGAGTACATTTCCGTAATTAGTCACCCTGCGACTTTCGTTGTTCCGCACCTACGCCGTTTGCCCCAAGTTATATCAAGCCAAGCCCGCAAATTCGTACATACGATGTTGCAGATGGCTGAACATTTGCTGAACTACCATGATGAGGATGTCACACTCGACCGTTCTGCTGAAATTCGGAAGCAAAGTGCCATTGCAGAAGCTGAGGAACCGGAGCATGAGCTGAAGGACAGGTCCATGACGGTTTGAAGTTCGCTGAGGGGCGTGGATAGAATGTAGGTGGCATCAAGGTGTTTGATGGCACGGACTCGAGAAAACAGTGTACAGAAACAACTGGAAAAGTTATTATGAGGATTCTTGCTTTCAATGAGGAAATTCTGAAGGAGAAGAGGTCTTTATCTCCCCAGTCTTAAGTGCTTGATTTCGTCACGTAACTTTCAGGGATTCTTGGCACCGCCGTATGTTCTGTTGGACACTGGAAGTGATGACCCAGAGAAGCCGCCTACAGTTTCAGAAGATGTTTCTGCTTCTTGAATTGTCATTTCGTATTTTTATAAATTTTTCATAAGAATGGATATGTTTTATTCTCGGACGAAAAAAATTATCTGGAACCACCCTCTCAATTTTAACACTGCAATTATGGGAAAATCTATCTGGACTGAAGTCGTCAATCTCAGACTCACCTAGACTTAACTTGTGGGGTGAATATATTTTTATACTTCTGAACTCGGGAGTTTCGATACGATAACAAAGCGAGATCTGCTCATCTGGAAGTAATACTTAAAAATTCGCAGTGCCTTATGTTTTGTGAGCCCAAATATCGTTTCTAAACTTTATTAATCTGAAGTCTATAATACGTACCCATTACAAATAAATTTCTATTAAAATTGGAATGTCATATAGTTTATTTGCCGTGATTTTCCAAGGTCATTACGAGACTGATATTTCGATAAGAATTTTGGTTATGTAACGCCTCAGCTGAGCAAGATTATTGACATGGGTTGCCCACTAATTGCATGACATAACGTGCTTCCCTACAGTAGCTAATACGTTCTGTTATTTCTCGTGGGAGTGTAACTGTATATACATCGATCCGCAAGCACATCCGCATGCTGGTGGTCGCTGAATGGAGAGCTCAGTCTAGACTAATTAGCTGCTTAGTGGAGGTGTTCAGTCATAGCATATGCGATTTTACAATCCAGTAAGTGGCCGCTTACAAAGGTCATAGCATGAAATATAATTATTTGACCTTTAACTTTACAAGCACCGAAGCCTTTTGGCATTTTTATTTACAGGCAATGTTGACATTGGACAGACTTATTTATTTTGTTTATTTATTTCTAATTGTGAGTGTTTGTCAACAGGGTTCTGTGACCATTTTATGGACGGACGTGGGAGATGGTAACAGAAGCATGGGGAAAATGTTATGAGAAAGAACTTAAAAGTTGTGTCTGTTCACAAGTCTCTGTTATGGCGATAAGATGAGCGGAGTGTGAGATGGGTGCTTCGTACGACGTGTGACAGGGGTGTGAAATGCCTTCACAGTCAAAGTCACAAAAACGTGAAGGAGGGAACGTTTGGAACACATTGCGTAGATGGGGATAATATTAGAATGGGTGTTAAAGAAATCGTATCTGAATCTGCGGACAGGATTTATGTGGCTCAAAACAGGGTTTACCGGGTGCCGATAAGTCTTTAGTTCGACCAGGAAGAAAACAAGCTGCGTCTGTTTAAAGTGTGATGGGCAGAGGAATGGATTGATTTGGCTAGGGTAGGGACAGGTGGTGGACGTTTGTGAATGTGGTAATAACCATCCAAGTTCCATAAAATGCGGGGAATGTAGATTGTTTCCTTCCTAGTCGGGCTAAGTACTTACCAGCACACCTGTATTTACTTACAAAGTAAGAAATTTTTATAATGTATATTTGTATAATAAAAAAATTATAAGGTATGGTTTATATTAAGACTCTGACAGTAAGTTTGATTCTGTAATGTCCAGCTTTAAGTTAATAGCAAATAATGAATTAGAAATTGTGTGGAATGAAGCGGTCGTGGCTATATTTGAGGTATTGAACCTGAAGTTGCACACGGGACGTAAGGACAGTCACAAAAATCTCCAGTCTCTTTCTCGAATCTAGAATTAAGTTTGAATTCACGATTACGAAGCAACGGCGCTATTCAGTGAGTTGCCCTGTTCAGTGTAGCGGGCTCCTCTAAATATAATATTGAACTGTATGTTTCGTAAGAGGTTGGGAGTTCATTGACCGGAGGAGCAACCTGCACTTTCCAGTAATAATATTGTTGATTGGTGCTTTATTTAATGTGTATCTGTTATGGCATTCAGTATTATTCGACCCCTAAATAACTAACTACACGGAGCAGAGTTCTGCTTCAGAAGCTAACAGTTTCACAGCTAGTCAAGAAAATCCTCGTAATTTATAGAATAAGAAGTTCCATTACCATTTTATACAAGAGTTTGTTTCGTTTATTTGCACGTTTCCTGACTGAAGATGAATCCAGTCCACACACACCCATAATATTTATTGAAATATTTGTGATATTATCATACCTACCTCCTAAGGTGGAACAAAAGACCCATAACAGAAACGATAACGGTCCGTTATACTTCAGCAACTGCTTGCAATATGTCACGGCCTATTTGCTTAATATCCTCTCCTCATCACGGGTTCAGCCTTTGCTGTTGGAACAGTTACAACTATGCGTTTTCAGGCGCTTTTTCGCAAAATTGCGATAAGCGACTATTAGCTTCGTCATGTCTGTCTGTCCGTCTATCCCTCCGTCCGCATGGAGCAGCTCGGCTGCAGCCGGACAGATTTCCATAAAATCTGATATATGAGCATTTTTCGATTCAATTTTCGTTAAAATCTGACTCGAATAGCGGGTACATTACATGAAGATCTGTATACATTTTTGATCATAGCTAGCTCAGCTCTTCTTAGAATTAGAAATGTTTCAAGTAGAAGATGCAGAGAAAATCAAAATACACATTTATTGTTAAGTAATGTTTTTTTTAAATCATGCCGTTTATGAGATAATGTGGGAAAACACTGTAGAGCCGGACGGACCACAGATGACAGACAATATGGTGCATGAGGGACATTTAAGACTACAAACACACACACACACACACACACACACACACACACACTGAGAACATGAAACACGTGTACCTTATTGCTTTTCCAATGTAACAATGGCTGCACCAACGGCGCCTCAGTGCTGCCTCATACATACATTGCTTGTCTTGTTACATCCTTAAATATAATTGTGCTTACATTGAATCGAAGTAGACTGTGTTTAGAACTCAGGTCTTCTTGGACGTTACGCCGTGTCGACTGGCATATTGTTACCGACAATTCGAAGGATCGTAGTGCTTTCATTGATGATGTCAACAATAAAAAAACGTCTTGCACTACGATCTTTCCTGTCGTCGCTCACAATTACCTGTGGACGCGACGTAAACTTGAATGTTTCATACTGATGCGTGGCTAAGAGTGTGTCATGTTAACAAGTTCTGTTTCTGCTATCAGTGTTCCGTGCCCGGTGTTAAAGTTAGGACGTTATTGACTGCAGATATTATTGTCTTGCTTGGAAGGTGCTGGCGGCTGTTGAATGATCGATAACTCGAGGGCTGTTGGGTACGTCCTCACTGAGACACCAGTCGGCTGGACATGTCAGTGCTGAGCCCTTTGTCGGTGGGTTGCGCCATGAGATACTGTAGTGAGATGCTAACATATGTTGGAAACTTGGTGGTTCGAGACGTCTGGAAGCGTTTTAATTTCTTGTGTCGTACTATCAGCTGATTATCGGCGTAATATATGTGTAATATATGACATTGAAATGAAATTGAAAAACTAACCAACTAACCAGTTAACTAAACTAGTTATTCAAGAAATTGTAAGTATTTTATGGCCCCCAAATGTTAATAATCCTTTCACAAGATCCCGTCTCCTGGGCTACACTAAACCAATTCACCTCAATCTAGTGTCAAAGTTAAGAATGTGCGAGGCTGTAGATCTGTTCGCCATATATGTTTTCATGGCGTGGAATGGGAAAAATGTACTTTTTACCTTTATCTCCCATCCCAGCCTATGTCTTCAAACGGCTATCTTTCCTTCCCGTTTTTCCACTAAATCCCGGTACGCATTCCTATCATGAACTTGAAAGTAAACCTGAAATTTCCGATCGTAATCCTTTTGTTCAGTTACTATTTGCCTCTGGCCTGTACGCAAGGTGCCTTACACCGACACACCTGTCTGTACACAAAAGCTGTTTCATATAACCTGCTAATATTGGCAAGAAATCGCAGTTGCACGTGCACAAAACATATTCAGCTACGATGGGTTTCACTACAGGGATAAGGGGTAAATTGACTGCAGTTATTCGTTGTCAAATTGACGTAGTGAACATGTTTCAAGCCAAATGTCGGTTCGGAGGAGACTTGGTCTGCTGGTAACGTAACACGAACTGTCATAGATACATATAGTGCTATGGTGGATTTGTGAAGAAGAAACCTGTTACATTTGCGTAACAATCTAATTAATTCTCGGGAAAATCTTTGTTACATGTGCTTCTGTTGCTTGCTTTCCTGGATTGACACTTTACTGTATTGATTATAAGGTACATATTTCTAATTTTTTAAATACATATGTGCAGATGTAAGGCGTTATGTAAAAAGGTAAAGTGATCCCGTTACAGGCCCGGTGTGGCCCAGAGGGTGGGTAGAGGTATAGCTCTACTCTTCCATGACCGCGACACTAGAAGGTGGTGAGTGGTCAGCAGCACGCCCCGGCCGCGATTTACCCTCGGGATATACCCGGTACCCATCGTACAGGAGGCTGGGTGGGCCCCAGGGCCTGTCTGGACGGGCGGAAAATCTCGTCCCCACCGGGATTCGATCCCAGACCGTCCAGCCCAAAGGCGTTATGTATGTATATATATACACACAAGAGTAAGTCAAGGTTATTGTGGTAATTCGTAATATTGAAAGAAGTGCATGGGAAATGATCATATAGTTTGCAGTTTTCAATTCCAATTTTCGAAGAAGATTTTAAAGCAATTGAAGGAATGTATATCGTTACTTTGAATTTTTAACAAGGAATGGTTTCTGCTCTTAATGAAATTTTCGCCCATAAAGATGAGGGAAGATAGAGGAATGACGGATCGATATCGAATGCTGGTATTAAAAATTCATAGAACGAAACCTTCACGGAATGTGCGTGGTAGAGAAGTTTTATTCCTTCTGGGAAAAAAAATTTTTTAAATCCAATTACCCTCTCTCGAGAGTAGATAATTTGCTTTCTCGCTAATTTTTACGAAATAAATTTTAGTGTTTGCAGATGGTGACAGCCCAATATATGTCGCTATACAAGTGTGATTTTAGTGAAATTTGAACACAGCTTGTGGTCCTTACCGCGTTACAAATATCTGTGCTCTGATTAAAGACGATATTATTTGGAATATTATGTTTTAAAACGTGTATTAGAACGAGATTGTTGCGTTGTAATTAGCGTATACTTTCGTAAAGGTGTAGCTGCTTGGAATGATTTTTTGGTTAAAGCAAATCGTACATATTCACTTTATTACTATATATTGCCGTCAGCACAACTATACTAGAATATAATACTAATGCAACATGTTTCGACTTACAATAGTCATCTTCAGGCTACGCTAAGAACCGTTAGCGTAGCCTGAAACATGTTGCATTAGTATTATATTCTAGTATAGTTGTGTTGACGGCACTATATAGTAATAAAGTGAATATATAGATGAAAAACGGGATGACTTCATTAAAATTGCAAATCATATAGCCCATATTTTCTGTGATGGATATTCATGCCGCATGTCTTATGAACTCAAAAGAACTACATGAATGTTACCTGTGCGATTCTGTGGGTCACAATACACTGCTGCTGTTGCTGAAGGCTTCCTATACTAAGAAATTAGACATCCAGTCTATTTGTATATCCATACAATAGCCTGTCGTGTTTTAATCTTACTGATGCTTGTACAACTTATATATCCGTACGCCATTTTGATATTTCTATGAGAGTGCTGTAATAATGGCAATTATTATAATCTGCAGTTCAGGGTTCTTGTATTTCATAATGTCAAATTAGAAATAAGTAGATGATAAAATGGGAAACAAGAGTAGAATTAAGATATGCCGCGCTTTATAGTGATTTCCTGGAAATGATTGTGGCGGCGTTGATTACAACACGGGGGGGGGGAATGTTTACAGTGGCCATGGAAAGTGAATTTCTGGGCTATAGGGGGTTAGTTCCCTCGAGGCTGTCATAAAAACAAATGAATTACTATTACCATTTATTTTTAAAGATCCTCTTTTCAGTTAACTTCGTATTTTTCTCTAGCCCCATCTGTTCTGTGTCAACCAGCACAAAGGGCTTGTCACTAGCGAAGGTTACCACGTGGTCATCACTAGTAACATTCTTGTAAACAAGAAGAATCCTTTTGGGAAGCAGAAGTTTCCTTGTCTGGGAAATTCACCTTCACTTATAGTTGGCAGCGGAAGGCACACTAAGATTGACAAAAAACATGTTATATCTTATGTTTATTGGACCGTGCATCGTTGTAATAGTTGAATAAAATACCAGCTTGATGTCACTTGCTATTTTATTTCACTTCTTATGTACTCAACATGCTTCGGAAATTAATATATCAATCATCAGGAGCTTGCGACTGTCGCAAGCTCCTGATGATGGATATATTAATGTCCGAAGCATGTTGAGTACATAAGAAGTGAAATAAAATAGCAAGTGACATCAAGTTGGCCTTTTATTCTTCGACTAACACATGTTATATTTCACATGAAAATGACTTAGTTACAAGTGAAAACGATATGTCAGTATTACAAACTTCCTATTTCGCTTTATGACGTAACAAGACACAATACAATTTACAACCATAAACGCGAACTACATAACCAGAACTTTACGCGCTAGACAAAATTGGCGACTGCGCCAAGTGACTGCGAATTCACGCTGTCAACATACGAGTATTATTCACTTGTTGAACTTAAACAATTTTATAATGTTTTTAATTTTAAATTAATTTCGTAATTTTAACGAACAGATATACAGCTACGATAGACCATTGTACTGACAGATATAAATATGGAAATTTAATGTATCACGAATATGAATGTAACAGATGGAACTCAAACGTGATTTTATCACATGTGAATTTTGAAAACATGTCACTGCTTCCTTCTTTGTTGTACAGCCTGATACAGTCTTCGATATAGGCAAAACATGGGCTGTATTTTCTTCAATAAATCACGTAAATATTATTTGGATTCGACTGCATTTGATGATGTTTTTGAAGTGTGAAAACAGCAACGAGATGAGTAATATAAAGGTGAAACCATGTATGTATGTATGAATTTATTTATGTATGTCGCTTCTTCCCCATACGTGCCACATGTCCAGTTCATCTCATCTTCTGTAAATTCATCGCCCCAATAATGTTTGGTGAGGAATATGGACGATGAATCTGCTCACTGTGCAGTTTGCTGTTCGTCTTGTTACGTACCTGCTCGGCTGAAAGGTCTTCCTCAGCGCAATCCTCTCGAGCACTGTATAAGAGACTCAAATGTCACTCACTCGCCCACTCACTCACTCACTCACTCATATCAAAACAACACTGTTGTTATGCAACTGACATAACTTAGCAGAGCCCACTCCAAGAACCATTACACATACTCGGCGTCCATAAATCATTGCTGATCTCGTACTGAGAAGTGCGCAGTTGCTCTTCCTGAGGGACCGCTCTCCCGATTCGCTAATTTTGTTTCTCCCTCTCTCTCTCTCTGTCTGCTCTTTTACTAGGATACAAGCTGAAAGCATTACGTGTCAAATTGCTTCCCTTTGCTTACCAAATCTTCCAAATACAACTGTCTTCTCCCACAGGATTATTATCCAAATGCAGTGACTGAAAACGAGGCGCTCGAATGATGCTTATCTTGACCCACTTAAACGAATCCTGAAATCTATTTAAACAATATATAAGAATTTAATTCTTGCCTTAAGAGAACGGTGTGTTGGTTTTACGAAGACAAATTGGACAATTAGATCAGGGGCAGGGTCATGGCCGCACCATAAGCCAGTCGGTTAGTTGCCTGTCTGTCACTGCGGAGGCCCTTTTTCGATTCCGGGCGAAGGTGGCACTCATGCAGGTTTTTTTTCCTCCGAGTACCAATTATTTCACCCTATTAAATGTCATACGATCAATACTTAGTGCTCCATCCATTTATGGCCTCCAGCAATGGACAGAGTCATTAATAAACGCACATTAAAAAAGAGTGTTCAGGGGATCGTACGAAATTGATACATTTTTTTGTTTACAAAATGCGAATTTCTGCAGTGTTAAAGGTTGTTGTGTCTGTATTCACCGCTGTGCTTCAGACAAGAACTGTCACTGTTCTTCGCCTGTGGGTGTATATTGAAGAAGACCGAGTTTTGTGAGGTATTTCTATACCCGTAAGACTGCTCAGCGTATCATGTAATGTGTAAATCCTGCTAGGATGGAGTTCAGATAGGCGTTGAACATTCCAATTCTCGGTACAGGCTTCTTTTTCCTTCCACGTTATTCGTTGGTTAACTGTATGTGAGTGTGGCACACGGTGGCGCATTTTTGTTCAGGCACAGCGCTACAGGCCGGAAGGTGGCGGGGTGGATTCCCAATGGGTTCGTTGAAATTCTTCCGGCCACACAATGGCCCTGGGGTCGACTCCTGACAGAAATGAGTACCATGCTTATGTCCTGAGGAGCAAAGACGGTCGATACGAAAGGCTGACATCCTTGCCACCTCCATGTGCCGACTGTCTAATACTGGGAGCCTCAAGCTCCTGGAGCCCCAAGATCCTCTCCAGGCCTATGCAGGGATGGTTTTACCTAGCTGTACGTTTGCGTTCCGCAGCAGTTGTAGTCTACAGCTGCTATAGCTTGGAGACATCAAGAAGCTTCAGTTAATATTCTCCTCCAAATAGGAATATGAATTGAAAAATTAGTATTTAGTGTCCCGATATTGATCTTTACTCCTCACACCATATTGTTCCGGTGATCAAATCGAGAATGATGTGATGGGTGGTACATGTAGCACGAATGGGGTGAGTAGAGGTTATACAGGGTTTACATGGGGAAACTTGAGGGAAAGAGACCCCTTAGAAGACCCAGGCGTAGACGGGAGGATAATTTTAAGATGGATCTTAAGGAAGTGAAATGTGGGGGCATGGACTGAATCGATCCGGCTCAGGATAGGGACAGGTGGCGGGCACTTGTTAATGCGGTAATGAACATTCGGGTTCCATAAAATGCGGGGAATTTCTCGACAAGCTAAGAACCGGTTAGTTTCTCTAGAAGGACTCTGCTCCACGGAGTAAGTAAGCAAGTGTCCCGATATTATGAAAACGTACATTAATTCCTTGTAGCTCAGTCAGTGTAGGTAGTATGGTACGGGGATTTCCGTCAACCTTCAAATGTCAAGGGCGTGACGCTCGCAAATCACCTCCATCTAGTACTGAGGTCGAGATTTTGTCTCAAGTTGCGATTTGTTGAAGCCCCATACCCAGTACAGCACAGTGCTGATGCGTGCAGGTGCTTTCTGTCGACCAACCGCAGATAACCGACGATGAATATCTGACGGTTTCACGCCTTCTTTCAAGAGAAAGCACGTTGTCCGTCTCTGCCCATGATAATCGCCTCCCATTTTTTCAACTCTTATCCGTGTCGTTCGGACACTAGGCTCCGTAAGGACTTAGCAATTTTTCACAGGAATGTACAACTTGCGACATTTTATGTTGGAATGCTTTACTAAGCCTGGCAATCCGATGATAATTCGCGCGCCTTTGGAGCTTGTTGTATGCCGAAAAAGCAGCCCCGGTCCAAATCATTTCCTAATTTCCTATTGGTTGCGCTTGTTCTGTGGCCTCTGTTTCTAAATATATAATGTATTTCTAGGTGTTCCATTGCTGCAGAGTCATGTTTTTTTTTTTTTTTTTGACTTTCAGGTGACCGTGCATTGTGATAAATTCTTATAATAAAACCAACTAGAATTACTAATTTCTCAAATTTATTTTTGGAATAAAACTCTACATATTTCGGACAGTTCCTCTGTCCATCATCAGGAGTTTTTCACTGTACACACAGCAGTGGTATATGTCATACAAGTTTGCTCGCAAGCTGTCAGCAAACTGTATGACATATACCATTGCTGTGTGTACAGTAAAAAACTCCTGATGATGGACAGGGGAACTGTCCGAAACATTTGGAGTTTTATTCCAAAAATAAATTTGAGGAATTAGTAATTGTAGTTGGTTTTTTTTATAAGAATGTCGGACTGAGTACAGTTGCAGCATGAAGGCTATTGTCTTGTTGGTTGTGAAGCCGTAAGGGCATATGCCTAACAAAGTTCGCATTCTGGAAACATTGGTCTTCATATTCACCAGTTTGAAACCATTACACTGTTTCACTGGGCTCAGGACAGCTTTCATTGACAGTCTGTTTCGAATCTTCATGTTCTTCAAAAGTTTAGAGATTTCATAAACAGCTTAGGGATTACCAGTATCCAAAAACTAATCCTGAAAACCCACGCTTGCAGTTATTGAGTACACGCTCTGTAGAAGAAAGGCTGTGACATTACGTGATTTTGTTTATTGCTTACTGCTTGGCGCCGCATTTCTAATTGCGTTGTAAATAAAAAAGGAAGTTATGTTTAACGTTAAACTATTTGTGGTTTCCTGGTGATGAGATATTTTGGGTCAAAATAATTTTATACATTATACTGTGTGTGTTCTCTGAACAGCTATGTGGACGGGCTAGTAGGAAATCCGATGAGCAGGAAGGCTTTGCTAACGGAAGATGTTTTAACGCGTTTGATATGGTTTTG
>Ga0123352_10015203_pt1 | contig 12250 bp, 7 predicted proteins | sample TergutLab28metaG_FD_89700 | JGI IMG/M metagenome (GOLD analysis project Ga0123352, IMG submission 89700) | Labiotermes labralis P1 segment gut microbial communities from Petit-Saut dam, French Guiana - Lab288 P1 | ecosystem: Host-associated > Arthropoda: Insects > Digestive system > Gut ... | reverse complement strand
TGCCACTACATGCTTCTCATGTAGCCCTCCCGACTTAAATTTAGTAGTAACCAATTTCATATTTTGTATACATGTAAAATAACCACTGCCACCGGGTGACAACCCAATTGCAGTTAATAAATAATAATATTATTATTATTATTACTCTACTACTACTACCACTACTACTACTACTACTACCACTACTACTACTACTACTACTACTCCTACTACCACTACTACTACTACCACTACCACTACTACTCTACTACTACCACTCTACTACTACTACTACTACTACCACTACTACCACCACCACTACTACTCTACTACTACCACTACTACTACTACTACTCTACTACTACCACTACTACTACTACTACTACTACTCTACTACTACTACTACTCTACTACTACCACTACTACTACTACTACTACTACCACTACTACCACTACTACTACTACTACCACTACGTACGTATAACGTAACATTCAGACGCGTTCGTGCAACCATTGTTGCAGTGGAAAAGCAAGAATAACAAAAATAACAGGCACTTTACGTAAACTCCAACATACGTTTATTTCGTTGGTCTTTATAGTGGAGACAGTGTTCTCTATGAGGTACGAGATGACACCGAAGAAAAACAGTCGACTGTGTGAACATAACGACTGAAACGGACTATGTTCTCTGTGAGGTTGTAAGAGCCAAAGCGAAAGAACGAGCTAACGGTCATCTTGTAACGTTGAGTTCATACCGTGCACATTTGCTGTGAACACACAAATTCAAAGCAGGTGTGTATAAAAGACGTGGGACATGAACGCAGTCTGATAGCCCCAGCCCTTGTGTACCGCGTTAGGTGTAATTTCACGACAAGATTTCTGTGTTCAGAGTCTTATTTCAGTATGTGGAAATTGTGGGATATGTTTAACCTTCTGTAGTTTAACTACGCCATAAAAGTTACAAATGATACACCACACCAAATAAGGTAAAGGGATGATTATGAATTCTGAGTGGGGAAAGATCTGGCTGATGACGACTTGTGGCTTCTTTTAACCAAATCAACATAGCAGAATCATCCTTCACAAGCTAACAGTCGCTCATTCCGCCTATTAACGTACTCCAGCAGTTCGTTACCGTGGTGACAATGAACCAGGCAACTACGTACGATAAGGGCCTAATTTAAGGTGCTGATGTAGGTGCTTGGAAGGACTGAGAAAAACTGCAAATACATGTCAAAATATGTAGCCAGCCCGTCGGAATTCGAAGCCCGGACATACGGAATGCACATTAGTACTAACTACACAACACCGTTTGGTTGCAGGTACACAAAACACGATATATGACATAACAGGTTCAGTATATTACACGCACTTCCAACATCAGCTGTGTCATCAGTATCTGACCATTGTTTTATTCCTACTTACATAACCTTTTACGGCAAGAAATGTTACTATATTACGTAACACAAACAAAAATATTGCAACATAAAATTTGTTATGAACATCAAAGTTTCATACACACAGCTACAATACATTTGTTGATGTTTTGCTGACCGTACATCTCAGTATAATCTTAGCAATTGACCAACTTAATCCACAAATTCTTGTTTTATAATAATGGTAATGTGATCCCGTTACAGGCCCGGTGTGGCCCAGAGGATGGGTAGAGGTATAGCTCTACTCTTCCATGACCGCGGCACTAGAAGGGGGTGAGTTTTAATAATATGTTTATTATATCCCTGTACATGTTTCGAGCACTGTTGTGCTGGTATCGTCACCCTGTGCAGACGGCCACCTTCAGTGTGTGACGATACCAGATGCTGTGTAATGCAATTTGACCTCCTGATGATGAGCACAACAGTGCTCGAAACATGTACAGGAATATAATAATCTTATTATAAAACAACTCACCTCCCTTCTAGTGCCGCGGTCATGAAAGAGTAGAGCTACACCTCTACCCACCCTCTGGGCCACACCGGGCCTGTAACGGGATCACTTTACCATTATTATAAAACAAGAATTTGTGCATTCAGTTGGTCAATTGCTAAAATTACACTACATTTTTCGAACCTGAATCACTTTTTTTGATTGTTTCATTATACTAATCTCTCTCAATGCGCGCAATGAGGCTTATGCAACGAAAGACACACTTTGAGAGCAACACTGTAAGAATTTAATCAATAAGTTCTTTCGCAAAATTGCGAAAAGCGCCTATTAGTTCCATCATGCCTCTCCATCTTTCCGTCTGTCCACAGGGAACGACACGGCTCCCACTGAACGGATTTCTATTAAATGTGATATTTGGGCATTTTTCGAAAATCTGTCGAGAAAATTCAAGTTTCTTTAAAACATGACAAGAATAACAGGTACTTTAGATGAGCACCTCTGTGCATTTACGACAATATCTCGCTGAATTCCTCCTAGAATGAGGACTGTTTCAGGCCAAAGTTGTAGAGAAAATCAAAACATACATACTTTATGATCAAGATTTTTTTTCCGGAATTTGTACCCTTTTTGAGATAATGTGGAAAAATATGATATAGCCAGACCGACCACAGATGTCAATATAATAAGGCGCATGCGCTTTGCATGCTGGATAACGCTACAAACAAATACTCAGAATATGTAATAATTATTGCTTTTCCACGGCAACAATGGTTAAGCGAAACGGACTCGGTGTTATGTTATACGTACATTTCCTGTCTTGCTTTGAGCTTGATGTCCATCTAGATAATTAAAATCAGTTCCCACCTCACAGAAAACACACCCCGTCTCCGTGACAGTGTTTGTGGAAATAATCGACGTTTATTCCAAGAACCACACGAAACACACAAATACATGCACACTCACTGCACAAAATGCATAGGTTTCTGAATAGCACATCAGGTGGTACGCACAGTAACCACCCTACCTGAAAGATTAAGAGCACAAATAAAAAAAAAATATGACTGGACAAATGCACAGACAAATAGAGGAAGCGGGAATAACGAGAGAAAAATAAAAATAAATACAGTACACAAAATACAAAACACAATAAACATAAAATGAAAGTACAAACACAACAATGAACCAGTAGTCTAATGCATCGTGACAATGCCTGAAGTTTTATTGTATCCAGACAATGGAGAGTGTCCAAAAAAATAGACCACAACGAAATGAAACTAGAGTTTAAACGGAACAGAGATGCTGAATTAAATGAAGGTTCTTACCAAGGTAGAACATCAAACTATAGTTAAGACGGTAGCACATGAAATCTCACAAAACAAGGATTTTCTGGCAGAACTCATAAAAGCTACTTTCCCATTACAGATACTTATAGTTTTTTTTTTAAACTCATGGTTCCGTGCATTGTAATTCAAAGCTAATAAAAATCCAACCAGATGCAACAGTATGCAGATATTTCTTTACTGCAAAGTCACTGTACATGTTTCGAGTGTCACAGCACCCATCATCAGGAGTACTAAATACTGTAACCGCAGTCTCCGGTACACGTCATAATACTAGTACAGCTACTTCCCTCCAACGTGACCTGCAGTTACAGTATTTAGTACTCCTGATGATGGGTGCTGTGACACTCGAAACATGTACAGTGACTTTGCAGTAAAGAAATATCTGCATACTGTTGCATCTGGTTGGATTTTTATTAACATACTTATAGATGTTAGTACAGTTACTTCATTTTAGTGGTGTATAACTTATTATTTACGTTCAGATTAAGTATACGCTACGTATTATTCAACTGTCTCAAACCGTCGCCATATCTGTCACTGCTAACGTACAAGCAGTATGCCATAGGCTACATGGTTTGTAAATAGGAACAGGTCTAATTTCACACGTCTATCGCGCGTGGCCAAATGTTGGTATTGCACGTTCTGCACATACATTACCTCTGAAAATTATATATACATTTTAAAATATATGCTGCCATAAACATCTTATAATTCTAAAGATTCACTCGTGTCACCACTGTCTTCCAATTTCGCGTGTCCACCATACTGTTACTGCCATCTGCAAGGAATTAAAAAAAAATAGCGGTTGGATGATACTCAACGGTATAAAGTCCACATACAATTTTTGTGAAAATCGGTCAAACAGTTAATAAGTTTCAATAAAGGACACTACATCACAAATATACGGACATTTGTTTGCCACCCCTTTATGGAAGGACAGTCCTAGTGGGTCTAGGCCTCCTGTATGAAGTTCCTCGATCACACTCAAGACACCAGACTTGGTAGGACTCCTTTGAACGTGTGATCGACCCGTTGCAGAGACCTCTACCTGCCATCACATAACATTGACAAGGAACGGACACCCAAGTCCCCGGCGGGATTCGAACCCACAATCTCAGCAAGCGGACGGCCATAGACCCATGCCACAGACCGCGCGACCACTGAGATTGACGATTGTTTTGCACTAGAAAGAGAATAGTTAACGCCTAACAAAATGGTAGGAATGACATAACTGCACAAATAAGATCCCGCAGCAAACCTTCGTCTCATCGGAGTGCTGCCCAACAGGTCAGCAATAGCACGTCGTTGCCCCTCGCAACCATCACCCTACTTTCTCTAACGCGTCTCGCCTTCCGAGTATAGACTTTTAGTCATGTCCAACTGAGCAACAGACACTGGAAGGCTGTTTCCACAACCAGGTCAAACTGTGTCCAATTGCACGACAATGAAACATTCTTCCACACTATCTACCTAACTCCACGCAGCGGAGTCCTTCTTGAGAAGGTAACAGGACCTCAGCTAGTCGAGAAATTCCCCGTATTTTACGGAACCCAAAGGTTCATCATTGCACACACAACAGGTCGCAACCTGGCCCTATTCAGAACCAAATCAATCCAGTCCAAGTTCTCCATCCCACTTATTCAAGATTCATTTCAGTATTATCCTCCCATCTATAACTGGGTCTTTCAAGTAGCCTTTCTGTATGACATTTTCATGGACGTTGGTTGTTTCCCAATTTTTAAACGTCACTAGTCTTTATGTTCTTCTCCTGGAGGTATAAATTTGAGTGTAAAATGAATATATAACTTACATCTTTACAAGCACGTTTTTTTCACACTGAAAAAGAATTCAGACGAAAGCTGCAAATCTCAATAGAGAATGTATACAATTTTGTTCGTGCACAACTTTGCTGTGTTATAGGCAGTTTAGGACAGAATCTATATAAATCGATTCAAGCGTTCTACAAGGTAGGCTTTATACTATACAATACAGACCTGATTGCATTTAGCCAGCAGTCTCCCATTTCCGAACATAAAATTTAATCGAAATCGGCGAAGCAGTTTCCGAGATAAAACAAACGGATGGACAGAACTCCCAATGACGAGGACATTTAAAATCTACGTGTAAAGATGGCGTAATAGCTGCGATCACTTAAAAACCTGTGGTAACTGATGAAGGGCAGCTGAAGGCAGAGTGGCTCATGGTTATAATTCATTTGCAATTCATATTTAAACATTCTAAGTTGTATTATAATTCCCGAAGCCCCATGCCGTTACCAGCTCCTCCTGCCGACGGAAGTTGATCGGGTGTCCTGCTGCGCACGAGAAGACGTGATCGTGCCCGGCATACACCACGCTCGTGGTTCACCGACCGAACAGAACGCAGGCCTATCTACAGCGGCAGGAGGACGGATATGGAACCCTGAAAGCTGATACAACTAATTAAAGTCGTTGGGTTCGATCCCCGATCCTTTCAACTGATTCGTAACAAGCTCCAGCCCTTCGAAAGAACAGGCGACATTAACGGAAACCAACGGGAAAAATGGAACGACAGAAAAAAAAACACTGAAGAAAGGAGCAACAGTTACGGAAGCATACACAGGTAGAGAAAGAATTAAAGAAGAGAATAATGAAAGAAACATAGAAACGAAGCAAGCAGCACCGACGGCCAGAAAAGAAAATGCGAAACACGTTGCTAGGCAGAAGTAAAGAAAGACTGATATACAAAGAAATGATAATCCAAGCAGAGAAAAAAGAAACAGAAAAAGAGTGCTAGAAAGAAGCAAGAAAGAGATAAGAAAAACGAAAACCTGGCGAACGAAAGGACTCTAGATACACACTAGGGACAATGTTTAGTTCAGGCCATTAAAATAGAGATACTATTTGAATTGTCCAAAATCAGAACAGAACCAATCCTAGTCTTGCAGATTACACTGTATCCTGATGACGCAAGTGAAAGAAAATACGAATCCATTTTGTTAAGATCAACGTTGTATGGCCGGATAATTTGCAACTACATCAAGGCCACAGGAAAAGTCGACCTAATCTACCTTCATTCTCCAGTTTACTTCCACACATTCCCCTCCAGCTGTCTAGCCATTTTCTCCACACGAATGCTGGTAGTGACAGTTACGTGATAATGAAAAGTTGGCACAGATCAGCAGAGACGAGAGGGAAATACAACAGCAGACAAAAAAGAGGTAGGTCCTTCACCCCCACCATCCTGCAACTTCATTCTGTGGCCTCAATTTTGTGATGCGTAAAACATAAGCCGCCATTGTAATCACATAAACACTTTAAGGCTGAAAATTCCTCCCAAACCTGAACGGAATGTAACAAACGGATAAACGTAACTCCTAAATTTCTGTCTCAATCCCACATGACAGTATCGCATCGGGAGCGTCATTCAGTTGCCTCTGCGCCATTCTCTGAGGCCCAGATGTACTGCCGCAATAGAGCAGCTGCCTCACGCTGCTAGTTTTGAATATCAATCGAATGGTTATAACCAATTTATTATAAACCACACAAATCAAAGGTTGCACTTAGATACAGCTCATACAAAACGTGTTTCTCATTTCAGCAGCGCCTACTCTCTCTTCGAAACCGACGCTAAATGCATAAACACAGAATATCTTAAAGTTATTAAAGTGTGCATTTAAAATACTACGCGCTTATACCCATTTACGGCGACATAAAGATTTAAAAACTGTATGGTTACATAATTAAGCTGCTAGGTGTGGTGTCAATTTATGTAAGTTAGTACACAGGGCGTTTCCTCTCCTATACAAAATGAGCCCACCGTCAATTCTTCGCAATGCAGAACGCGACGAAAATGACACCCTCCCCACATTACGTTGAAGTAGGCTGGTTAGGTGGATCGCAAATGACTTGTAACTGGAGGCTAAAACCACCAACACGAAATCACCTGCAATTTGTATTAATTACATGCAGCTGCAAGAGCAGACTCTCGCCTTCACTGTATTCGACTTAGGCAGAGTGACAGGCACAGACCTATACAGCGATTAATTATGTAAAAAAAACAGCCTTACTTTGTAGCATGTTGATGATTCACACTCAATTTAGAGTGTTCTGCCCACAGCCTTTACCCCCCCCCCCCCCAGTCCAAAAAGTCCTACCAAATATGTTAAAATATTTATAATTCTGTAAGTTTATACTTAATTCCAGACAGGCTGATTCGTATAAGAACAACGGTAAGAACAAGATATGACTTGGGCCTAATACACATACCTAAATCATAGGCGTTGAGATCCGAGAAATACAGTACGAAATAGCTTCAGCTCGACTAACAAGAACTAAAGTTTTGATGTTTTGCTGACCGTGCATCTCAGTATCTTAGTAACTGACCAACTTAATGCACAAATTCTTGTTTTATAATAAGTTTATTATATGCCTCTACACGTTTCGAGCACATAGTGCTCGAAACGTGTAGAGGAACATAATAAACTTATTATAAAACAAGAATTTGTGCATTAAGTTGGTCAGTTGCTAAGAAAGGTCTAAAGTGTTTCAGTCCTTTGAAGGCTGACATTCATCTAAATCGCACAAAAAAAAATTGGTTCACATCTCGCATGAAACACCATTCGACTACACTATAGAAGACCCATCGTATGATGATTTTAAGGAAATAATCGCAACTACAGAGAGTCACAGGAAAATTAAATACACTCTGCTGTAAAATTCAGTTCTTAATTTTACAATAGGTTATATTATTATAAAGATATTATAACCTACACCTAACAGAAGCTGTGACAACGTAATCTGAATAGGACTCGTCACACGCTCGACGGCTCAGGGTTAGAATCCCGGTGAGGCCAAGAAATTTTCTCTTCTCCACACCCGTCCGGACACGTCCTGGTGTCCACTCAGCCTCTGTACAATGGGTATCTGGGCTCTATACCGGGAGTAAAGTGGCCAGGGCGTTGCGTACACAACCAACCCCCACCTAACGCAGAGGTTCGCAATGCGTACAGTTCTAGCTCTACTCCCCCTGTGTGCCTTCATGGCATTTTAGAGGAAGAACTTTACCTTACACCTTACACCCAACAGTTCAAAGACGCTCGATGTGGGCATCATGGGTAGCCCGGCACATATGTTGAATTCAAGAACGGTTCACACATCTTTAAGTGCAGACGCAGCAGCTCTATCCTACCAGCAAGTTCCGGCAAAGTGGTGGGAAATGGTAAAACATAAATGGCACCATTTATGTACCCGAAGACGAGGGTGAACCACGGGATGCACTTTCAGGGGAAAGAGTGATGCGCTACCTCTGCCAGTCCATTTCCGTGGAAACTTTCGAATCAAGAAGTCCCGCCTGAAGTGTAATGGAAAAATTCGGAGATGCCCCTTCTTACTGGAATAACTTGTCAATACGGCCCTCTTCCAAAATCGGTATTAAGAAATGCCCCGATATGTTTAGGTAGACTAAATATGTCACAGCGCGTTCGGGACAAAACGAAAGGTCAGGACACAACTTGTTTGAGTAAAACAAGAAAGACATTGAACTATGGACTGTCCCTTGTAGTTCCTTCAGTCACTGAAAGCGGATTGTTGCTTTCCAAAAGTCTAACGGTATATTTTGCGGATAAAAGGAAGTACAACAAATTTCTCCATCTCAGTCAGTTAAATGCCGCAGCCACTGGTGTTTGTAACTTCTAAATCTCAGAATTTTATGTACTGCCGAATTTGGCATACGTAATTGTCGGGCATGTCTTGTTGATTTCCTCGGACTTCGCGCAAAAATCTGTTGACTTTCAGTCATCTCAGGTTCAGTGACTCCTCATTTTCCGGGACTCTTCCATTCACAAACGCAACCAGCCTCACGATTACCACCTGCAGTTGGACACTTTCGTTGGCCGTTCCCTAATCAAACTCCCTGCGAAATCTCCTTTGCGCTGTAACCATACATTTCGTTCGGTTCGTGATACCAGAGCACACACTTAGATTTCTACATTCGAGACGCCATTTTCCACAACTGCGGTATTAGCACCACTGGTGGCAAGACTTGCAAACTGATGTAGCGCGAATTTAAACACGTACGTTACCTGTGAAAATACGTTTAGTTCCCAATGCTGTGCTTTCCAATTCACGAGCATGACTACATAAAGATCGTCAATGTTGCACGTTTTCATGCATTACAGGGGTGCTGATAAGCCCTTATCCCGACCAGAATGGAAAAAAGCTAATGTTTCTGTCAGAATAGTGTGAATTTTCTTCGGCGCCTTGCCTTGCAGAAAAAAAAAATTGATGACAGCTCGCGTCTCGATGTTGTTGAAATCGCGCGTCCCTGATATGCTTCCGATCTTGTTTCATTCCTGGTCGGGCTAAGGACTTATCAGCACCCCGGTATTTGCTATTCCGCTGACATTTTCGCCCTTCCGTCTTCACCAGTTAGGCCTACAGATATAAATATGTTACTTAAAATTTCATCTTACTACAGAGACCACCCTGCCTAACGTCGAATATTTTTTTAATACTCCCAAATGTAACCTACATTTTATTACATGTGCCATCTGAAGCTGTACGATTAATTTCTTTACGAAAACCGGTTACGCTCTATTTCCGTGTTACATCCAGCAGGGTTAGGTATAAGGTTGAGCCAGGACAAGCCAACAAGTTTAATGCAGACACCCTAATTATCAGACTAAATCGACATCTGTTCATTAGCTTCCGAGATCAAACACGCAGAGTAACGGACGAACACGACCACTGATATATTCACTCACGGCGTGTGCAAAGAACGCATAACCATTTTTTATACTCAAAAGCTTTCAGAAAATGCATTAGGTAAATTACACTGCTGTCACTTTCAATATTCGGAAAATGAAATATTGCTTCGTACTTGCAATGGATCAGTTTAAGGATAAATCTTGAAAAGTCTGAATTACTAATTCATATTGAGGCCTGCTTCAAAGATAAAGCTTCTCCCTAGTATTGCAGTGGAAACAGGTTCAAATACCAGCCGGGGTAACAGATATCCTTACAGAGGATTCTCTGGTTACCATATGTACCTCGAACATCTACAGCTTTCATGGTGACTGTGTAGAAGAAATTAGACTAAGGACACAAGCGGGAAATAGAAGTCTGTTCGCAAACAAAAAACTTCTGAAAAACAAAGATCTTAATGCTGCCAGAAATCTGCAGATATATAAATCTATCATACGACTTATTGTAACAAACGGTTGTGAAACATGGGCTATGACAGGCATAGAACAAAATCGCCTATTGATATATGAGAGAAGGGTACTTAGAAAAGTATAAGGACCACCACAAGATAATGTGGAACATGGAGAATAAAAACAAATGAATTTGAAGTTCTAATTAAGAAAGAAACTACCGTAAGATTTATAAAATCACAAAGATTACGCTGGGCAGCACGTGTAATCAGAATGGACACAATAAGAACTGTCAAAAAACTAACTGAATGGGAACCATGTTCATCAAGACCAGAAGGAAGACCAAGACTGGGATGGCTCGAACAAGTAGAAGAAGATTTAAAGAAGTTGAAAGTGAGAAACTGGAGACAGAAGTGTAAATATAGAAGATTGTGGAACGAAATCGTCAAGCAGGCCAAAACCCAGCAAGGGCTGTAGCGCCAATTGAAGAAAAAGAAGAAGAAGAAGAAGTAGTAGTAGAAGAAGAAGAAGAAGAAGAAGAAGAAGAAGGTGACTGTGTGCAGTGAAGAGTGAGAAGTATACATACAAGCAGGCATACAAAATCTTATTCGGAAAACATGAAGGTAAGAGCAGAGTTCGAAGACATAAGAATAACGAAGAGATGGGCCTTAAAGAACCAGAGTGTGAGGATAGGGGCTGGATTAATCCTGTTCAGGATAAGCTTTATACGATCTTGTGATTGCGGTCATGAACCTTTGGGTTCCATAAGTTTGGCAATGTCTTGACCAGGTACGTAACTATTACTAACAATAATATTTATCCCTTCGTGTCTTCACACAAATATACAGCACAATACTAAACAGTCTAACACAATTGTGTTGCTATTTAAAAGCTACATGTTTCGGTCCAGATATCGAACATCGTCAGACTAAACTATACAATCACCAAAACGCAGGTAAAAGATGCAGTATACAAGACATCATCATGTTTCAGTTTTACAATATTTTTGTTTTACAATAAAACTGTAACATTACATACGGTCGAAGGTAGATGAACAGAAGTAGTGGGAATATAATATTAATATTCCTTTTCACTACCTCCGAAAACCAAACAGATGAAGGGGGTAATGTAATATTTATAGATATTGAAATATTAAAATAGGTAGAATCTTAGGGTCTGGTGTACGATGTAGACTGACTGCCTGTTCATATACGTCACGCCGACTTTGTAAAGTACAAGGGTTATCCAGAAATTAAAGATACAAAAACGGGTGGGAGGGGAAGGAAAATCACCACTGTGACGATGGCAACACTGTCGTGTCTAGCATACTCCCGTTTTTGCACTTAAAGATACATCTGGCAGGCCAGTAATTTCACGGAAACGAAGTCACTACGTAGTTGCTTGAGCATTCGGTGGAGTTCAACAACATCGGAATACAAAAACTCGCACCCAGGCTAAACAGACGCCTTGACAACGGTGGTGATTATGTAGAAAAATAGCTAAAGGTGTGTGCTAACAGTTTGTTCACTCAATTTTATTAATACATATTTTTTAAGAGATGCTACGGCGATTGTATCTTTACTTTCTGGGCGAACTATGTATATTGCAGAATATGGACTTTCTACTTGTTTTTATCGATACTATTTTGTTAGTTTGGCAAATTTCACCATTTTCATTTAACTTAAAAGCGTATTTTATAACACAGTGTGTGTGTATGCGAGTGAGCGAGCGAGTGTGTGTGTGTGTGTGAGTGAGTGTGTGTGTGAGTGAGCAAGCGAGTGTGTGTGTGTGTGTGAGTGAGTGTGTGTGTGTGTGTGTGTGTGAGTGAGTGTGTGTGAGTGTGTGTGTGTGTCTGTGTGTGTGTGTGTGTGCGAGTGAGCGAGCGAGTGTGTGTGTGTGTGTGTGTGTG
>Ga0123352_10015202_pt1 | contig 12250 bp, 3 predicted proteins | sample TergutLab28metaG_FD_89700 | JGI IMG/M metagenome (GOLD analysis project Ga0123352, IMG submission 89700) | Labiotermes labralis P1 segment gut microbial communities from Petit-Saut dam, French Guiana - Lab288 P1 | ecosystem: Host-associated > Arthropoda: Insects > Digestive system > Gut ... | reverse complement strand
TGTGATAGTGTTTATTTACATGTAGTTGATTTGCAAACTAAGGTAAGTAATAACATATGTGTACGTTGTTGAGTTGTTGTTTATGCCATGTCTCGTAAATGTGTTAATTCGTCGAACTTGTTTCTTTTACGTCTGTGATGAATTTACCCCAAAGTCGCACAGAATGTCCATTACCCCTATATTGAAGAAGAAATATGAATTATGCGTCGGTTGTAAAGTTGGAACTCAGGACGAACTGGGCACCACAGTCATGTTACAGCATATGTTGAATATGACGATTCCCTACCAGTTCCCAAGCCACCTCAACATTGGACCCTGCCTGAAGAAGAACCAACCAACACCTCTTCAGAAGACGAACTTGGAACTTCGTGTTCCAATGTGGATCCTGATTTCCTGAAAAGAACTTTACTTCATCTTATATAGAAATCTGAACTTAATAATGATGGAAAATGTGTGGAGACTTTGTTGTTTTTTTTTGTGAATGGGGCAGCGGAGCAAAAGACAAACGTTTCAAAGCTAAGGATAGGCCCTTGCGAGAAAATTCAGCTCCAGATGAAAAGTGTGTCAGAAATCAAACACTAGTTGACAGAAATATAATTTTGTTACCGCCACTACACATTACATTGTCGTTAATTAAATGAAAAAAAAATATTGTGCTTTTCGTTAGGTCTACGTGTCGGTATTTGTGTTTGTAACGCGGGGTGGCGGGTGTGTGAAAATGGTTCGTCCATCTGCCCTCAACTGGGTTTAGTTGAAGGGCTCCTTTCTGTATACAGCAAGATTGTATTTTAGGGGTAATAGCCGATCTTGTTTTTCTCCGTGCTAAATACATATGTGAATAATGTCCCAGCTGAAGGAGGCTGCTGGTAACAAGACACTATAGTACGTGCTGAATTTGGATTTAACAAGGCACTTTGCCTTTCTGCACTAACCTCATACGTAGCATCAACTACTGCGCTTTGTTCGAATAAGGTAGTAATGTCCTCGTACTGAGTCCAGTGGAAGCCCAGTCACTACCGTTTATCAGACAAGTACAGGCAAGAAGACTGACTGCTACATTCCCCCCCCCCCTGCCGCCCCACAAGACTTTGCTAACACACCGACTATTTCCTGTTTAACACCCACACACTTTAAGGTGATTAATTTATCCGGCAACTCTTAAATGTGCCAAGTAGAACCAAGGATACCACATATATCTTCACATCTTATCTTCCCTCTTTTCACCCTCCCACACAGTGCCATCACCACCTCTGTCCTACATTATCAGCAACCTTTCCTTGCTTTCCAGCTAAACAGACTTAAGGTAGCCAAAGAAGATGTCTTTTCTCTGTTACCACGCACTATGTCAGCAGCTGCTTTTCCTTGCCCTGCAGGTACGACGAAAGGAAAAAGAATAACAGGCACTACACTACTACATTACACTACACTACACTACACTACACTACACTGTAGGGTGTAATTTAAGCCCCAGAATTATCAAGAATCCTGACAGTGTTAGTGCAGAAGTTTATATAATATCTTACATTCAAATGTTGTATTAGAGTTTCATATTCTGTGTAAAATTTAGTTTTAAGTATTTCGTATGAAGCATTTTAGGAGCTTTCGCAACATTGTGAAAAGCGACTGTTAGTTTCCTCGTGTCTGTCCGTCCGTCCGTACGCATAGAACAACTCGGCTCTCACTGGACTGATTTTCATGAAATTTTGCGTTTGTTGAGCTTCCGAGAATATATGGAGAAAATTCAAGTTTTACGATGATAACGAGTACTTTACATGAAGACAATTATATTTTCATTGTATCTCTCTCACTGATTCACAAAACGAAAAACTTCAGACAAAAGTTGAAAAGTAAATCAAAATAAACACTTTGCGTCCAATAAATTTTTTGCCTAAAATCACGCCGTTTATAAGATAATGTGGAAGAATATTGTACAGCCGGAGAAGACACAGACGACAGTATGGTGTATGTGCATTGTATGCTGGATTCCGCAGCCTAAAAACACACAATCATAATAAGTAATAATTGTTGCATTTTCATTGCTACAATATTTGCACTAAAATACCTCAATGTTACGTTGTACTTACATTGAGTGACCTGTTAATAAAATGCGTTTTGCTGTGAGTAAAATTACAGAGCCTAATTAACTTAATATTTCGAAGATACAATGTTAAAACGCTTGACTAAAATAATTCTAAAAAGTCCACTACTATTTTCCTGTAAGTGATTTCTCAGAAGTAATGCAAATAATGCAACTACTTAACTAGACAATAGTTTAGCGTAATCTCGAAATATAACGAGACACATTGCAAAAGAAGGAAGGGTTAGCAAAAATACACAGAACATACCGATTCCAGTGTATGTACCTATCCTTACACAATTATATAAATATACACAGGTTACCGAAAATGTGGTTGAATGTAAAATGTGGAGCTCAGTTGTCTGTACAGGTTTTATTTGAAATACTTTTGGTCATTTTAGCCATTCGTTGAATGATTCGTGTCCTAGACGAATCACATTACAGCATGAGGAAGGGAAAGGTTTTTTTTTAAATCTTTGTATGTCCGCACCCTATTTGACCCTATTTGAGGAAGGAATTTCTGACCCTCCGACCTTCTCGAATTTCACCCATGTCCCAACGGTCGTGCCGCCTATGGAATTTATTACAAGAAATAGGTCTTTAAAAATGTTTTTGGTCATTTACTTTTTCTTTCAAAAATTTGTGTTTTTAACCTCTGAAGTGAAACAAATGAAACTTTCCATCTATACTACGCGTAGGCGTTTATTTCCACGGAAAATATTAATTAAAATTACCAATAAGAATGAGACAGTAGTGTCTAAAGATTGGTTAGCTAACGAAAGAAGAACCTACGTCGTCGCCCGACCGATCACAAGAGAGAACATTGCTTCGAAGGCATCATATATAAATAAGTTTTTCTTCATGTGTACTTGCGAATAGATATATTCTCCACGAAATTCTTAAAAAATCAAAGGTACTTAGAAATGTTACGTTCTCTTTACAGCCTTAACTTGAAGATATTGGCTTCCTGTCACTTTAATAAGACAGCCAGTAACCTTATCGTCACCAAATAATAGCTAGAACGTGTTCTTGATTTCTCACTTATTCACCCATTGAAATTCCAAGTAGGAGAACAGAAAAATCTCCTCGGACTTTGTGGGTGAAATGAAGATCCACCACGGATGGCGAAACCATTTTAGATATTTAGCGTTCAACGCATAAGAAGCAGAAAAGCGCAATAAGCACGTGTATATCCGTTGTAAATAATCCTACATTTTGTCCAGCTGAACTAAAATTCGGATGCGTAGAAAAATTTCAGTTCAGTATATAAATCTAATATTTCATGAAACCTTTTCAATAGCTCTCGAGTTTTATCAAGCGTGGTGAATGAACGACAGACGGATGGACAGATAGGATGATTGTAAAAGAGCATCGCAGGAATGATAGTACACCTGACAGTGAGCGTTATCAGTAAATGGTAAAACAGTACCATTACACGCCTGGAGAGGCCCAGAGGGTTCCAGGAAGTTAAGGTTCCAAGATTTCGTGACAACGGCACAGGATGGTGGTAGGTTGTCAGCATTAAGCACCGGCCGCCTTTTTTACCCCCAGGAAATACTCCTGGTAATCATTTCTGTTAGAGGTTGAGTCGACCCCAGGGCCATAGAGCGATCGGAAGGATTTTATGTCAATGAAAATTCCACTGACACCAGCTGGGATACAACCAGCGAACTTCTGATTTGTGGCAAAGCACCTTAACCACTGTGCTACCGTGGTTCCCGAGCGTTATCAGTACTTGAAGAAAAAGAAGTTTTAAGAAATCTGTATATTTCACAACTTCTAGCTATTTGAAAAAAATATTTTGGTATCTGAAACAATTAGTTTTTTTTGTGTATTTCGAAATAGTGTTGTTAAAATTGACATGTTATAAGAATGAAACAGAGTCCCTTAATTACTGCTTGCAGTTGAATAGAGACGAAGTAGGTACAAAATAAACAGATCTTTCATCTTTATGGTTTCCGGTATTTTGCCTATTACAGTACACCATACAGTCTTAATCCTGCTTTGTCACTATCGTAATGCCCTGAGTACTTCAAGCCTTTATCTTACAGATTTCGTTTTGGATTCCAGAAAGCCCTGTCATGAAACAGTGCTAATAATAATACACACTATTTTGGATGTCAGTACCTCTTTGACAATTATACAAAATCAGGTAATTATCAGTCTATTTCCAATGATACTAATGAAATAATAGCCTGGATTTCTTAAATTTGTCGCATTTTAAAGTAGGGTGATCGAACATATAAACTACGATTTCATCAAAGTTGCAATACAGTAATAATGACACTTGAAGACGTATAACATAAAGCAGCGCATGGTCCTCAAACATTTTAGTTTACAAAGCTGTAATTTGGTCCTGTGTTTCCTGTTTTTTCTGCGTTATCGACTTCGACAGTGGCGCTAACTACACGTTGCACAGCCAACAGTCTATCCTTCCTTTGATTAACAAGAACCTGGTCATTATTTCACATTTTCACTTTAATTCATATGCAGTTTTAAATAAATTATATATATATATATAGTGTATATACATATATATATATATATAGGCAAATGAGACTATAATACCGTGAAGTACGATCATGTACATAATATGTCGGATAGTATAGCTGATTGAACATTGGAAGGAATAAATTATATGAAATTTATGCCGATTACTAAGAAGTGAACAACCAGACAAAACGCGATAACAGATATGAAGGCGTATGAGACATACTGAGGTACAGATCCACTCATCCTTAATCTCGGCACTAGATGGAAGCGAATAGCGTTTCATTACTTTTGTCTGAAATAACATAGGTACATAAAAGCGAGGAATTATATTTAAAACTGAAATAAATTCTATGGGGCAGAGTCGTTCTTGAGAAGCTAACCTGTTTTCAGCCAGTCAAGAAATTCCCACATTTAATGGAACCCGAATATTCATTACCGCATTCACAAGTGCCCGCCAACTGTCCCAATCCTGAGCCAGCCAGATCCAGTCAATACCCCCCCCCCATCCCAATTCCTAAATACGCATCTTAATATTTTTCTCCCATATACATCCCGGTCTCCCAAGTTGTCTCTGTAGTCTATAAAGACCTGATGCACTGCTTCATTTATTCCCATTTTTCTCAAATATTTGACGATTGTAGAATATGTGATCAGTACTTGACCTGTTGCGTTGAATCCAACGTTGATAATCCCAATAATTTCCTCTGCATATGAAGTTAAATTTGACAGGAAAATGTTGGATAAAATTTTGTACGTAGCTGAAAAAAGTGATATGCCCCTGTAATTATTACAATATGTTTTATCGCCCTTCTTATAAATAGATGATCGGTGATCGACTCATTCCACTCCTCAGACAATTCCTCTTTATTCCAAATAGAAATAATTATTTTACGCACCTCAGACCGAAATGTTCCACCGCTTGCCTTAAACAGTTCTGCTAGAATTTGATCAATTCCCGGTGATTTGTTACTATTTACCTTTTCAATAGTCAACTCAACTTCAAGGCACTTGGCTCAGGCACTAGTGGTTCTGCTATGTGTATTTTTGTCTGCCTGATATTATTAATACCATGTATATACAACAGCTGAGAGAAACAGTTCCTCTACATAGCCGAAATACTGTAGGAGTCTGCAACCAAATGAACATTCCCATCCTTTTCTGCAGTGGTTATATGCTGGCAACCCTTCCTAAAGTCACTGATGCCCCTATACATGTCCTACATGTTTTTTATCTTACTGTTACTTTCAAGTTCCTCCATTTTAGCTTTCAGATTTTCTTGTTATTGTTCCTGAAATGTCTGCTAGCTTGACTTCTTAAATTTTTTTAAAAATTATCTGCATTGCTGTGGCTTTGGTGCTGTACCCACTGCATTTTAGTTTGCTTCATTTGACCTAAAAACCTTAAACATTCTTCATCAAACCATTGTTTACGCTGTTTCAAACCGTGCAGAACTAGACTCTCTTCAGCTGAGGTTCTGTTATTCTCTTTAATGATCTTCCAAACCCTATTTATTTCCCCGCCATCACTTAAGTTCTCCAAAGCTACAAACCTGCTTGTAATCTAAATCTGATAGCGTTTCCTAGCCTCCAGCTCATTTAGCTTCCTCAGATATATTCCCTCCCCCCTCAAATTTCTGTTTTGGATGTTTACTTACTGCCAGTCTTTCCCTAAATATTCAACCACCAGACAATGATCAGTATCACAGTCAGCTACCCTGAAACTTTGTACACATATTATACTCGAATGCCATCTCCTGTCTATCAATATTTGATCACACTAGTTGTGAGTCTTCCAATCACGAGAGGTCCAGTTGTACTTACGAAAGTTTCTATGCAGGAACATCGTGCTCTTAAAAACTAGGTTTTTTGATGTGACAAAATTTACTATTCAACACCATTATCATTAACATTCTGATGAAATTTCTTATTCCTAATTGTCGATTTGAATTTATTCTCTCTCCCCAATTTTGCATTAAAATCTACTAGAAATTGCATTGGTACTTAGGAAAAAATAAAAAAAAAACCTACACTAATTCCTCATAAAAACTGTCTCGAATCATAACTTTTCTTCTCACTTGTTGCATGCACATTCAGAACAATGATATTACACCAGCCACTTCTCAGAACTAAATATGACACCCTATCGCTAACAAAATCTACTCTCTTAAATGCTGATACCATTCTGTGGGGTTCAAAAAGTCCCCTTCTGAATTGATGATTATCATTTCCTTTTCCATAGAAAATTTATAATGCTCTGCTCTTACTCTGCCCACTTTATTCCACCTAACTTCCTGCATACCCACTAAATCTAATTTATATCTTGCTAATTCCCTGGCTATTGCTGTAATTGAACCTTCCCCGTACAGTTTCCTAACTTCCCACCTACTGCTTTATAGCATAAAATATTTATTTAAACATAAGGAACAAACAGTCGAAAGACGTAAAAGTAAAAGGATGAAAGAAATATAGTAAATATATAAGAATATCTTAATATACACATATATATTTTTGGATTAGGCAAGCAAACATTAACAAAACAATAAGAAATAAATAATAAACACTAGTGGTAAAGAAACAATCGGACCAAAGAGTAAATTGTGCTTAAATTTGGAATGAAAATGGTGGATATTAAGCAAACTGCGTGCAAAATATATGGATGAAAGTTACTGTAAAAAATATGGATCTCATCTTAGGATGTCTAGGTTGTAACGGAGAAAACAGGAATACTGATTGAACAAGAATGACAACTAACCACAAACAAGAATGTCGCGGATGTCAGAAGTAAACTGCAGGCGATGCTGGACAGTATCAGGAGACGAAAGCTCCAGTGACGCTTCCATCAACGAGTGTGCTTGTGCAAATTCCGAAATACAACACTTTCACAATCCGTTTGTCGGTACGTGTCTCTCACAGATATGCGACTTTATTTGTTTCTAGGATTGTGAGATACGTGCGCTCACCTACTGCTGGGTAGGTGACTGTGTTGCTCTTGAGAAGCCTTTAGATTGTTCCTAGTCGCCTGCATTTGGCTGTATTAGGCAGTTCGTGTCCGAGAGATATAGCTTACCGTCCGTGTTAATAGTGCGTTATTAGTTCCTGGTGGCCGTGGTGGATGGATTAGAACCAAGCAATGTATAGGATTCCGAGAGTATTCTTGCAATTTTAGTCCTATTTCCTGATGATGAAAGTTATTGATGACGGGAAGAAATCCGAAGATAATTATGTGGAACCAAGAGGAGGTGACTAGGAGGATGCAGAAGAGGCGACGTTGGATGATTGCTACAATGAAATGGACACAACTGACAATTGTTTTCATTAGAAAAGAAAAGGTGAAGTAGGGTAATATAAAAAGATCTACACACTTTCGATGACGCTGGCAAAATATTCTGACATAATTGCCTGAGGTTATAGGTCAAGCAAGGCGCGCCACTACGCCCTAAGAAGCATGGAACTCTCATTAGAGATGAAATTTTAAATAATATTTTTCAGCAAAATTAATTATTTGCTTAGTCTTCAACTTAACTTATGGAACGAAAGAGATGCCATATTCATTGACAAAACTGAGACAAAAACTTTCATCGTTCTTCCGTGCTTAGCTGGAGCGCTTCGGAGTAACGAACAGAGTCCGCAGGAAATGAAGGTATTGATAGAGATGACGTTCAGAAATTACGTTTCAATTTCCTCATCAGATTCACACGATTCGATGATAGAACAACCAGGGATGAGAGAAAAAGCAACATCTACCTGAATCCATAAGAGACATTTTTATATATCTGTGGAAACCTGCAAAACGTGTTATTCTCTAGGACGGAGCGTGTTCATCGATGAAAAATTTGAGGCCTTCAGAGGGAGGCGCGGTTTCAAGTAATACATCCTTTCATAGCCCAACGAACTGACAACCAAATTTACGCTTTTATTGTTACCAAGAGGCTATATGCATCCAACCTTGAAATCTACGAAGGGAAACAACCTGGTGTCCCATATTATGTCGGAAAAATACGAGCAGGCCTTGACAAAATACAGCTGTAAGCGTTCAATGGCACTAGTGGTAACATAACAACAGATAACCTGTCTACGAAGGTCAACTGTCTTGTGTGGGCACTACAAAAAAAAGAAAAAATTACATTTGCCCGTGAATTTGTTGTGGTCAAGAAGCGACCTGAGGAGTCGAGTTTATTTGGCATCAGGAAAGATTTTAAAATTGCGTCTTGCATTTCTGAAGACCCAAAAGTGTCATCGGGATCTCTTCCTTCCATTTTGATGATGATGTTACTCGTGAAACGGTACACGGTGGAGCAGTTGGTTGAGGCACTGCGCCACAAACCGGAAGGTCGCAGGTTCGAATCCCGATGGCGTCATTTTACGAAGGGGCACCTCCCGGTATTATTCTAGAACGCTATTATTAAACAAGCGCACTGCTGTTTTCTAATTCTGCTGAGATAACCAGATGCAGAGAAATTATGACGGCAGAGATTGTATCACACGTGGGGAAAAAGATCCCACATGACCGTTAGTTCAGATTCCTCAAGAGAAGGGCTGAGCAAGGCAAGAAGGGCAATTCAGAAAATTAAATGAAATTGACAGCAGAGACACAACATGTGAACTGTATATAAATTACTCTTGAGAAGATCACAGCTTCAAGCAATTATGATCTACATTTAATTTTTAAAGTTTTCACGGTCGTCGTTAATCCAAGGGCGCTCTTGTGGGTCGCTGCACACCGTGTAATATAACAATAACAATAATATTTATTAACTGCAGTTGGGTTGTTACCCGGTGGCAGTGGTTATTTTACATGTAAACAAAACAAGAAATTGGTTACTATTAGATTTAAGTCGGGAGGACTACATGAGAAACATGCAGTGGCAACTTGGAATCCTGGGAACCATCTCAGCATTTGCTTATAGACACAGGGAAACCAAGAAAAACCTGTGTCGAGATCGCCGGTCGCAGGACTGACTTCTAGCCAGCAGTCCGGCATCTAAAGTAAAAAACAGCAATACACATATAGTACAAAAAATACACATAAGATAACTACAACAATACACACGGCCAACCAAGAACAATTACACACAAGACAACTTAAAACTAGCAACAATACACACGAGACAAATTATAATTTTACAGCATGTACAAAAGGTAAAAACACCCAAGCAAGACAGCACTGCGTACAGTTTCTTGTAATTGTTTTTTTTTACAATCATTAATTCACTCACGCTTTCACCCCAGTCCTTCACTTCTCATCACTTACTACTCCTATAAATCATTTCCATAAAGACTCATCTCCCCCCCCTCTTCCTATACTGTAGTGGTTAAACGTTCTGAAGCTTCCGGGGAATGCATGTCCTTAGTCTTCAGGCTTATTGAATTGTTTCAAATGTGTGTTGGAGTGTTACTGTAGAAGAGAATTTTTCGGTTCTATTGGTCGGTTTGAGGGAGAATGCTAAATAACTAATATGCAAGGTGGGGGGAAAAGGCGGTGTACTCCACTCCTAGTCTTTGTGCCTCCTTCCACATGATTTCAGAAACCACTTCAAACTATATAGCCATGCAGCTTTTAACCACAAAACTGCACAGAACGCAAAAAAGATCATTTTGTTTTAAGAACCGTGCAAAATCGTGCGTACTTTTATTTTTAATCAAGTTTTGAGCATGATAATGTTCTTTCTTGGTTCATAAAACGCGGGTAAATTTTTGAATAGCTGAAGACCTGTTATTTTTTATAGGACCCTGCAGCAAATGGGCAGTGAGTCAGGTAGTGTTTTGATTAGTTAACGGGATGATTATTTTAAATTTTATATATTCCAAAGATTACATAAATAATAACAGTTGGAGACAGCCACCCAAGTGGTGAATTGTTTGGTATACAATTTCGTAGTACTGTCGTAGACCTCCGAATAAATTAAACGATATAGTATTTTGCTTCATCATTGGACGCAATGAACGAGGCAAAGGGAAAGGAGTCCACTTAACAAGAATTACTCGGCTGGCCAAAGTTGTCCTCGATGTTGTTGATGTCGTTAATTTATGTTGCTTTTACATAACCTCACCTACATTGGAATTATGATAGTGACATTTATTCCACCCGAGCTAGGTAATATTTGTGCAAGCTAATATCACTTGTTTTTCGCTTGCGTAAAGGAACTGAATTAAAGGAACTGAATTAAAGGAACTGAATTAAAGAAACAACCTAATTTAATTTAAAGTAATTTTCTTTAATTTGTTATTATTATATTTCCAAATGTAGCCGATCTCAGTGGCCGCGCGGTCTAAGGCGTGGGTCTACGGCCGCTCGCTTGCTGGGATTGCGGGTTCGAATCCCGCCGGGGTCATAGATGTATGTCTGTATTGAGTGTTGTGTGTTTTCAGGTAGAGGTCTCTGCGACCGGCTGATCACTCGTCCAGAGAAGTCTTACCGACTGTAATGCGTCGTTGTGTGTGATCTAGAAACCTCAAGCATGAGTAGGCCATGACCCACAATGGTCCGCAGTGCCACAAAAAAAAATATTCAAACGTAACTACTAGGTCATTACGCTTTATTTTAGAAAGTGTGTTTTAATTAAGTCTTTTAAATTGTGTAATAAATTTCCTTGCTTATGAGAAAAAAATTGTTGCTAATTTGAAGGACAATACAACGATATTTTATAAAAGCTGAAGGTGGACCTTTTGTTGTGCTTTGTGCAGACAACACTGGTCCTGTTAGAGCAGGTTAGGAATTTAAATTACGACCACAGGAGCCTGAACACAATCATTTTCAAGTGAATTGGGCTTTGAATTGCCTCAAGCAATGACTACACCACGCTTGGATTAATTCGTGTCACGTGGTAAGTCGCTTAATTTGTAATACGTCTTGGGGTGAGTGTCATCGTGGGCGCTAATATTTTGAAAACATGGTAACTACCTAACCTGTAAGTATAAATCCTTCGGTGTTTATTTTAGAACAGTAAATAAAGATAACCACATAAAATTGTGTATGACCACAAAATTGGTCAGTGACGTCTTTCTGTGGAATAAAAATTAATAATTTCAGACATCGGATTCGCAAAAAATGCAAAATACAATATATTTTGAAATGTTATATAAAGTGTTTCTTATAACAGAGCACGGAAGATTGTGCAGTCTTTGTATCAGTCTGTTCTCTGTGCTGTGTAAATATCGACAATTTATGGAAGAAGTAGTTACCTTTTATCAAAAAATTTGTATCGGATTATAAATATCTGAAATACTTTTGTTAAAACGTGCATCTATATCCCTACAAGAAAAATGTTGTTACTTGTTTATTTCATTTTTTTAAATTTTTGAGTTGTATATTTACAATCTACTCACACCAGGTTACAGAGTATTAAGTAAATGTTGTGGTGAATCTGGCATGTGTCGTGAGTAGGGCTCCATCCATTGATGGGGCTCCAACGGTCACTCAATCAGGTCGTCTGGCCAGCATCTTAGGAGTCGTCTACGTTTGAGCGGTCGATTGTATAGGTTGGCTATGAGCGGGTTGTGGTGATTGAAGTTTTTCCGGGCCGTATTTTTAATGACTTCGTTGATGTATGGTATGCTAAGATCAGTACGCAACGTTTGGTTATTCACGTACCATGGGGCGTTTGTGATGAGTCGCAACGTTTTTGATTGGAAGGCTTGCAATATTTTGGTATTGGACGGTTTGCTGCAGCCCCACAGCTCT
>Ga0123352_10015201_pt1 | contig 12252 bp, 9 predicted proteins | sample TergutLab28metaG_FD_89700 | JGI IMG/M metagenome (GOLD analysis project Ga0123352, IMG submission 89700) | Labiotermes labralis P1 segment gut microbial communities from Petit-Saut dam, French Guiana - Lab288 P1 | ecosystem: Host-associated > Arthropoda: Insects > Digestive system > Gut ... | reverse complement strand
TCTTATGTTTGTAGAGAATTATTTATATATTATATTTATAGGCTAAGTGTACATGTACATATAATTCTCTACAAACATAAGATGATACAGTAGATCCAACTATATTAACCTAGACATAGCATACAATAGCAGAACCCATGCACCCACACCACCCATCCTACATAACACATGTGAGATCTCGCACCCACTTCACCTCTTACCTCCCCACTGTATAAAATCCACATAACTCCGCCAATCCACAAAAGATCATCCACCTGTTCAGTACCATTAAACAGAGGTGGTTACCACAGTACCTGTACTAAAATGTCAAACTACTCTTCTTGTACATAGCAAAACAAGCATTCTTTGTGACTGAAGCCACTAAACTAATCTCACACTCATATCTCAATGGATGGCAATAAAACTCATGCTGCAATGGAGGAAACCATTCAAGCAGCTGAGATAACAATTCTGACTATAAAGCATGTGACAGTTGCAACAGCACACAACAAAGTTAGCATACATGGTATTTCCACAACTGTTCTAAAGAAGTTATCTGGAACACAAGAAGAATGCCTCCTCCAACACAAAATTACCTTATGGACTTTCTGTGTGGCACAAACGTTTCCCACAAACACTTACGACCACAAATTGCAATTTGAATTACTCTGCACATTAATATAGTATATATTTGATTGCAAATGGGCTGTCTGTCACCTGGTGGCAGTGGCTATTATGCATGTACATAAATATGAAATAAAGATAACATAAATATGAAGTAAGGATCTAAGAGATTTAAGTCAGGAGGGCTACATGAGAAGCACGCAGTAGCGACTTGGAGTCTGGGGAACATCTTGGCAGTCGCTTATAGACACAGGGAAACCGAGAAAACCCTGTGCCGAAGTGGCCGGTCGCAGGAGCTTCCGGATACTGACTTCTAGCCAGCAATCCGGCAACTAAAGTATTAATGTCATAAGGAATACTGAATGCCTAACCTACATGGACTGTACATGACTCAGTAGTTACAAATGTGAGCGCACAAACTCCTCGCCCCTCCCCGGACTATGTATCGAAGTTTTAATCACTAACAATACAGCAATAAGTGGCTGCATTAAATAAAAAGGCCTCTGTTCTTGCATTACATATTCATGACCAAACATTCATGGACTTAACAACTTTTTGTCATATTTAATAAACAAACATCAGACTTTAATTCTCCACGGCTTCATACAACCCATGATACAGGTGCCCCTGTCACCATGGCATGGCACGTCCACAGGTTGTGGATCGAGGAACAGCCTCCAATTTGGAAGGTAAAAAAAGGTAAATCAGTCCCACTACAGGCCCGAGGTGCCCAGAGGGTTCCAGGAAGATAAGGTTCCCAGATTACATGACAATGACCCAGGATGGTGGTAAGGTTGTCAGCCTTATGCACCGGCCGCTTTTTACCCCCCAGGAAATGCTCCTGGTACTCATTTCTGCTAGAGGCTGAATCGATCCCAGGGCCATAGCGCGATCGGAAGGATTATGTCAATGAAAAATTCCAATGACACCATCTGGAATCGAACTAGCGACTTTCCAATTTGTAGCACAGCGCCTTAACCACTGTGACACCGCGGTACCATCCAATATGGAAGGTAGCTGTAAATATATTGAATAGGCAGTCGCGGAAAGGTGACAAGGGGTGGTCATCCAGCTTGGGGGTTGGGCGAGGTGCTAACGTACCGTTTTCAAAAAGGCCTCAGACCTGGGCGGATCATTCGGTATGAACTAAGCATTGGAGAAGGGATATGAGGTTCAGTACCTGGAATGTTAGGAACCTGTATAGGTTAGGCTCACTTACAGCAGCAGCCAGGGAATTAGCATGATATAAATTAGATTTTGTGGGTGTGCAGGAAGGTAGGTGGAACAAAGGGAGCAGACTTTAGGTTTCTGTGACCGTGCATCGTGAGCAAATTGTGAAGTGAGATAGAAAACCAACAAGATACAACAGTCAGATGTTTATTATCAATACTTTCTCAATATGTTTCGGGCATCATTATGCCCATCTTCAGGAGAACAAGATGTGTGTTACTGCACGTGGTGTGCTGCGCTGGTTCTGCTGGATGTGGTTGGTAGCGGTTGTGGGGCGCTGCGTTGTAGGGTGCGAGCACTGTCGAACAGTAACCCTCACAGTGCTCACACCCTACAACGCAGCGCCCCACAATCACTACCAACCACATCAAGCAGAACCAGTGCAGCACACCACGTGCAGTAACACACGTCTTGTTCTCCTGAAGATGGGCATAATGATGCCCGAAACATGTTGAGAAAGTATTGATAATAAACTTCTAACTGTTGCATCTTGTTGGTTTTCTATCTCACTTCGCAAAGGGTGAAGAGTAAGAGCAGGGGAGTATAATTTTTCCTATGGAACAGGAAACGAAAAACAACAATTGGGAACAGGTTATTTTGTACACCACAGAATAGTCTCAACAGTTAGAGAGTAGAGTTTGCTAGTCAAAGGATGTCATACATAGTTCTGAGAGGTCACTGGTGTTTATATCATTGTTCTGAATATGCATGCACTAAGCGAGGAGAAAAGTGATGATTCAAAAGACAGTTTTATGAGTAGGTTTTGTATCATTTTCCAAAGTACCTTACGAAAATCCTGTCATGAGCTTTTAATGCAAAAGTGGGGAGAATATTTTCAAACCCACAACTGGAAATGAGAGTCTACATCAGGACAGTAATGATAATGGTGTTAGAATAGGGAAATTTGAAACATCAAATATCTAGTTGTTAAGAGCATGATGTTCCCGCACCGAAACATTCATAAGTACCCCTGGACCTCTACTGATGGGAAGACTCACAACCACACTGATCACATATTGATAAACAAGAGATGGCTTTTGAGTATACTCGACGTACGATCTTTCAGGGGAGCCGACTGTTTTATTGATCACTATCTTGTGGTTGCAAAAGTTAGGGAAAGATTGTCAGTTAGTAAACAAGCAGCACAGAAGTTTCATGTGGAAAGATTTAATATCAAGAAGCTCTATGAGCTGCATGTTAGGAAACAGTATGAGATTAAGATCTCAAACAGGTTTGCAGATTTGGACAACTTAAAATGATAGGGAGGGCATAAATAGGGGCTTGGGAGAACATTAAAGGGAATATCAAAACTTAAGCTGAAGACAGTATACATCTGTATGAATTGAAGCAGCATAAACCATGGTTTGTTGAAGAATGTTTAGGTTTTTTTTTACATCAAAGGCAGCATGCTAAAATACAGCATTTACAGGATCAAAACCAGAGCAATATACATAATCTTATCGGTGTACGACATGAAGCTAGCAGACATTTCATGAACAAAAAGATGAAATATCTGAAAGCTAAAATAGATGATCTTGAACTAACAGTAGGATAAAAAATATCAGATACTTCCATAGGGACATCAATGTGTTTAAGAAGGGTTAGCAGCCAAGAACAGATATAGTAAAGGAGGAGAGGGGTGATCTGGTTACAGACTCCCACAGTATTTTGACTAAGTGGAGGAACTATTTCTCTCAGCTATTGAATGTACATGGGGTTAGTGATGTTAGGCAGACAGAAATACACACAGCAGAACCACCAGTGCCTGAGCCGAGTGCCTTTCAGGTTAAGATAGCTATTGAAAACGTAAAAAGACATAAATCACTAGGTACTGATCAAATCCCAGCAGAAATGATTAAAGCAGGGAGTAGGACAATTCACTCTGAGATCCATATACTTATTAATTCTATTTTGAATAAGGAGGAATTGCCTGAGGAAGCAGCCCATCACCGTACCTATTTGCAAGAAGGATGATAAAACAGATGGTAGAAGTATAGAGGCATACCACCCCTACCAACTACTTACAAAATTGTATCCAACATTCCGGTGTCAAGGTTCACTAAAAAAGCAGAGGAAATTACTGGGGACCATCAGAGTGGATTTCAATGCAACAGGTGAACTAGTGATCATATATTCAGAACTCAACAAATACTGGAGAAAAAATGGGAACACCATGGAGCAGTGCATCAGATATTCATAGATTTCAAGAAAGCCAATGACTCAGTTAGTATGGAGGTCTTGCAAAGTATTCTCATTGAGTGTGGTATACCATGAAACTGGTAAGGCTAATAATAATGTGTCTGACTAAAAAGTGTAGCACAGTCCAGGTAGGCAAGAATCTATAATAACATAAACAGCCAACTAGACGCAACAATAATAATTTTATTAATAATTTCAATCAGCTCAACATGTTTCGGGCTATAATTTCACCCATCCTCAGGTGCACTAGACTGTTTACAGCTTGTGGTATAAAGCACTGTATGGGCGGAAGTGCCAAACCGACGAAAGGAATTCATTCATATAAGAACACTGTTCAGAATTATTGCAGCTATTTGGTATAATAAGATCTGCAGGGACAAACATCCGCCCATACAGTGCTTTATACCACAAGCTGTAAACACAGTCTATTGCTCCTGAGGATGGGAAAATTTATCGCCCAAAACATGTTGAGCTGATTGAAATTATTAATAAAAAACTATTGTTGCATCTAGTTGGCTGTTTATATTATTGTATCAGTGATGCACAGTCACACAAACATCACATAGGCAAGAATCTGTCTGACATGTGTCCTATTAGGAATGGTTTGAACAAGGAGATGCTACATCGCCACTGTTTTTCAACTTGGCTTTAGAGTACACCATTAGGAGTGTTCAGATAAACCAGGATGGCTTGAAATTAAATGGTACACATCAGCTTCTGGTTTACGCTGAGAATGTTAATATACTGCAAAAGAGTGTACACGCTACAAAGAAAAAACACAGAAGCTTTGATAGTGGTTAGTAAGGAGATTGGACTAGATGTAAGTGCTGATAAAACTAAGTACATGGTCATGTCTTGAGATTAGAATGCAGGACCAAATCACAGTATAAAGACTTGATAACAGCTCCTTTGAAAGAGTGGAAGACATCAAATATTTGGGTACAACCTTAACAAATCAAAATTTTATTTAGGAAGAAATTAAGAGCAGATTGAAGTCAGGGAATGCTTGTTATCATGCGTTGCAGAATCTTTTGCCTTCCAGTTTGCTCTCCAAAAATTTAAAGATTAAGATATACAAAACTATAATTTTGCCTCTTGTTTTGTATGGGTGTGCAACTTAGTCGCTCACATTCAGGGAGGAATGTAGGCTGAGGGTGTTGAGGAGAATAGGGTGTTGAGGAGAATATTTGGGCCTAAGAGGGACGAGGTAACAGGGGAATGGAGAAAATTACATAATGAGGAACTTAATAATCTGTATTCCTCACCCAATATTGTTAGGGTTATCAAATTGAGAAGAATGTGATGGGTGTGGCATATAGCAAGTATAGGGGAGAGGAGAAGTGTATACAGGGTTTTGGTGGGGATACTTAAGGAAAAAAGACCACTTGGAAGACCCAGGTGTAGATGGGAGGATAATATTACGATAGATCTTCAGAAAATGAAATATAGGGGCATGGGGATCAAGCTAGCTCAGGACAGGGAAAGGTGGCAGACACTTGTGAATGCAGTAATGAACCTTTGGGGTCCACAAAATGCAGGAAATTTCTTGACTAGTTGAGAACTGGTTAGCTTCTCAAGAAGAACTCTGTTCCATGGAGTCAGTAAGAAAGTAATCTCAGATGCACTGAATGTGCACTTTGACAAATACTGATTGAACATTTCACTTATTTGCATTCCATCACATCATACATCAAAATTTTCTGGGGAAATTAAGCAGACACCAAACAAGTACTTTATGTTCAAAACAAAATCATCCAATTAATGACAGGCACTAAAAGAAAAGTCTCCTGTAGGGAAACATTTGGAAAGTTTAATGTGCTTCTACTTTCCAGTGAACACTTACTGTCAGTATCATAATCTGTTGTGGGCAATATGGAAAAATGTTGAACAATATGGATACACACAGCATAGGTATAACACGTAGGCATCAACTTCACACAGTGAATACTAACTTCAGAAAATTGTAAAAAGGAATCTGCTTTGCTTCAACCAAGTTACTCAATAATATTCCACCTGTCATCAAAAGTTTATTTATGATGCATAAGTATTTACGACAACCTATTATACGAAGACTGTATCACACAAAGATTGTGTCATACTCCTTCTTTGTTGTAAAAGAAACCATCTCACTAAAAATTCTCAGTTATTATAAAACACATATGTAAGAACAACGACGATTCCGTAATTTAAACGTTTCCTACTCTACCTGCAGACTGATATTTAGTATGGATCAAAATTTCTATCTGTATTTCAAACACACTTATTTCTACATGACACACTCCACATACTTGGCTCAGACCTTCAAAGGGTCCATGGAATGTAAATAAATTCTGCTCCATAGCATTCCATTCTATACAAAACGATTTTGTGCTCTATAACTCAAAATTTCAGTACAGTAAAGATACATTAAACTTTGTCCCAAGAGGTAAGTAGCACTCACCACTGTGTTCAGTGAAAATATTTGACCCCTGCTGACGTCCATCCTTGGCAACTCGTGGTTTATTCCTGATAGTGTTCCTAACGGCAAGAGCTCCAGAAGGTCCTACGCGTTCCTTGGCTTGCTGCGCGCCCATGATTTGGGACCATTCCCAAGTCGTTCTGAGGCACAGCACGCCGAGCCACACTGAATAGCTATTTCGGACACTTTTATTCATACATGATTACTCACTTGTTTTATGCTCTTTTTGCACAACCCATTATACCCGCTTCTTGTATAAGTAACACCATACACAACAATCACTAGCAAATACCAGTTCAATGAGAGTGTCAACACCTCCGACACAGCTCATTATCCGCCATCTTTGACATTTCGACGTCGATATTTAGTTCTGCATTTCACCACGAGAGGACAGAATACCCCACGTCAGACGATAGCACACACTCCTACATCCGCATTAAGGTACAGCAGATTACTGTTTCGCCAGATTACACGAAGATACACTGCTAGAGACACATTTTCACGGTCACCAAAGTCCACATCTCAACTCTTACTAATTACCAATTCGATTACACACGAGCGTAAACAGTAATACCCCTTCTTGCCGTGAAACAATTAGTCATATACCATTCTAAATTCTACTAATAATGTCTGCGTATATACTCCATCACAGGTTCTTTTTTTTTAATGTATAATGAAGCTGTGACCAATAATACCTTTAACATATCATAGGCTTTTCGCAGCACAGGTTGTGACGCACCACTGAATGGAGAACATTCTCACAGCCGTCCACATCAGCAATCCGAAACGCTTTCTAAGAAAAGTCGTAACAACTCATATATTTAGAATTGGTTTGCCTATCGGGCCCGAAAATTGTGTACCTTCACACAGTATTATATTACAACGATTTTACACATTGTTAAGGTACTCCTGCCAACACATGCTCGTACAGGAACCAGAATTGCGACTCCCGACATCAGGGAATATTTATGTTTAAAACTATTAAGAGGATTCATTATACTGTAGTCACCCTTTATTGAAATGCAGGTTTCTAGCCACATTTTTTACAACTCCCCGTGCAACGCACAATAATTTGTAAATCTAAATACACACAATCTGGTTGCGTTCAATATGTCATCTTTCACACAGACACTCGCACGATATCTCGTGTTCAGAGCTCAATATGAGCCACACGATTCCTAAGTCGGCAGACACCGTACTTCTTCAAGACGTAGCAATAATATTACACTACCACCTACACCACAGTCTTCAATGTCTATTTCTTTTCGGGTTTACCAACATCACTGAACGCCGCATCTAGCCTACACCCATACAACTCTCAACCGTCGACAATCATTTGCCAGACACTTCTGATCGCTCAGATCTTCCGATCGTCCACGCACCCATATATAAACCGTGCACCCTTTGGACAAATCGTGGCCATGCATGCTACCAACATACCTCGCACAACGGAACCCGCCACAAATATCTAATGATACAGTCATCTAAATGGACGAACGCTCACGTTCTGCGGCCGCACATACGTTCACAGCCGCCTGTAATACCAATTTACGTCGTACGGTTCCGACCATGAGCATTCAACAGCACATACTCATCGGCTCAAAGGGACGACGTAAAATCTTTCAATGTCACCTGTCAGGAAACGATTCCAGTGGGACTAGGGAATGCTGTTTCTGCGGCTAGGGTTGGTAATAAGTGGCTAGATGATCTGTGATGAGTGGAGTCTTGAATGACAATATTTAGCGCCATTTTAACATTTTGCAGAAAGTGTTTTGCGCCGCAATAGGTGTAAAAGTGGAGCCACTTTTGTGTCTTATGTCATGCACTAACGAGCAACGCAATACACGGATCAACTACACACGGTACACTGGCTTTTGTTAAAGATTTGATAGTTCCAAAGACTTGAAATTATTGGTAACGTGCACTCGAAAGCTTGGGGTAATTATGGCTGAAAAACTGGAAGACCTGAATCTCCCTAACACCGTGGTAACGAGAATAATTAAAGAAGCGCTTCCGGAAGGTGTAAATATTGCAAAAGAAGCACGAACAGCATTCGCAAAGTCTGCGTCAGTGTATATTTTGTACATAACCTCTGCAGCCAATATGGAAGCGACAAGCAATAACCGCAAAACCATCAGTGGACAAGATGTGTTGCAGGCCATTGGCAACGTGGAATTCGGCAAGTTTTTGGGTCCTTTGCAGGATGTACTGGAATGTAAGTTAACGTGATAGCGATAGTGCAACAATATATGGTTTTGAAGAAGGTGTATACCGTTTTAAGCCATTTCATATTAGGACTCCGTCATCTAAGCCCAGAAGTTCTAAGAGCCGTTCCTGTCGGGCACTGCTGAGCAGGTGGTACCCCACCCGTGTGCGTAAGGACGGAGTCAGCCTGTCTCTTCAAGCACTGCAGGACGCACAAAATCCAAAAATTAAATTTTCTTAAATATGATATTCATTTTCAATAAAATAGCACCGCACACAAGAGGATACAATTACCTAATTTGTCTCATTTATTTATTGTTTCCCACGTGTTTTGGCCACCAAATGGACATCTTCATGGAAAACTGTAGAAGTTAACAAAGCACATTACCAGAGGCTTCACCTTTATATACATACGTTAAGTTACGGCATATGTAAGCCTGTATGGTTAAAATAATATCTTTGAAGTTCTTAGTACTGTTGTCAAGTGGTATAATTTTTTGTAGTTTTAAAATATGTTAGATTTCTTTTTTAAAGAGGATTTTTCCTGTAAATCTTTAAAACTGTTGGTATATTTCAAAACCAAGTTCCACACATATATCATAAACATCCTTAGACATTGGGATTGTAACTGTATTGCAGGTCTTTTTTGAGTCTGATGTCAAGACATATATAGTTTACGCTGAGGAGGTTTATGTGTAGTAGGAACTTAGACTCTTGTTTAATCAGACTGTATGTAACGTATACAAAAAAAGACTCTTGGAATTTGACTTAAATGAAAAAATCTTGTGAAATTTTTTATAACAAGCTTGAAACTATCGTAAATTTATACTAAATTTCATGATTAAGAACTGAACACACACTACTGTATTTTTAGTATATAGGTCTAAACATATCATAACTTTATGTATGTAAATAAATGCCAAACGTGTAGAAAACTCCTTCGTGAATTCAGTATGTGTCATTCCTGAAGATGATCATTTAGTGTCCAGAACATGTCAGGAATAGATAAATGAATAATTAAGACAGTTGTGTCCCCATGTACAATGATTTTTTTATTGATGTTATACCATTGTGCACAGTAAATGATGAGTCAGAGTTGATACTTGTATTTATTGGACCGTGCATCATTTATAGTTGAAAACAAAAGACCAACTTGACTTGCTATTTTATTTCATAGTACATTAACAAAGCATTGCCAATCAACCAATAAAACATACCACGCACATGAGAATACAACAATCACAAAGCAGAAAACACCAGTAACATTCAATATCAATAGAAACGCGCTACCAACTACAACAATTCAACGAAGCTGGTCACACCAAATGCACACCACTACATACCATAATCTTACGCTAATGCTAAATCGTCCGTCTTTACAGAACACATGACCAATGTGGTAATTCAACAGAATAGTCATAAGCTCCTGATGATGGACATATTGATGTCTGAAACATGTTGAGCGCATAAGAAGTGAAATAAAATAGCAAGTGACAGCAAGTTGGTCTTTTATTTTCAATTTGATACTCATAGTTTGCATTGAAGTCACAGTATAATATATTTAAGTACTGTTAATTCTTAAATTACAGATTTCAGAAGGATGCAGAAGGGGAAAAAGGATGCAAGTGCAAAGCGTAAAATGCAAAAGGGAAGAAAATCAGAAGATCAGAATGGAAATGAAGTTAGGGACAAGGACAGTACCATGGAGACTGAATTAGACAACAGCTTGGAAACTAGTTCTGATATGATATATGATTGTGATCAGTGATAATCCATCAGTTCTTACTTAATAGACAGTTCCAAAAGGTGTGCATCATAATTTCCGTCTGTTTTGATTTATAGTGAGTCCAGTTCATTGGTCCAGGTGGCTGTCCTTCATGTGGAGGAATGAAATTACTGTTGCCTATTTATGGTTCATGAGTAATAGCTGTTGTGTTCCCTTATTGATGCAATTCCTTGATAAACATTAACCAGACAATCATTTCAATAAATATTCATAAAAATGCAGAGTATCTCCATAGGCTGGTGTAAACAGGTTACAGTCCATTCAGATTTGTGCACTGAAGTAAGCATACCCAAGACATTCTACATCATCAACCTTCATAACTTTGTTGTCCCGACACACTTAGTCTGGTAGGTGATCCAGTTGTCGGCAAACGGGTGTGGTTCACCGAATCACATATAGTTTTAGTTATTTTCTTTTCACTTTTGTTTCATTTATCCATTTTATTCTTGATATAAAATAATGGAGTGCTATATCCAGGAAAACAACTAGATCATTTCTAGGAAACTGACACATTCACTTCTCTGTACTCCCTTACACCACACTTGTACGCAATTGAATTCGTATTGGCCTGCTAGCGTCTGTTATCAGCTTCCAACCATCTCGCCATTTAAATCTCTCCCCTCCTACCTATCACCTAAGGTGCTGAGTATATGTTAACAGATTAAACCCAAAAGTACGGCTACGAACCGTCCATAACTGACGCCAGCAAACCTAAGAAACATGTATCAAAAACATTCGGCTACAATGTGTAATGCGACTCACAACTTCAAAGCTTTGTGAAGCAGATAATTTAACTGTAAACTCTGTGGGAAGTTCAGAAATACAGAACTGTGTGGCAGGTTGTAAAGTGGAATGATGGTTCATCTGTCAGATCTCATGCTGTTAGGCTTTCGAATAGCAATGTTTGCAAAAAAATTGAGAAGTTAATGGGAGAATTATATTATGAGTTGTAAGTCATCTGGATTGTCTCTGTATGTAGCTTGCATGTGTTATGTTGCACTCAGTTTACAAGATACATTCACACAAACTCATAAAATATACTCTTTTTTTTTTTCAAAACAGCACTGATTTGACCAATTACATATTAATTTTAAAAAAAACATAATTCAGGTTCATGCATGATAAAAAGAAATTAAGTTTTTTTTTTTTTTAAACTTTGCATCGACTTAAGGAAAACGTGGCTAATATCCTGCAGAAGTAAAATAATGAATGTACTTAGAGTGTAAACAGTAAAACCCAAATTTTACAATTTTTGGAGGGAGTGGCCTGAAAATGGCATAAAAACTGGCAAAGTGTGAAACCCGTGAAACATTCCCAATGGGCATTTGGCTGGGACAGTGCACAAATTTGCACAAAGTGCGCAATCATCATCATCATCATCTTCCTGTTGTCCCTAGCTAGAAAAGAGATCCTCTACAAAACACCTCCAGCATTTTTGATTCCCTGCCAGTCACTTGACTCCTGATCATGTCTCTCCATTTTACATCTTCTTCCTCCACCTTCGCCCTCCATACTTCATCTTGATCAATCTCGCCTTTGCCACCCAGCAGCCAATTCTCATTTGCCACTTCAGGCCAACGACGGTTTCCAAGTTCTCAGTCCAGCCGTGATTCTTTGCTTTAGTTTCTGTAACAGTATTTTGGGTGGGGGGGGGGGGGGGTTGTAAACCCCAACCCCACACCTGGGGGACAGGGGTATTCTCTTTCCCAGGAAGCTCCACATCAAATCTCTTGCGCCTACTGGGTCCCACACCCAACCACATGGCGCCGCC